>JGI2171J19970_10001780_pt1 | contig 11960 bp, 13 predicted proteins | sample DeeMarSWOR324_28_FD_19970 | JGI IMG/M metagenome (IMG submission 19970) | reverse complement strand
CCCCTGTCTGGATCGAGTCGGCTGGCGCATCTAGAACGATCGCTACGTCCCCGACGTCCATTGTCGGCCTCATGCTCCCGCTTATCATCGTAGTCGGCTGGATTCCCAAGAGTCCTGTTGAAGTCCACACGACTAGGACGCAGAAGACGGACACTACCATCCATCCCCGCAGGGAGGATCTCCTGTTCCTACCGAGCCCCTTGGTTTCGACAGGTAGGCCTGATCTCCTCAGGGTGGCCGTGGGGATGAACTGGTTGATCACCAAGAAGCTCATGGTTGGGGCCATAACGCCTAAAAGGGCTTCAATACCCCAGGAGAGGTTCGGCAGAATGGGCGCAAACCACATAATGGCCATAAGTGGAGCGCGATAAGCTAGAGAGGCGATAGGTCCGCCTATGAAGGCGAGGTAAGAAGCCACAAAGTTTACCGCGATGACTGGCAGAAGCCCGGTACCCAAAAATTTAGTTAACGCCAAGGGGTCGCTAAAGCTCAGGAGCCCGAGTATGGACGCACTTATGGAGGAGTAAAGAAGGGTTACCAGCCCGATTGTTAGAAACGGCCTCCTCCGTCCGAAACTTTTTATGAGGTATGCTCTAGAGAGTTCCATTCCGAGAAGGGTTGATGAAACCAAAATTAAGTTGACCGTCAGAGCCTCGGGCGTGAACGATAAGGGGCTCCTTCCGAAGCCCGTGAAAAGGCCAATGTCCATGTAGATGATTACGTAAAAGATCGCCACGAGCGCTGCCACGATGGTCACTCGCTTGTCGAACCATGACCTTATCCTTTGGAGGCCACAAGCCCATACCGTCGCGAGGGCTAGTAGGGCCCAGCAAGCTGAGGGGAAGATATAGGCCATCAACCCGCCGGGGTGAAAATTGCTTAAGAGCCCGTATATGGCTAAAAGCATGATTAAGATGAAAATTACTTTACGTGACATGCTTATCCTCCACCTTATATCTGGAGGCTTTCGGTGCGTCTTCATCACGCAATCTTCCACCCGACCTTGATTTTTTGGAATGGTATTAGAGTAAAAAAAAGAAAAAAGGGAATTTGGAGATTATTCGCTGGATTTCTTTAGTCCAAGTGTTCCCACTGGTTGTAGACTAACTCAATCTCGAAGCGGTAGGTATGGCACTCTTCTGCGTCCTGCGCAATGTGGAAGTCGAATTCTGCCTTCTCAGTATTGCACGGGTCAATTTGTTCTCCTACGAGGTTCGTGTGCCATATATGTATCACTGGGTTACCTTCATCGTCTACAAGAGCTTCCAAATCAGGATCCCATGTAAGCATTCCATCTGGGTCTGTTGCTGTGTACCCCATTATGGTGATTGGTATGGTCCCGATGTTGCGAACAACGAAAACACAGTGGACCCTATAGCATGGGTAAGCGTTGTGAATCTCGACGACCATCGTTTCATACCCCCACTTCTCCGTGTGGGGATCTTCTATCACATCTTCGTACCAGCATTCCGTGTGTCCCACATCTTTGCCACAAAGCTCTCCTATTACCAATGGACCACCAGGATACTCCTCGTGGAACTCGGTGCAAATCGGGGGTTCAAACCAATCGAATGCCAGGGTGCAACTGCCCATCTCCACCGTGCCTTCGACGTAGATCTCGTCACTCCAGTGGGCGAACGCAACTCCAGTCATTGAAAGGGTTATCAATATCAGTACCGGTAATGTGATTATTTTTTCGGATGCACGCATACTTTATCCCCTCTTTTAAAGAAATGTGGCGTTGGTTCGCCTATGCCATCTCGCAACCCCATTGGTTGAAGACCAGTGTAACGGAGAACTCATACGTTGTGCATTCCGGTGCATCCTGTTTCACGTGGATGTCTGCGCGTATTATAGCAGTATTGCAAGGATCGAGTTGTGGGTAATCGGGCCAATCACAATCAACCCAGATGTTGACCTCATCCTCTGGTGGCAGTTCTCCGTCGATTATAATGTCTACTAGGTCTACTGGTATAGTCCCCGCATTATTTATGGCAGCTTCTACGTGGCCCATCCAGCACGGGTATACGTTGGAGATCACGATGACAAGCGTCTTATAGATGGTCTTCTCCGTGTGGACGTCTGTTTCCTCGTCCTCCAGCCAGCAATCTATGCTTCCCACATCTTTGCCGCATGGCTCATCGTCTTCCCAGCATTCTACGGAGTACCATCCTACGGTTACGCTACCCATCTCCACCGTGCCTTCGACATATATCTCGTCGCTCCAGTGGGCCACAGCAACTCCAGTCATTGAGAGTGCAACCATTAAGGAAACTAGCATTCCCATAGCTTTCCTCATCTTCCATCACCTTTTTCCTTTTTTCTTGGGCTATCATCGGTCGGCTTTCGCCTCCCTTTAACGGGGGCTCCCTTTTTAGTCCCCCGAACCCGGCTTGTTTAACGTGCTCCAAGGTTACAACACGGGTGCCTCATTCGGCACTCGCGTTGAATTTTTCCTCGGAGTTCGAATAAGGGGTTAAGAAATCGACTTCAGAAATGTTATTCAGAAACCCAGTTCAGTAACTAATTGATATTTTCAGGCCTTCGGACTTGATTTGCCCGACAACTTGAAACTGTATTCATATCTTGTCATGTCGTCGAGCACATAGAAGATGTTTACCTGCTCTGCACTTAGAGTGTGTGGAGGTTTTTTCAAGTAAAGAACAGGCTTGCCCAAACCTTCAGCCAAGGAGACGAGATCCTCTAGAGACTTCATCGCTATTGTCGCCCCTCGCTTCGTATACGATGGTTCCTCAGCCACCTCAACGACGGCTTCTTTGAATGGCTCGATGATTTTCTCCGCCAGTTTCTCGGGGCTCTTAGATCTATTTCTCATAAAACCCCATGCTGTGCCAATTAAGCCCACGAACGCCACTGCGGACACCACGTAAAAGATGCCCCTGTAGGCCAAAACCTCTCCATAATAAGTCGTTTCGGTCCTTTGAATTGCGCCCGGGATACTATTCTCCAAGCCGCTCATCACAATTTGGTTGCCTTCGTCGCCCCCGTATTTGAAACTCATCATCAACTCCGGGACGATGGATTCGTCGATTGTTCCTACGTCGGTCTCAGCTACCGTATGGATCTCGGGTTTAACCCGCAGGTTGTACGTATATGACGAGGTCCCGGTCTCAGTGTCGATTATCGTTCTCAGTTCCTCAAACCAAGGGACGGTGATGAAAAGTTCGGTCGAGAACTCCAACCTCTCCCCGTTAGAGCTGACCGAGTTCTGTGGGGCCATGGTGAGGTGTTTTATCCATTTCCCCGGTGATTCCAGATCCATGCCTACCAAATATTCAGTTGTGATGCTAGCCGGGCAATCGCAAATAAAAGTGTAATGAAAAGTGATCGCCACGTTCTCGACTATGTTGAAGTAGAGAATTCCCTCACCAGGACCCAGCGTTAATTGATTATCGTAGATTTCATTAGGCTTGAGTTCAGCGATGTAATCATATTCACCCAAGTGTTGATATTCGGATAATGTGATAACATTTTCCTCCTCGACGGGAAGCAAATGAGCAGAAGATACGCCTATTATTGCTGTCAAACTTAATAGTACGAAAAAAGCAAGCAAAATTATAAGGCCGGTTCTAGTGAGGCGAAACAATCTGCTTTTTTTGATATCTTTCCAGAAAGTTCTAGGCGGGCGAAACAATCCGCTGTTTTCAACCACTTCCCAAAATTTCTTGGCTCCACCCATTTTTGAGCCTACCGAACATTACTCCAACAAAAATTTTGGTGTTGCAACTATTTAGATTTACCGCTCAAATCTATTTTTTGTTCAGAAACTCAACTCAGTAACGAGGTATAGAAATTCAATTTCCGAGGTTAATTTATATAATTTTTGAATAATCTATATATGCCTTCGTTACAACTGAGAATATGTATGAAATTTGGAAAGGAATCAGGTTGGTCGAGCAGGATGACACGTAAACAAACGCCAACTAGGCGTACGGGCGCCGATGTCGCCGATAAGATTTTGGAATTATTGAAGACGGGCAAGCCGCGCAATGTTAAGGAGGTCGCGGAGGCGGTCGACTTGCACGATGACAAGTTGGATGAGGTCTTGGATTTCCTCACACAAACCGGCCTCGTCATAAAGAGTGTGAAAATAACTGATTCGGGCTCTAATTTTCTCACATTGCCAGTCGAGAAACGAAAGCGTAGTCTATAGGTTCTTCGCTACAGTCTTTAAGTTTTTATACGCTTCCATGAACTCAAGTCCCTTTTTCGTGATTTTAAATTTCCCCGTTGAGCCTGCGGCGGGACTTACCAAGCCCTCTTGAATGAGTAAATCCAGGTATCTGTTGACAACATTAAAGTTTAAATTGGCACGATAAACGATTGAGGTTTTTTTAGCACCGTTTGTGGCAAGAGAAAGAATCTCTCCAATAATTTCGAATCTGCTACGGCGCAAAGCCACTCTCCCCTCACATCCAGCAGATTAATATTGGGGTGTCCAAGATTATAAATTTTTACCTATTCAACACAAAAAAAACCTTTTTAACACAAAAAAACATCTTTTCAACGCAAAATTTTCATTTTTTTTAACGCAAAATTTTAAATTCAATGAGAATGTTATTGTATATTGTAATGTAAAATTTTAATGTAGGAGGTAAATGTATTGGCGAAAGTTATTGTCGTTTATGAAACAAAGTACGGTAACACTAAATTTGTAGCGGAAACAATCATAGAGGGGCTGAAAAAAGTTAAAGGGATAGAAACAGCCCTCAGTGAACTCAAAAAAGTTGACCTCAACGAGATCCCCGGTTATGACGCGATTTTGGTGGGTTCTCCGAATCATTTAGGCGGACCAACCAGAGGTATCAAGAAGTTTATCGATAAACTTGGGAAACTCAACTTGAAGGGAAAAATGGGGGCTGTTTTTGACACATATTTGGGGGGGAACTTCGAAAAAGCGGTGCAGAAAATGGAGAAAAGAATAAACGAAAAGGTTCCAGGGTTGAAACTGGTGACTCCCGGGTTATCAATAAAAGTTCAAGGGATGAAGGGCCCAATTCTGGAGGGAGAGCTCCCTAAATGCAGGGAGTTTGGAAACAAAATAGCGACTCAAATGAAAACTTGATCATCATCACTAAAAACCAACGAACTGTTCAAAATTAATTTTTTATAATTTCTCAAACCTACTTAGTTAACATACCCCAATAAGTTAATAGAATTCCATTGACGTACTTTTAATGTTCCATCACCAATCTCTTGCGGTTAGCGGGCTTTCTTCGCCGCGCCGGCCCTCCTCTCGACCATCTGATGTGCTTAGGATTTTTTTGATGTGGCTATTAGGCCTATTCCGACGATACCAATGACTATTGCCACACCAGTTGTGCTCTCTCCTAAAATACTGCCCTCAAACATTAGTCCAGCAGCTATTAATGCCAGTATAATTCCTAATAAAAATAACACTTTGTTCATTCTAACCACGTTGAGAATTTTTAACTTACCGTATTTAAACATTCATCCCTTGTTTTGAATTATCTGATCTTATTTGTCAAATTTTTAAATCCACAAAATCAGACCCCTAAGAGTTTACAGAACCCCAATTCGAAACCCTTAAATACCAGCTGGCTTATAGATGGATTGTAGCTGGATGGTAAGAGGAGGCTGAATGATGGTCCAAAAAAAAGCCGAAGTGCGAGTTTTTGTTGACGGTATTTACCTCAAGGTTATAGACGACCTCATTGGCACCGGCTACGGTGGCAACCGCAGCGAGGTCGTCCGCAAGATGATTCACGATTGGGTGATGACCAATATCGGAGGATTTCAAGGTCTGATGAAATATTCGAAAGGAAAGAGGTGAACTTAACTCACGGTCACCCCACCTCCTCAGTCCAGCCTCCAAAGGGGTGTCAGGCGGGGCGGCCTTTCGGGGCCGCTCTCGCCTATCGTTCATAAAACCTGTGGGGGATTCTCTGGAAGACCCTCCATAGGAAACTTAAAAGGGGGAGAGTCCGTCCCGAAATCGATGTCTCTCCCCTTTTAATCTGTTCTAAGATTGAATCGATGTTTGGCTTGCAGTTTAAAGTTGTACTGGCTAGGCCTATCTCGTCGCAGTGATGGGCATCAGAGCCCGCGGTCATGGGGAATCGATTTCGCTCGGCGAATCTTCGCGCGAGAGGATTGCTGAAAAAAAGGGCGCGGGAGTTGAATGCTTCGATTGCATCAAACTTCGCCCTGTAAACTAGGTTTGGCTTCCGCCCAAGCGCAAATGGGTGGGCAGCGATGGTGATACCTCCCTGCTCTTTTATTCGTTTTACAGTTTCTTCGGCCGATAGCCCTCTCGGCACGAGTTCGTTGACCCCGAGCCCAAGGATATGACCGTCAGCGCTCGAAATTTCCACGCCTGGGATAATTATGAAATTGCGTTTGGAGAATTTCTTTGCCTCAACATGCCCACGGACGGTGTTGTGATCGGTGATCGCGATGCCGTTCAATCCCTTCGCCTTTGCTGCTTTCACGACATCTTCCACAGAGCAGAGCCCATCGGGAGAGTGCGAAGTGTGCACATGCAAATCGATGCGGAGCAACTACTTCACCTTGGCGCCCGGCTTGACTGGTTTGTCGGAGGTCAAGATGGAGATTTTTCCCTCATCCTCGGCGGCCAAGAGCATCCCTTCAGATTTCACGCCCATGAGCTTCACCGGCTCGAGGTTTGTTAAGATTGCGACTTGTTTGCCGATGAGCTTTTCTGATGGGTAGTGTTCAGCAATTCCCGCCACTATCGTGCGTCGTTCTCCAGCGAGTTCCAGCTCGAGTTTCAGGAGTTTCTTCGAGCCGGGGATTTTTTCTGCCTTTGTTACCCTACCGATTCGAATGTCGAGATTTTCGAAATCCTTGATTGAGACCCGTGGTTTCAGGGGTTTGGATGGGTTGTCGGTTTGGACCTTCGTGAAGAGGATTGATGGCTTTCCTATCTGGTGCCCCGGCCCGATGTCGAATTTCTTTGCCTGTTCCCAACTGCCTACTTCAACATTTAGCTGCTTGGCGAGCTTGTCGCAAGTCGAGGGCATGAACGGCGAGAGAGCAACGCACAGCACCTTCACGAGGTTTGCGCAATTGAGGAGGCAGTCAGCCGCTTTCTGGGGGTCGCTCTTTATCGTCTTCCAAGGTTTATGGGACTGAAAATACTCGTTCCCGCGTCCAGCGATGATCATTATCTCATCGAGTGCTTGGGTCACCTTTAGTTCCTCCAACAGTTTTTCCACTTTTCCTATTCGTTCGCTAATCTCAGCTTCGAGTTTTTTGTCGATCTTTCCATTCGGCACCGTGCCTTCGAAACGATCTCGTGTGAAGGTGAGCACCCTATGGACAAAATTTCCGAAGACATCCGCGAGTTCGTCGTTTAACCTCGTGCGCAAGCTCTCCTCAGAGAAATTACCGTCTTGGCCGAATGACACCTCTCGAATCAGGAAGTAGCGTATCACGTCGGCGGAGTACTTCTCGATGAGGTAAGACGGGTCGATGACGTTGCCGAGCGATTTACTGATTTTTTGTCCTTCGACAGTCAGGAATCCGTGTGCGAAGATTTGTCTGGGCAACTCGTAGCCGGCCGAAAGCAGCATCCCGGGCCACACAACGCAGTGAAAGCGTATGATGTCTTTCGCGATGATGTGGGCGTCAGCTGGCCAGTAGTCGCGTGGTAGCATGTAGTTTACGAGGGCGTCAAGCCAGACCCAAATCGTCTGCTTGGGGTCACCCGGAACTTTTATCCCCCACTCCAGCTCTGGGCGGGAGACGCTGACATCTTTGAGGCCACTTTTGAGGAAGCTGAGTACCTCATTCTTCCGCGTCTCAGGTTGGATGAATTGGGGGTTGTTCTGAATGTGTGTCAGGATCTGATTTCGGTATTTTGAAAGTTTAAAAAAATAGTTCTCCTCTTTTAGCAGCTTAGGCTTTTTTTGGTGAAGGGGGCATTTCCCATCGACGAGGTCGTCCTCCGCGACGTAGGCCTCGCAGCCCTCACAGTAAAGCCCGTCATACTCTCCCTTGTAGATGTCTCCGCGTTCATGGATCTGCTTGAACAACTCGCGCACGTTTCGCTTGTGGCGCTCTTGGGTAGTGCGAATGAAATCGTCATGGCTTATACCAAGCAATTTCCAAACACCAACCCACACCTCCGCCATCGAGTCCGCGTAGGTTTGAATGTTTTTGTACCCCTGCTTCCTTGCCGCCTCAACTGTTTTGGTGGAGTTCTCGTCCAGCCCCGTTAGGAAGAAGACATCATCTCCAAACAGGCGGTGCCAGCGAGCGAGCACATCCGCAACTATTGTGGTGTAGGCGTGCCCGATGTGGGGGACTGCGTTGATGTAGTATATCGGCGTGGTGATGTAGAACTTCGCCATACCTTTTCCCCTCTTTCTTTGAGTGGTGATAATTTAAATGTCGCTTGGGTTAAGAACGTAACTGGGGCTAGGCCCTTCCCAAATTTATTAAACCCAGATGCAATATTCATAGTGATGGGGGGGGTGTAGCTTTGAGTGGAAAGAGAGTTTTGATGGTAATTGCGCCTGAGAACTTTAGAGACGAGGAACTCTTGCACACAAAGGAGGAGCTCGAGCGCGTCGGGGTAGAAACGACTATTGCGAGTACAAAGACGGGCGTGACAAAGGGTTTACTCGGTGCAACGGTGACGCCTGATCTCAAGCTCGACCAGGTAAGCGTGGACGATTATGATGCGATCGTGTTCGTGGGTGGACCTGGTTCGTCAGTTTATTTCAACAACAAGCAGGCGCTCTCAATAGCAACTCAAATGTTCAGCGAGGGCAAAAAAACTTGCGCGATCTGCATTGCACCGGTAATCCTTGCTAACGCCGGGTTGTTAAAGGGCAAACGTGCGACGGTTTGGGATGGTGATTATGTTGGAAAGATTGAAAGCAAAGGCGCCACCTACACCGGAAAGCCAGTCGAAGTTGACGGAAACATCATAACCGCGAACGGTCCAGAGGCGGCACGCGAGTTCGGTCGCACGATTGCCAAGGAACTTGAGCGTTAGGGGCGATGGCTTGGCCGATGTCTTAATCAAGGACGGCCGCATCATCACAATGGATCCTCAACGCCATGTGCTCAATAGGGGCTCGGTGGTGATTGAGGGTGACAAGATCGTTTCGGTTGGTAAGGAAGTCAAAGTGCGAGCGGACACGGTGATTGATGCTCGGGGCAAAGCCGTGCTTCCCGGCCTCGTCAACGCCCACACCCATCTCTCGATGACTTTGTTGCGAGGCGTTGCTGACGATATGGAGCTCGACCCTTGGCTAAAAACTAAAATTTGGCCAATCGAGAAACACCTCCGAGCCGAGGACTGCTACGTTGGTGCATTGCTCGGTTGCTTAGAGATGATAAAATCTGGGACTACCTGCTTTGCCGACCAATATTTTTTCATGGAGGATGTTGCCCGAGCGGTTGAAAAAGCGGGCATCCGTGGTGTGCTTTCTTACGGCATCATCGAACAAGGCGACCCCAAGAAGCGGAAGTCGGAGATTCAGGCAGGTGAAAAGTTGGTTAAGACTTGTCATGGCATGGCAAATGGTCGGATTTTAACCATGTTTGGTCCACACGCCCCATACACATGCTCACCCGAGTGCCTCGCGCAAGTGAAAGAGTTGGCAAAAAAATACAAAGTTGGAATTCATACTCATATCGCCGAGTCTAAATGGGAAGTTGGGGAGATAATCAAAAAATACGGTAAGCGTCCAGTTGAGCATCTCGATGCGATCGGCTTTCTCGGGCCCGAAGTTTTGGCGGCGCACTGTGTTCAATTGACTGAGCAGGAGATTCGGATTTTGCACGATCGTGGGGTCAAGCCTGTGCATAACCCAGTAAGTAACATGAAGATTGCATGTGGTGTATCCCCCGTACCAGAAATGCTGGCAGCGGGCATACCTGTAGCGCTTGGCACTGATGGAGCCGCCTCAAACAACGTGCTGGACATGTTTACTGAGATGAAATTTGCAGCGCTGCTCAACAAAGTCGATAAATTTGATCCTACGGTAATGCCCGCTCAATCGGTGCTCGAAATGGCGACGGTTAATGGGACGAGAGCACTTGGATTGGGTGAAAATCTTGGCTCGCTTGAGGTCGGGAAGAAAGCCGATTTAATACTAGTTGATTTTCGGAAACCCCACCTTACACCACTTAGTAATGTCATATCTCATTTGGTCTACAGCGCAACCGGCAGTGATGTCGATACGGTTATCGTGGATGGTAAGGTGATCATGCAGGGGCGAAGGGTTCTAACACTCGAAGAGGATAAGGTTTTGGAGGAGGCCCAGAAAGTTGCGGGTGATTTACTTGCGCAAAAGGAGGCGGCAAAATGACTTATAAAGTTAAGGACATCAAGCTCGCGCCCCGAGGCAAACTTATGATCGATTGGGCCGAGCGCCACATGCCGGTGCTGGCCGAAATTCGTCGTGAACTCTCAAAGAAAAAGCCGCTCAAGGGCATGAGGGTCGGGGCGGCCCTGCACACCGAGGCCAAGACGGCGGTGCTTGTTCGAACCCTCGTGGCGGCGGGGGCCAAGGTGGCGATAACGAGCTGCAACCCGCTTTCCACGCGTGATGAAGTCGCTGCAGCTCTAGCGAAGGAAGGCGTTGAGGTTTACGCGTGGCGGGGAGAAACTTCGCGGGAGTATTACGCAAACCTCAATCACGTGCTCGATATTAAGCCTGATGTGCTCGTGGATGATGGGGCCGACCTTATCTCACTCGTCCATTCAAAGCGTACCGAGCTTTTGAAACGCGTTCAGGGTGCATCAGAGGAAACGACCACAGGGGTTAATAGGCTGCGGATGATGGCAGCGGATGGCGCGCTCAAGTTCCCAGTGATGGCGGTCAACGACTCTCCCACGAAACGCTTTTTTGACAACCGCTTCGGCACAGCAGAATCTGCGTTTCAAGCGATTATGGGCATCACCAACACGCTTATCGCTGGCAAGAATATCGTCGTCGTTGGTTACGGTTTTGTTGGCCGAGGTATCGCTTCGCGCGCGAAAGGGTTGGGGGCAATTGTGACTGTTGTCGAAACCGATCCAATCAAGGCGCTTGAAGCGACGATGGATGGCTTCAGAGTTGCAGGGATGGCAAAGGCTGCTCTTGTGGGTGATATCTTTGTAACGACGACGGGTAACCTAAAGGTTATTCGTGAGGAGCATATGCGCGCGATGAAGGATGGCGCGATTTTGTGCAACGCTGGACACTTCAACGTTGAGATAGATATCCCAGCACTCAGTAAGCTCGCCGTGAAGAGGTGTGAAGTGTTGGAGGACGTTGAGGAGTTTCAGCTCAAAAAGGGTAAACGGCTTTTCCTGCTCGCGGAAGGGCGCTTAGTGAATCTCGCTGGCAAACGCTCGCTAGGGCACCCAATGGAGATTATGGATATGAGCTTTGCTCTGCAGACTCTAAGCGTCAAATATATTGCTAAGCATGGTGGCGAGCTTGAGCCCAAGGTTTACGAGGTACCGGCAGAGATCGATCGCAAGGTGGCTGAACTCAAGCTCAAGTCGGTTGGCGTGGAACTTGAAAAGCCGACGAAGGAGCAACTTGAGTATTTAAGATCCTGGCGTGCGGGCACTTAACCCAAAACATCTATGAGCACATAGTTTCGAGTGTTTTCTCAAAATCTTTATATTCGGACGGGATATCCCTTTTGAACTCTTCTGCTATTACAAAAATCTCCTTTAGGGTTCTTTGGACGAGGGGGGCCAAGAATTCACGAACTTCCTTCTTTCTTGTATTAACTCCCTCTCGTCTAAGGACTACGGATGTTCCGGCTGTCAATAGATTGAATAAATTCAGGGGTGAGGGATAAACAGCTAACTCGCTAAACTGACTCAAAATATCATTTAGACCTAATTCCTCGGATGTGATTCCAACCCCAAATCTCTTAACGATGCTCCCTGTGATTTCTTCACCCATTCTAAAGACTTTCTCCCTTTTCAATCGCTCCTCTTC
>JGI2171J19970_10001778_pt1 | contig 11961 bp, 11 predicted proteins | sample DeeMarSWOR324_28_FD_19970 | JGI IMG/M metagenome (IMG submission 19970) | reverse complement strand
CTAGAATGGACTGCCCTGTCTTTGCCGCTTTGACGGTTATCCCCCTACCCTCGTCCAGAGGCAACTTCATAGAGAGAGATTGATATCCACGTTGATCNACGACAGAGAGCATGTTTCGGTCCACAACCATAAATGATGCGTGTTCAAATCCCAGTATCTTCTCCATTGCACCCAACGTCAACTGATATATCTTTTCCATACTCTCCGCCGTATTCAAGTTCCGACTGTATGCATTCAACGCTGAAAGCCTTTCTTCAAAGCATTTTCTCTCTGTGATATCATGTACAATACCTACAAATCCTGTCGGTTTCCCATCAGTGTCTTTCATCAAGGTTGTGCTGATCTCAACATTGAGTTTGTTCCCATCCTTGGTGACAACAGGATATTCTACATTTTTGTTGTAACCCTTTGTAAGAACTTCCTTCATTCCCGCAGTGGCCCTCTCTCGATCCTGAAGGTCCACGAAATCGAAGGAGCTTTTCCCAATCAGATCCTCCGGATCTTTAGTCCCATACATCTCGAGGATGGCTTCATTTACTTCAATGATCTTCCCGGTAATGTCACTTACGACGACGCCGTCTTTCGACATCTTTACTGCGCTGGATAGTCTGATCAATTCCTCTTCTGCTTTCCTGCGTTCGGTGATGTCCCTTGAAATCGCTTGGATGCCACTGGTCTTGGTCCCTTCTTTCAATAAACTGAGCCGGACGTCACATAGAAGGAGGGTTCCGTCCTTGCGTTGGAAAGTAAGTTCCGCCAGTTTTTCCACTTCCTCTCTCAGAATAGAGTTGAAAAGCTCCGTGTAGTATGGAAGATCTTCGGTCCTGAGGACTCCTGTCTTTGAGAAGTGTTTACCAATGATTTCATCTTTGGAATAGCCTAGCATTTTTGTTGCAGTTGCATTGCAGGACGTGATGACTCCTTGAGTGTCAACCGTTACTATGCTATCTGGAGACAGTTCAAATATAGTCCTATACCTTTCTTCGGATTCTCTCAATGCTTCTTCTGCCTTCTTTCTCTCCCTCAACTCACGGAATATAACCAACGCTGCCGGTTTTCCCTCGTATTCTACCCTCACTGCGTTGACTTCAGCTGGTATTTTTTCTCCGTCTTTTGTCAACGCCTCGACTTCATATGGCGCGAACTGCATTCCCACCATTCTTTTGACCAGATTCTTCATTAAAGTAGCCTTACTTCTCGCTGTCACGATTTTTGTCCATAGGAAATTTTGCCCAAGTAACTCCTCTTCCTTGAAGCCAGTAATCTCCTCCACTTTGCGGTTAACTGCTAAGAAAGTGCCTTTTCCATCAACAATCACGACTGGATCAGGCATAAGATCAAATAGAGTTTGGAATTCCTTCATGGATTCCGCGAGTTCCTTCTCTTCTCTGTGAACACCTTCAATTGAATTCTGCACCACATTGTCCTTTAACATTAAAATCTCTCCCTCAACTCCTCTAGGTAATCTGAAAAACCATGACCCCTTTTCTGCACAAATTTCAACCCAAGCTGATGATACAAGTTTTTGAGAATCAGTTTCTCTATGACTGGGGCTCCTGAACCCAACAACTCCCTCAAACCCGCAGAAAAAGCCTCAGTCTTGCTCGAAACATCCTCTCGCTTCACGTGTGATTTATTCTCCAGAAAGTCGTAAATGACGTTAGCGCCTTCCTCTCTGAATATCTGATTCAACGTTCTGTTTATCACACGGATTAGCCGATCCTCAAGGCTCCCCATCTCTTCAGGAATCTCAGTGTCTAATACCATGATAGGCAACGCATCCGAGTTTTCTACAGGGAGCGACCATTTGGTCATGCGACAACGTCCGTTTCCATACGCCTACAGCTTGCGAACTGAAGGTTCTGGGAATATCGGATTTAACTTGTATGAACTTCCGGTATTGAATCCATGTTTGGAGTGGCAATGCATACTCGAAGTCTGAGAAACAGCTGGCGAAGGAATACCCGCTCGTGCATAGACTGGGCCGAGTCATCGGCAGGCAAATTTTAAGAGTCACAAAGNCGAAATGTTTCAGAGCGAGATGATGGCTATGGTATCGCAAGAGCTAGAGACATGTTTCGGATTGGGTTTGCGTGAAAAAGACTACATGGGTCTGGTGTCTTTCGGGACTTTCATTTTGGCAGTAGGCATAGTCTTCGTAGTAGACCCCAAGTTATTCTCGGATTTTCGTTTATGGATTGACCAAATGAGAATTATGGAGAATCTCGTCAGACCACCTAGAGGGCTGATCGTCAGCGCCATAGTATTCTTTGGTCTAATCGGGTTATCCGACTTCTTCAAGGCTGGCATAAGAGTTTGGACCGCCCAATCTAGGAGACAAGTATTGGCTGACATATTATCGGGGGCAGCCTTAACATTGTTCGCCTATCTAATTTATCTCTACAGCAACTACACACTTGGATGGCAAATGGTTTTAGCAGTCGAGGCAGTGGCAGTTGGACTACTCGTAATACTATACAGCATCATGCGTTCCGTTTTTCTGAAATAGAAACTCAGAATCAGGCTGTGCACACGCGTTCAATGGAGAAAATAGAAAGCGTACGCTTGAGCAGAAGAGGCAAAAAATGAGGGGGTGGTTCGTTTTACGAAGGTGATAATGGTGCGGCCGGATTTAGTTCAGTGGTCGGTGTTTTTATTGAGAAAAATCCAACCGCAAGCAGTATGAAAGCAATCCACATCAATACGAAACCGACTAAGATTATAGTTAAAACGGCGCCTATCAACAACAGCAATCCTGCGATGCCAAACATGTTCACGCCGGACTTTGCGGCAAGGAGATTGAATGACTTTCTGTAGAATATCGCCGAGACGATCACGAACACAAATGCAACAAAGACAGCTAGTATGATGCTTCCAATCAGACCCCAGAGGGCACCGAAATCCATAAGATCTTGGAGCATTGTTGGCCATTCGGCTGGATTGGTCCAGTCTATAGGTAGAGTCGCAATCGCCATCAGAACTGACACCACAAGGACAGCCACAAAGGCAACTCCCCCCACTATGATGGTGATAAACCCATAGAGTGCATTGTTAAATATGCCCCCGTCTTTGTAGTAGTCTGCCAAGCCCTTCATAGCTATCAACACCAATATTATACCGATGAGCCCTAGTATACCGACGAAGCCCGATCCAAGTATCCCCACTGTACCCACAACAAGCAATATCGCTCCGACACCGCCCAAATTCTTGCTCGAATCTAGATCCATTTAAAAACGCCTCATCGAAGGGGTCTTCCCAATAATGGATAAAAGCTTTTCGATAACGAGATGCGCGATTGGAATAAAACAGATTCGTGATATGTATTCTCCGTTCACAAGGCTTAACCTTACTCATCGTAAAACAGCTGACTGCGTCCTCTGCGAGAAACCACGCGGACTCACTGGAAACGTTGAAAAGAGGTGGTTAAGACTTGACCGAAATCCAGAAAAACGAGACTCCACCATCAGATTTCGTCAGTTCATTGGAGAACATTGAAAGTGCTGTCCACAGACTGTCAGCAATACTGAATGGGATGAAAGAGATGGAGAATCGTTGGAAAAAACCCCAAGAAAAGACAAACCGGGTTAACGAGAAGATACCGAATAGTGAAGAAAACAAACACCCAGCAAATCAGATAAAGGACGAAAAATCAGCACAAACGCCACATCGAGAACCCAAAGAAACACGTGATGAGACCAAAATGATGCGAGCCAAGCTCCAAGATGTCAAAAGCACAGTTTCAGAGGCTAAGAAAACTGAAAAAGGGTCCTCACGAAACGACTATTACATTCTAGCTGTAGCCCTCGTCACTCTGGGCGTAATCATCTTCAAACTCTGTTCAATGTTGCTCTGAGAACAAAACCTAGCCAGCACAACACATGAGTGCACGCGCCACGAGGTCGGATTTATGGATTCCATAAACTACGCGCACATGGATACGATAGATTTTTAACCAATTCTTTTACAGTAACTGCTCATGGAAAAAAAACTACCTCAGCAATTGCTGAGAGAACTTCTGAAGAATTCGAAACGAAGCGACAGAGAACTTGCCAAAGTGCTTAGGGTTTCTCAGCCAACAATCACTAGACATCGACGCAAACTCGAAGAGCAAGGACTAATCCAGGACTACACGATCGTCCCAGACTTTAGGAAGATGGGTTTCGAAATACTGGCCCTAACCTTCGTCAAAATGCGCCCTGACATTCTCACACCAGAGATCATGGAAGAAGCCAAAAAATATGGCGAAAAGTGGCCCAACGTGATCTTGGTCTCCAGTGGAGAAGGTCTAGGCATGACCGGTGTGATCCTATCCTTTCACAAGAACTACACAGAATACCATCACAGGTTGAATCTACTGAGAGTTGACTGGAAAGAGTTTTCTGAGGACATTCAAAGTTTCATTGTCAGTCTTGGGGAGGAAGAGTACAAAAGACTGTCTCTCACATACCTGAAGGACGTTCCCCTATAGCCACTTGACAAAATCACCAGCGCGCAGGGCTACATCGAAAGCGACGCCTGCACCTACGAATCAAACGCAGCCAGCATGCATGCATCTCGCTTTCGGTCTCGTTATTGTCTGGGCTCTTGTTGGAGTCATTGTAAAGCAAGTAGAAAACCAGAGTGTTACTTCAATCGCTGCCGCGGGCATAGCTGTTACATTAGTCACCTTGACCATCAGAATCGCCCTTGCCCGTTCTTGACCATGTTACTCGATGCAAAGCTTCATCGTCTTCTGAATCGATCAAGCGTACAATCCTCGCCACAACGGATAAAAGAAGCTCATTCTCTCTGCGAGCATATTTGGATCCAAATAACGAGGTAATGTTAAAACCAGGTGGGAGCCTCTCTACCCGTCTCTCCCTACTCGGTCAATACGGATGCCGCCTCACACACAACTACGAATCTAGAAAATCTGAGGGGGAGTGCACGATCACTCAAGTTGTGAGACCCAAGCCTATTCGCTGCAGGCATCAGCTCCTCGATGGCCACGAGACGGAGAAGCAGCATCATGAGAGCGAAACTCGCAATCGTCACGACATGAGTGGCGAATGGAAACGAGTATGTGACTTTGATCGGCAGAGAAACGTTGAAGACATTGACGACAGCATGAAAAGCAAAAACGCTCCAGATGGCCTCCTTGCTCTTAAAGAAGAGGTATCCAACGAAGACACCGAAACAGACGACATAAAGGAACTGTGTCTCAAGAAATTCTACGATCCAGCTCAACCGAAAGATGTGGATATGCTGCAAAGAGAAGAGCAGTGACGCGATGAAGACAGCAGTAACTTGACCATGTCGTGATGCAACTCTCGATTGCACGTACCCCCTAAAGGCAACCTCCTCCACAAACGCTCCAAAAACAGCAAACACGACGTAAAGGACGAACGCCAGTGGGAGCGAATAGACAGCATAACCTTCATACCCCCTCAGACTTGGAAATGCCAAAAAATCCATGCTCCCCCCCATGGTCAAAATCATTGTAAACCACACAGCCTGAAATACCGCCGCAAAAATAACAGCAATTGATATCACACCATAACTACGCACTCTGAAAACCTCCGAAAGCGAGCTTCCGGCATCCTTCTTCAAGAAGAACAGCGAAAGAACCAAGACTACCAAATAGGATAAAATCAGCATCAAAAACAACGGCTCCACAAACTCAAACAGACTCCACGTCGGATTCCTCATGAACCACACCAAATAAATGAAGACAAGAAGGAGAAAAGGACACAACACTGCCCGCATACCCTGTCTGGAGGTCACGCTAAATCCCTTATTCAAATCTGTCGACACAGATGTCTACGACATGTTATCAGAAACTAACGCGCGCATCATCTCAGAAGTCTGTGTACGCTTATATAATTAAGTCATTTCCTTTGGTAAAACAGACATGTAGAGGTCCCTAAATGGAGTCTGGGGGATTTGTCAGCACTCTCAAGCTTCTCTTAAGAGTATCCGTCATCATCGTAGTTCTCTTTCTAGTATCCTCCTATTTCTTGGCGATGCTCCTGGGACCCGTCTCATTCTTCTTCACAGAAGAAGGACTGTCCGTCAGCGGGCTCTATCCACAGCGGCTACTTATCATATTGTTCACTGTGATCGCCGTCGATTTACCCACAGCGCTCAACGTTGGAACGCTTTTTCTTCTTCTTTTGGCAGCATACACCGCCTGTTTCATCGCGGCCTGGAGAGTCAATGAAACCTTCCATCAGGTGGTCAAAAGCGGTTTCTCACATTCTGTCAAAAAGCTATTCAGAAACTGCCTCTTTGCCATGCCCCTGATCGCGAGCATGCTACTCACCGGAGCCATGGTCATCCAAGGCCTTCAGGAAGCTCAGGGGATCCCTACTGGTGAACCTCCCCTGCCCGAAGATCCCTTCAAGGCCTTCTTCTTGTTGACTTACTCTCCGCTAGTTGAGGAAGTAGGCTTCCGAATCAGCCCGATAAGTGCCTTCCTCATTGTATATTTATTCCTCCTTGGAAGAAGAAACGAAGCCACGCTCTCACGGACTGAACGCCTAAAAATTCTAATTCTGACTCCGCTGTTTCCTGAGAAAGCCAAGAGGCGGCTTGGCGCGAAGACCATCAGCAACTTCGGTCTCAAACAGGGAATAAGCCCAGGGGAATGGATCATGCTAATCTGGACATCGATTGCCTTTGGACTCAGCCATTATCTCTCTGGAGGCGGATGGGAAATCGGAAAGATCACCTCAGCTTCGATAGTTGGCTTGGCCTTAGGCGTAACGTATCTGGTCTACGGCTTTCAGGCTCCGATACTTTTACACTGGTTCTTCAACTACTACTTCTCAGCCTTCGACCTCGCCTCAAAACTCCATCCCAGCATAGCCGCTGTCACTTCCACATTCGAGGTAACAACAGTACTCTTTGGCTTGGCAGGATGGCTCGCATTCACAATCTCAGCAGTACACAAGGGCATTTATGCTATGGAGCGGAGACTAAAGAAAGATTAATCAACGCATGACAAAGGTCCTTCATTCGCGCAATTACGCATTTCATCGAACCTGCCGGATAAGCTAATACGCCCGCTTTATGGATAAGATATGCGAACAGGTGGTTGTAACATGTCCGAAATCCCAGAAGACGCTGCTCACGGCGGTGCCGGCTGGTCTCCACGAAGGCAATCACTACAGCAGGAAATCGGAACGATTTGGGGAATTTGTGGAGTAGACTCTGAATGGGCCCGTCTCAAAGCAGTTCTGGTGCATCGCCCAGGTGCTGAGATCGAAGCGATCACTAACGCCAACAAAGCGCTGATGCTTGACGTACCCAACGCTGCCTTGGCGAGACAGCAACATAACGATCTGGTTAGTGCCTACCGGAATGCCGGCGCCACCGTCTTCTATGTCGAACCACGGCATATTCCTCCACCCAACCTGATGTTCGTGGCCGATCTCCTCTTCATGACTCCCGACGGGGCAATCTTGGCACGGCCAGCATCCACCGTCCGCGCTGGTGAGGAGCGATTCGTGGCGCAGAGACTTGCCGAATTGGGCATTCCGATCCTGCGCTGCATACGAGGAAAAGGAGTCTTCGAGGGAGCAGACGCCTCTTGGATCGACTGCAAAACAGCGATAATTGCAACAGGGCTCCGCACCAACGCTGAGGGCGCGGCTCAAGTGACAAATCTTCTGCAAGAGATGGCGGTAGAAGTCCTAACAGTTAATCTACCTCCTAGAGCAATGCATCTAATGGGCACCCTACGCTTCGTCGATCGCGACCACGCCATTTCTTGGAAAACCAGAACGCCTCAGGCAGCTGTCAAGGCTCTCCGTGATCATGGATATGCTGTCTCCTTCCTGCCTGATGAGGAAGAGGCGATCCAGGGGATGGCTCTCAACTTTGTGACCTTGGGGCCAAATCGAATCCTCATGCCAGCCGGCAATCCAGAGACCCAATCATTCTACGAAGACATGGGCATCAAATGTGAGACAGTCGAGGTGAACGAAATTCACAAAGCAGCCGGTGGAATCGGATGCCTTACGGGCGTCCTCAGACGAGAGTCAACAGCAAATTGACCCAACTCAAACCACGCCATTTCTTCATGTATAACTAGATTAAAGCCGAAGTGTATAATCATCAACAAGGTGAACGGAATCTGGACACCAGCGCCCTAGTGACATCTGGAGATGGTCAATCCGATCGGACATATCCCTTCCTTCTCTATGAGCATGTTGAATTCTAGCTTCGGAATTCTTATGGAGGAAACCTCTAGAAGAGTCTGCTCTTTCTTCTATTTCGGGATATATGGGTTGTGGAAATCAACCTTCCAACTTGAAAACGCTTCTGACCTGCTTGGTAGTAAAAGGCAGTTTCTCCTTTCCTCTAGACGCGCATCGAAGTAAACTTTATATATGTCTATTGCCATTTGAAATATATCGAATTAAAATTGACAAATAACAAATAAAGGAGGATGAGAATCAAATTGTCTGAAGACCTGAAAGAAGAGATGAAGCGACTCAAAGAGGAACTCGCAAGCATGAAAGAGGAGCTCAGAGAAGTGGCGGAGAGAAAACGAAAGAGAGCTCACGGCATCTACATAGACATAGGCAACCGCGTGCGCGACTACGTCGAAGACGTCATGGAAGGCGTCACAGAAGGCATCCATGGCGAACTCGAAAAATCCATCTTCATAGGTCCAAAAGGCGTCCGAATCTTCAAAGATCGAGAACCACCTAGCGGAGAAGAGGAACTGAAAGTCAAGTTCCCCGAAGTGGCCGACGTCATGAGCGCTCTAGGTCAAGAACACAGATTAAGAATACTAGGCGAACTGATGGGCGGCGGAAAATACATGAGCGACTTGCAGGAAAAACTGTCCGAGATCACCACAAGCACCCTATCTAGCCACCTCGACGTCCTTCAAAAAGCAGGCTTAGCAGTCCAAGAAAAAGTCAGAGGACGCTATCTCATAACCATACCCGGCAGAGCCGCCTACAAAATGGCAAGAAGAGTCACCAGATTCCTCGAAAGAGGGAGAAAAGAATGATCTGGCACGACTACCAGCTAGGCACCACGATCTCAAAAACAACCAAAGACACAAGACTGTGGGACTCGGAAAAAGGCATCGTAGAAATCCACAAAGATACACTCGCCATTCCAATAAAGCTAGACGACAAAGAGAACGGCTACATCTTCCATGGTCAAGGCAAACTGCTCCTCGACACCATAGTCGAGACAGAAGAAGGCGCCATCGGCGACCCAGTCGAAAAACCCCTGAACAAACCCTTCTTAATGCTAGGAGACCCCGAGGAAACACAGCAACACCTCACCGAAGCCAGTGAAGAAGACCTCACAAGAATGGGCTACGAAAACAAACAAGACCTCATAGACGCGGCGGAAGACCTGTTCCATCGCTTCTTCAAGAACGGAAGAACGCATAGTCGTCACCGTTTCAGCGAGGACCGTAGCGTCATCTTCGCCTTCCGGAACCAAAACGACAAACTGGACATTCTAGTCGCCAAGGGTCCCAAACTTGTCTACACGGCAAAAGACATCGTCTTCGTCTCAAACAGAAACAAAGTGGTTCTGAAACGCCCAGAAGAAGTAGTCTGTTCGGGCAACGGAAAATCAGTGATCATTAACAAGGGCAGATCGGTCATCATTAGGAAATAGCTCCTCGCATGGACACTATGAACGAACAGGGTTGAGGCTTCCCGGTACAGACGCAATTCCCTCGGCGCACTCATTTTTTGTGACCAATGAACTGACCACTTTTTCCCAGAACACTAAACTACAGTGCTCAATCGTTGATAGTTCAGAGTGACAAGAAGCGGAGGAAGCCGGATGGAAGGCCAAGCTGACCCAACAACTTTCAGAAGCTATCTAACCTTCTGGTCAGGACAGCTAGTTTCCCTGTTCGGATCCTCCGTTGCACAATTTGTGATAATCTGGTGGATAACTCTCGAAACAGGAAGCGCTCTGTACCTCTCGCTTGCCTCTCTCCTCGGTTTTGCCCCTATGATAATTCTCTCTCCCTTTGCCGGTGTCTTCGTGGATCGGTGGAACCGAAAGAGACTGATGGGAATTGTTGATTTCCTACAAGCTTTGGCCACTGTAGCACTCAGCCTCATGTTTTCACTAGATATCGTATCAATCTGGCACGTCTTGGCATTACTTGCTCTAAGAGGTGTGTTCCAAGCTTTTCATAACCCTGCCGTAGCAGCCATTGTTCCCCTAATGGTTCCTCGCGACAGACTAAGCCGCATGAACGGCGCAAACTATCTCTTATCCGGAGCAGTAACTCTGGCCGGGCCGGTCCTTGCGGCCCTTCTATTAGAGTTGTGGGAGATAGGTCAGATTCTCTGGATTGACGCTGCCACCTTTATCATAGCAGTTATTCCTCTCTTGCTGATTTCAATNCCTTCTGTAAGAACGGAAGAATCTGCGAGTCAGGAGGATCCTTCTTTCAGAAAGGAATTNTCAGAGGGCTTCGCCTTTGTCAAGAAGGCAAGAGGGTTTCTGNCTTTCATCCTGCTTGCAACTGCATTGAATTTCTTATTGACTCCCATTTCCACGCTGGCTCCATATTTTGTGAAGTTTGATCATTTTGGAGAGGCCTCAGATCTCGCACTTTTCATGGCGTCTTTTCAGGGAGGGGTACTTGCTGGAGGATTATTTATGTTGGTGATGAAGGGGTTCAAGAGGAAAATGGTTGCAGTTGTGGTTTCAGTGTATGTCATTTTTTTAGGCTATGCTCTGATGGCGCTTACTCCAACAGGGCTATTTTGGTTTATGGCGATGGCCGCCCTAGCCGCGGCTTTCTGCCTCCCGGTGGCTAACGCGTCAATTCAGACCATAACTCAGACGGTTGTTCCAAAGAAAATTCTGGGTAGAGTATCCTCAGTTATTGGAGCCCTGGCTTCTGCGGCATCTCCTCTCGGCATGATTCTGTCAGGAGTGGTAGTAGAATTCGCGAGAACAGCCAATCTTTTTCTGACGTGTGCTGTCTCAGGCATACTGATACTAACACTAGCATGGTTCTTCACTGATATTAGACATGTAGAAGAAATGGAGAAAGCAGAAAATGAAGTAAGAACAGAATAGTCGAACCTTAACTTCCCTGTAGAGTTCTTCTGGCTTTCTTCGCCCAGTCTGGATCTTTCAGGAGCTCTCTTCCCACTGCAACTAAGTCAACTCTTTCTTCACGTACAAGCCTCTCTGCATACTTTGCGTCCACAATTCCTCCGACGCCGATAACAGGCATGTCTACCACCTGTTTGATCTGCTGTGCTTGAGGGACAAAGTAGCCTTGTTTGCCTTGGAGTTCCTCCGGTCTACTCCCGCATAGGCCTCCTGACACATCAATTATGTCTACTCCAGCTTCCTCCAACTTCACAGCGAACCTCTGAGAGTCTTCGATTCGAGTTCCTGTGGGATCCATGTCATCCGAGCCCAACCGATAGAGAAGCAGTCTTCCCCCAATCCTTTTCCTCACGTTCCTAACAACCTCCAGGGGAAATCTCATCCTCTTCTCTAAGGATCCTCCATACTCATCTCGGCGTCGATTAGCCAGAGGAGAGAAGAATTGATTGAGGAGAAAACCATGGGCACCGTGAACCTCAACTCCATCGAAGCCAGCCTTAATCGCCCTCTCCGCCGCAGCAGTAAACGCTTCAGTTAAGGCCTCAATCTCTTCCACCAGGAGTTCTCGAGCACTCTCGCTGCGCGAAGGAGCAAGAGGCTGCATTCCCGTGAGATCCACGCTGGCGCTTCTTCCCGCATGATTGATCTGTACAACGACAGGCGTGCCCGTTGCATGGATGCTACTCGAAAGCCTTTCCAATCCAGAAACTAAACCGTCGTCATGTATTCCCAACTGCCTATCACTGAGCTTTCCAGTCAGAGACACATAGCTGTGCTCAATTACAACCAAGGCCAGCGCTTCTGAACGGCTAACATAATGCTGTACCAGTCTATCAGTCACCGCCCCTTCAGTAGTGGCCA
>JGI2171J19970_10001772_pt1 | contig 11979 bp, 9 predicted proteins | sample DeeMarSWOR324_28_FD_19970 | JGI IMG/M metagenome (IMG submission 19970) | reverse complement strand
GGTTGATAGAGGATATTGAGACTGGCGCCGCTGTTGATAGATATATCGCGGACCAGCTGATAATCTATGCTGGCTTAGTCAAAGGAGTTACCAGATATTCAATTCCCCGCATTACTGAACATGTGGAGACAAACCTGTGGCTTATCGAGAAATTTCTCGGCGCCAGGACAAGAATCGATGGCAATCTCGTAGAGATAGAGGGAATTGGTTTTGTCTGAAGGATGTTTATTGGGAGTTTTTACATCACCCTTTTTAATCTGGGGTTGGAGGTGATTCCGGGCATTCGGCCTCTTTTAGCGATGGGTTTGCCTTTTATTTCATGAAGGTCAGCGGTGAAGTCAATAGGTCGGGCATCGCTGATATAGCTACCAACAGCGAAAATATCTACAGGTGCCCCTTCGTCGATAAAATAGCTGATTCGTTCCGGGTCAAGTCCACCACTGGCGACTATTTTCACGTCCTTAAATCCCTCGAGGTCCAGCCAGGCTCTAACTTCTTTGACCAGGTCAGCAGTAACTCGACCTCTTTCTGAAGGCGTATCTAATCTTACCCCTTGTAGCTTTCCTCGCATCGCTTTGGCCACAGTTACACTTTCTCTAACCTCGTCCTCAAAAGTATCCACCAGAGCAATGCGTGGCACTTCCGAAGGCATATGTTTGTCAAAAGCAAGAGTGGCCTTAGCAGTGCTGTCCATAATAATGATGAGGGCGTGGGGAATAGTCCCTGTGGGTTGGATGCCGGCAAGTTTTGCTCCAGCGGTACTGGCGCAGCCAGTGCAGCCGCCGACTATAGCGGAGTATTCCATAATACCGACCACTGAGGGGTGGACATGGCGGGCCCCAAAGCTGATGACAGGAACGCCTCGGGCAGCATCAACACATTCTCGGGCAGCGGTGGCCCAGCCGCTGCAATGGGAAAGTATGCCTAGATAAGCTGTTTCATAAGTTCCGTAACTTTGATAAGGAGCTTTTATGCGCAAGACTACTTCTTTTCTTTCGAAAGGCTCGCCTTGAGATAATGCCCAGACTTCGCGGTTATCTTCGGGAAGGACTTCAGCGAGCAAAGCTTTGACTTCTTCTATGCCGCACAAGATACCAGCTCGGCGAGGAAAGACCTCCATAGTTGCTACGGGATTAATCCCCTCTTTCTTAAGTATTTCCACGGTGCGGGGAAAATAAATATCGGCAGTTTCCCCGTTCAACCAGGAGTCAGGAATTTCGAAACAAGGCGGAGAAACCTTAATTGAGGGTTTAATAAGCTTGGCTCCCAGCACCTTCTCCATATAGTCCAGTGCGAATGAGTGGGCTTTTTTATCGAAGGAAGCAACACAATCAACGGGAACTTCAACTTCATAGCCTCTATTTCTGGCATCAATTACTGCGTTCAGAACACAAATGTGGGTAGTTACGCCACAGACGACTATGGTTTTGGGCTTGATTGCCTTCAGTCTCGTGTCTAAAGGAGTGTTGTAGAAACTGCTGAAAGTTCTTTTGGGTATTATTTCACCGGGATATTGTGAAAGCTCGGGTATGAGTTCAGCTTCCTCAGTACCCTTAATGCAATGGGGTGGGAACATTTTAAATTCTGGGTCGTCGGGCGTATGGTGGTCACACAAATAGAAGATTTTCGAGCCCTGTTCTAACTCTCGCTCCAGTAATTTCTGGATATTGGGTATGATACTACGGGCCTCGATGCCGCAAAAAAGTGGATAACCTTCCTCGAGAAAGCCACGTAACATATCTGAGACAATTACTACTCTAGCCATGCATCACCAGTGCTCAGGCTCTGGACTATAATTTTTCTGCAAGGAGTCAATATAATCTTCTAACAAAGAAGCTGCTTGTGTACTGTCCTCCCTCTTCAAAACCTCAAAGGTGTTCTGAAGCATCTGTAGTTCGTTGTCTATCTGTGATCTTAAATTGCAGATGTTGCTACAACACGAACTCCACTCTGCCCTTGCCAGATGGGATTCCTTTATTCTTATCATATTTTCCAGTTCGGCAAGACACTCCTCCCTTTTTCCCGTGTTAGATATCTTCTCTCTGAGTGACATAACACTATGCATAGCTTCTTTGCTAATTATGAACATTTTCCACCTCCTATATAGAAACTCTAAATCCTAATATCTAAATTCTAAATAAATTCCAATCCAAATTCTTGAAGAGCAGGATTTAAAGCTTAGTGCTTCGTATTTTCCGTTTCAGTGTCTAAAATGGCGGATACCGGTAAATAGCATGGCGACATTATACTTGTCTGCCAGCTCAATTACATCTTTATCTCTTACCGAACCACCTGGCTGGATAATGGCGGTAACTCCGTGATTGATTGCCAATTCTGGACCATCGGGGAAGGGGAAGAAGGCATCCGAGGCAAGAACACTGTCTTTAGCTCGATCCCCAGCTTTTTTCAAAGCTAGCTCAACGCTGACTACCCGGCTTGGCTGTCCGGCTCCCATGCCTAGCAATGTTTTGTCCTTGGCGATAACTATGGCATTAGATTTAATGCCTTTAACCGCCTTCCAGGCAAAGAGCAGGTCTGATAACTCTGTCTCGCTTGGTTGGCGCTTGGTTACTGTGTGAGGCTGGAGCTCCGACTCGGTTAATAGGTCTGGCGTTTGTGCTAGGAAGCCACCTCTGATGTAACGGAAATCGAAGCACGATTCAGAAAGCGAAGGATGATAGGGGGCAACCTTAACCAGGCGTAGGCTTTGTTTCCTTTTCAGTAACTCCAAGGCCTCTTTCTGATAGCCTGGAGTAACAACAGCGTCGTAATGAGTCTTGTCTATCTCTTGGGCAGTAGCTAAATCTATGCTTCGGTTGCTGGCAACTATGCCACCAAAGGCAGCTACAGGGTCGCCAGTTAAAGCTCGCCGATAAGCCTCGGCTAAATCATTATGGGAAGCAAGTCCGCAGGAATTAGTGTGCTTCATTATAGCAACGGTGGGAGCAGTAAAATCGCTCAACGCGTTTAAAGCAGCATCTAAATCGAGAAGGTTGTTGAAGGAAATTTCAGGTCCACCAAGCTGTTCCAGCGATGCCAGGCCATCTTGTCTTCGTCTCACATTTTGCTCAACGTAAAAGGCAGCTTGCTGGTGAGGATTCTCGCCATAACGAAGGCTACGAGCCTTTTTTAAGGCTATGGTCATTTCTTCGGGAAAGGCCTCTTCATTAAGGTATTGCGCGATAGCGGTATCATAAAGCGCCACATGCTGGAAAGCTTTTTGCGCCAACCGCTTTCTATATTCTGAATCTATATTGCCCTGGCGCAGCTTTTGCAAGATTGTATCGTAATCGCCAGGGTCGACTACTACCAGGACAGATGGGAAATTTTTGGCTGCGGAGCGAATCATGCTTGGTCCGCCAATATCGATGTTCTCCAGCGCCTCGTCCAGAGAAACCGCAGCCTTGCTCACTGTTTCCACAAAGGGATAAAGGTTGACTACTACCATGTCAATGGGTTCAATGCGGTTCCGGGTTAGCTCAGATAGATGCTGGGGAAGGTCACGTCGGGCTAAGATACCTCCATGTACTGCGGGATGCAAAGTCTTCACCCGGCCATCGAGGATCTCAGGAAAGCCAGTAAGCTCCGAGACGCTATGTATTTTTACACCAGCAGCCTCTAAAGACTTCTTGGTGCCACCGGTGCTGAATATCTCAATGCCCAGCTCTTTTAGACCTCGGGCAAAATCAACCACGCCTGATTTATCCGAAACACTGATTATAGAGCGCACATAACCTCCTTTAATTTATTATTACCCTTTTTTCGGCTTCTTTCTTAATTATCTCGCCGATAACTTTAGCTTGGGGTAAGATACTGACAATCTGGTTTACCTGTTCGGGGGAACAAACAATGGTCATGCCTATCCCCATGTTGAATATCTGATACATTTCCGCCTCTTCTATATTGCCTTTTTTTTGAATGAGCTTGAAAATTGGTAGGATATCCCAGGAATGCTTTTTTATGTGGGCAGCGAGACCTTGAGGTAAGATACGGGGTATGTTTCCGATAAAGCCACTGCCAGTGATATGAGCTAAACCTTTAATTAATGGCAAGACTGGCTTGAGTTGTGGATAATAACAGCGGTGGACCTGGAGTAGGTCTTCACTGAGGCTTTTTCCCAGTTCAGGATAGAATTTGTTTAAGTACGAAGGATTGGTATCTATGCCGAAGACCTTTCGCACCAATGAATAACCATTAGTATGTAAGCCAGATGAAGGCAGGCCAAGGATTACGTCATTTGGAACAATGGAACTGCCATCAAGGATATTCTTTTTTTCCACTACTCCAACAATGAAACCTACCAGGTCATAGCTTCTACGGGAATATATGCCGGGCATCTCGGCGGTTTCACCGCCGATTAACGAACAGCCAGCTTCTCGGCAAGCCCGGACTATACCCGAAACGATGGCTTCTATTTGCTCAGGCACAAGTTTGCCCATAGCAATATAGTCGAGGAAGAAAAGGGGCTCGGCGCCACAACAGAGGATATCATTCACACAGTGGTTGACAATGTCCATACCCACAGTATCGTTTTTCCCCGAAAGCGAGGCTATTTTGAGCTTAGTGCCTACGTTATCAGTGCTGGAGACTAAAACCGGCTCGTGATATCCTTTGAGCTGGAACATACTGCCGAAAAATCCTGAGCCTATGACTTCGGGTCGAAATGTAGCTTGAACTTGCTGGGCAATGGTTCCTTTTACTTTGTCAGCAAGAGAAATATCTACACCAGCGAGGGCATAAGCTTCCTTAGAGATGGACTTCACTGAGTTCCTCCGGTGGGAGTACTTCCAAAGCCAGTTTGTCCATTTCTATTTGGACTGGAATGGGGTATGCTCCGGTAAAGCAAGCAAGGCAGAAAATATCTCTGGGCAGGTCCACAGCCCGAATTAAGCCATTAAGGCTAAGGTATCCCAGCGAATCAGCTCCAAGGTGCTCCTTGATTTCCGGGACAGTTTTTTTTGCGGCAATGAGTTCCCATCTTGTCGCCATATCTACCCCAAAGAAGCAAGGGTAACGGATGGGAGGGGCGCAGATGCGGAGATGAACCTCTGTAGCACCGGCTTTTCTGAGCAGACTAACCACATGAGGAGTAGTTGTGCCACGAACAATACTGTCATCGACGACTATTAACCTTTTCCCAGCAATTATCTGGGAAAGGGGGTTGAATTTTAGTTGGACGCCAAGCTCCCTTATCCTTTGTTCAGGTTCAATAAAGGTACGTCCTACATAGCGGTTTTTCAACAGGCCTTCGCAATACGCGATACCTGAGGCATTAGAATAGCCAATACCGGCGGCGGTAGCTGAGTCAGGAACACCCATGACCAAATCTGCATCGACAGGATATTCTTCAGCCAATATTCTACCCATGGCTTCCCTTGTTGGGTAGAGTAGTTTGCCTTGGATGATGCTGTCGGGACGGGCGAAATAAATGTATTCAAAGATGCATAAGGCCTTTTTGCTATCTTCCTTCTTAAAACTCTTTACTCCCTGGCTATCAATGACTAAAATTTCCCCAGGTTCGATTTCCCTTATGAATCGGGCGCCTATATGGTCCAAGGCGCAACTTTCCGAGGCGATGCTCCATCCGCTGTCAATGGTTCCGAGACAAAGAGGACGAACACCGAAGGGGTCACGAACTCCGATCAGTTTATTTTCAGTTAATATTACCAAGGAATAAGCTCCTTGAAGGCGGTGCATGGCGTATTCTATTTTTTCCTGCCAGTTCTGGCCGGGAGAGGCCAAAATCAAGTTGGCAATGACTTCGGAATCACTGCTAGTGTGAAAATTATAGCCACGCTCTTGGAGTTCATCGCGCAACAATTTGTGGTTGATTATATTGCCATTATGTGCCAGGGCAATGGTCAAATCCTCTGATTTTACTATAATAGGCTGGGCATTCATGGGTCTGCTTGACCCTGTAGTAGAGTAGCGGTTGTGCCCGATGCCTATATGCCCTTTGAGTAACTCGAGGTCAGTTTCCGTGAATGCCTGGGAAACTAATCCCATACTGGCATGTATCTTTATTCCATTGCCATCGCTGACAGCGATACCGGCACTTTCTTGACCACGATGTTGTAAAGCAAATAGGGCAAAAAATGTCGTCTGAGCTACATTTATACCCGGGGCATAAATTCCAAAAACACCGCAACTTTCGTGCATAAAAAGTTGCCTTTACTAGCTAATTATAAAGCATCTTGCTCTTTTGGTCAATTTCTATACAAGATTTTTTTATCGTGATATGATATAAGGCATTATCAAATTAGGGAGTTCATAGTAGTGGACAAAGAAAAAAAAGAAGAAATCATCACCCAATTTAGAATTAAGGACAATGATAGTGGGTCCGTCGAGGTCCAGGTAGCTTTGCTTACCGAGAGGATAAATCGGTTAACTGAGCATCTCAGGTTGTATCCCCAGGATCGAAGCACTAGACATGCGCTCCAGGGGGTAATAGGGAGGAGGAGACGTTTTTTGAACTACTTAAACAGAACAGCGCCTAAGCGGTATCATTCTCTTGTGACTAGATTGGAGTTGAGGGAATAACATGTCAGATGTTTTTGAATGTTCAGTAGGTGGCAGGGCGCTTAGCATTCAGGTAGGGAAATTCGCTCAACAAGCTAATGGTGCTGTTGCTGTTCATTATGGCAACACGGTTGTCTTGGTTACTGCTTGTGTAAGCTCTGAACCTCGAGAGGGAATCGATTTTGTGCCTCTAACAGTGGATTACGAAGAGAGGCTCTATGCCGCAGGTAAAATACCAGGCAGCTTCATCAGGCGAGAAGGACGCCCTACCGAGGAAGCAGTTATAACAAGTCGGCTCATCGATCGTTCCCTGCGCCCCCTTCTTAACAAGGANTTTAAGTATGATGTTCAAGTTGTGGCGACAGTCCTGTCTGTTGACCAGGAAAATGACCCGGATATTTGTGCACTTATTGGCGCTTCAGCAGCCTTGACACTATCGGATATCCCATTCTCTGGACCTATATCAGCAGTACATGTTGGCTACATAGAGGATACATTAGTTGTGAATCCCGTCCTGTCCCAAGCGGAAGAAAGCTTGTTTGATCTGATTGTTACCAGTAGTAAAGAGAGCATTGTGATGGTAGAAGCAAGCGCCAAGGAAGTTTCTGAAGAAAAATTGCTAGAAGCAATCAAATTTGGGCACGAGGTAAACCAGGCAGTCATTGAGCTTCAGGAAGAGCTAAGGCAAATTTACGGCAAAGCCAAGGCAGAAATCAAATCTAGGGAACTTGCTCCTGAGCTTTCATCTCAAATCACTTCCATACTTGGTGAGAAATTAAGCCAGGTTCTGGAGGAACGGCAGAAATTGCAAAGAGATAAAGCTCTGACGTCTATAAAAGAAGAAACAATGAAAAAGTTGGTTGATTCTTTTCCTGAAGATGAAATAAATTTTGCTTTTGAAACCCAGCTTAAAGTTACTGTTAGGAATAAAATATTGCGGACGAGGCAACACTTAGACGGCCGCCAAGCTAAAGAAATTCGTCCTATTAGCTGTGAGGTTGGTATTCTTCCTCGCACCCATGGCTCAGGATTATTTGCCCGTGGGGAAACACAAGTGTTGACTATTACCACTTTGGGGTCTACAAGTCGGGAGCAGTTATTGGATGGCTTAGGGCTGGAGGAAACTAAACGGTTTATGCATCATTATAATTTCCCTCCATTTTCTACTGGTGAAGTGAAACGAATAGGAACAGCGGGTAGACGCGAGATTGGGCATGGTACTTTAGTGGAACGTGCTATTACACCAGTATTGCCATCAGAGGATGATTTCCCTTACACCATACGGCTGGTTTCTGAAGTACTTAGTTCTCACGGAAGCACATCTATGGCTAGCGCTTGTGCCTCAGCCCTCTCCCTGATGGATGCTGGGGTACCTATCAAGGCGTCTGTAGCTGGGATAGCCATAGGTTTGGTTACCGGAAAAGATGGGAACTATGTTGTGCTAACTGACATTGTGGGTATGGAAGATGCCTATGGGGACATGGATTTCAAAGTTGCTGGCACAGAACGAGGAATCACAGCTCTGCAACTTGATATCAAGCTCCGAGGGATAAACTATGACATCGTGGCTGAAGCTTTGAGTCAGGCTCGTGAGGCAAGGTTGGAGATACTGGGGAAGATGAGTTTAATTATTAGTACTAGTCGCTCTGAACTTAGTCCCTACGCTCCCAGGATGTATGAAATAACGATCGATACGAGTAAGATTGGGAGCGTTATTGGTCCTGGGGGTAGGGTTATAAGATCTATTATAGACGAAACCAAAACAACTATAGATATCAATAATGATGGTAAGGTTATCGTTGGCTCTCCAAACGAGGAGGCAGCCCGGAAAGCAATTAAAATAATAGAGGATTTAACCCGGGAAGTGGAGCAAGGAGAGGTTTACACTGGAAAAGTGACTAGGCTGTTCAGTTTTGGTGCTATGGTAGAAATCTTGCCGGGGAAGGAAGGCCTCGTCCATATCAGCGAGCTTGCTAACTACCATGTACCTCAAGTTGAGGATGTGGTTAAAGTGGGTGATGAGGTAATGGTGAAAGTCCTGGGTATCGACAGTTCTGGAAGAATAAATTTGTCGCGCAAAGCAGTATTTGAAGGACTTTCTCGNCTTCCTGGTGCCAAAGTTAGAAATTCCTCAGCTCACAGGGACCGGCAAAGGAAATTTATACAACCACGTGGTAGAGGTGAACGACGTGGAAACCGTAGTCAATAAATTGCTTTACTGGTGAGTGGTATTACGTGGAACCTATAAGAGTAGTTATTAATGGCGCTTTAGGCAGGATGGGGCAAGATATAACTAAAGCTGTGGTGTGCGAGCCCGGATTGAGGGCAGTGGGTGCTGTCGAAAAGGAAGTAACTCAGAAATATCTTCCCGTTGCTGAAGCTTCTGATCTGATACCCTTTTCTTCTGATTTAAACTCGCTTTTAAAGAGCTGTGACGCTGATGTGGTGGTAGATTTCACAGATGCCGAAGTTTCTATGTCAGCAGCGCGCATTGCCATCAAGCAAAAAGTTAACATGGTTATAGGTACAACAGGTCTTTCTGAAGGGAATTTGGCAGAAATTACACAGTTATGCCAGGCCTATAAAGTAGGGGCGGTAGTAGCACCGAATTTTTCTCTTGGAGCGGCACTTTTGATACATTTATCAAAATTTGCTGCCAAGTATTTCAACCACGCTGAAATTATCGAAATGCATCATGATAAGAAGGCTGATGCTCCTTCAGGAACTGCTTTAGCTACAGGCAGAGCGATGGTGCAAGCGCATGGTAAACCATTCATTTATCCTGAAGTTAAACGTGAAGTACTCAGCAATACCAGAGGAGGACATATGGATGGTATAGCCATCCATAGTTTGAGGTTGCCAGGATTTATGGCTGGGCAGGAAGTTGTATTTAGCGGAGCGGGTGAAACTCTAAGCTTACGTCATAATACTATAAGTCAAGAGTGTTACCTGCCTGGCATTATCATGGCAATTAAGAAAGTGACAAAACGCAAGGGACTAACTTACGGGTTGGATGCCTTGCTAAAGCTGTAGAAAAAGCCATGGAAGGATTCAATGTAGCTATTGTTGGTGCTGCTGAGATTGTAGGGCAAGAGATTATTAAGGTACTTGAGCAGCGTAAGCTCCCCGTAGCTTCCATCCAATTACTAGCAACTGAATATTCTTCTGAGATGAAGCTCCGCTTTAAGCATCAAAAAATTGAAGTTAGAGAAGCGAAGCCAGAGGCGTTTCGCTATGTTGATATTGCCTTTTTCTGTGCTGGTGCTGATATTAGTCGGAGGTTAGCGCCTGCGGTTGCCGAAGATGGAGCAGTGGTCATTGATAATAGTGCTGCTTTCAGGATGGATCCTGCTGTGCCTCTGATAGTTCCAGAGGTGAATCCTGAGGATACAAAATGGCATAAGGGAATAATCGCCAGTCCGAATTGCGCCACAGTCCAAATGGTGGTAGCGCTTTACCCTTTACATAGAGTCAATCCTATAAAACGAATTGTAGTGAGCACTTACCAGTCGGTATCAAGTAGCGGTAGTGCTGCTCTGAGAGAGCTGACAAATCAAGCGCGGTTAGCTTTGGATGGACGCCGTATTTGCCCTCACGTCTATTCTCATCAAATAGCCTTTAACGTACTGCCGGAAATCGATGTCTTTTTAGATAATGGATATACCAAAGAAGAACAGAAAATGGTGGAAGAAACAAGGAAGATACTGCATACTGAAGATATAGCTATTTCAGTGACTTGCGTGCGAGTTCCTGTGTGGTTTGGACATTGTGAATCAGTTAACGTAGAATTTAGTTCACCCATCACCCCCGAAGAAGCAAGGAAGATTTTGGCTCAAGCTCCAGGAGTCAGGGTGCTGGATGACCCTACAGTCAGTTTTTATCCGCAACCCTGGGCTGCTAGTGGATCAGATCATGTATTTGTGGGACGAATTAGAAAGGATATTTCGCATCCCAACGGGCTTGTTATATGGATAGTGGCTGATAATCTGCGTAAAGGAGCAGCGCTAAATGCTGTACAAATTGCTGAGGAGGGGATAGAGAAGGGTTGGATAAGACTTAAGGAGAGTCTAGCTAGCTTATAATGAATAAGCCAGTGGTCTCCACGAACTCTCTGAGTTTTTTGGGTAAAAGTAAGCTGAGTCGCTTATTGACAGCGATGGTTACGCCTTTTGACGCCCAAGGCGAGGTTGACTGTCAACAAGCTAAGAGACTGGCATTAGCTTTATTGGATTCGGGTAGTGATGGGGTTGTGGTCTCGGGTACCACTGGTGAGTCTACTACCCTGAGCAAGGAAGAGAAACTACGCCTTTTCGCTGAAGTGAAATCAGCGTTGGGTAACCGTGGAACAGTAATAGCGGGCACGGGTAACTATGATACAAAAGAAAGCCAAGAATTAACTAAGGAAGCGGAAAAAACTGGTGTTGATGCTTGTCTTTTGGTAGTTCCATATTACAATCGACCAACTCAGCAAGGCTTGTGGGAGCATTTTAGAGCCATTGCTCAGAATACTACCTTGCCTTGTATCCTCTACAATGTGCCATCACGTACTGTTACCAACCTGACTGCTGATACAGTAATCAAATTGAGCCAAATCGAGAATATAGTAGGCGTTAAGGAAGCTAGTAGCAATTTCGGGCAGATAGCTGAGATAATTAGTCGAACAAAAGAGGATTTCTTGGTTTACAGCGGCAATGACAGTGATACCCTTCCCATACTAGCTTTGGGTGGTTATGGTGTGATTAGCGTCGCTTCTCACCTGGTAGGAATCCAGATAAAGGAAATGATAGAGAAATTCATGGACGGGCAAGTTCAAGAATCAGCTAGGATCTACAGACACTTATTGCCTCTGATAAACACGCTATTCATCGTTTCCAATCCTGTGCCCGTTAAGTGGGCTCTGAATTACGTTGGCTTTTCAGCTGGTAAACCTCGCTTGCCTCTAGTTGAGCCTGATGAGAAATCAATTAATCTCATACAGGAGACACTGCACAACTATAGGATAGATTTACCTATTCCCAAGAGTTGATGGCTGACGGTGATCAACTGAAGAAGTCTTTAACCGATATTATTTGCCTTCGATCTGATCCTACGGAAATGAGGCTGATGGGGCAGGAAAGGAGGTCTTCAAGCCGGGATATATAATTGCGGGCTCCCACCGGAAGCTTTGTGAAATTTCGAATTCCACTTATTGATTCTTGCCAACCGTCCAATTCTTCGTAGATAGGTTGGCATTTTTCCAATATGGCTATATCGCTGGGGAAAGAAGTTAGGACCTCGTCATTAAATTTGTAAGCAGTGCATATTTTAATTGAGGGGAAACCATCATAGATGTCGAGGTGAGTAAGACCTATATCACTAAGTCCATTTATTTGAACGCTGAAACGACCTGCCACAGTATCAAACCAGCCGCATCTTCGTTGCCTTCCTGTGGTAGCACCATACTCATGAGCCTTTTCCCTG
>JGI2171J19970_10001768_pt1 | contig 12000 bp, 9 predicted proteins | sample DeeMarSWOR324_28_FD_19970 | JGI IMG/M metagenome (IMG submission 19970) | reverse complement strand
GATTTCATACCAGTCACCGCTTTGCTGGTCCTCGAGCACATATTCTACATTCTCATCGGGCAAGTAGAGTTCCGTGCCAAAGAGATCATTCCTGGCACTGAGGTATGCGGGGAAATACCGTATGTTCATATGACGCTTTGTGGACGCACAGATATAGGGTTCGAGAAGCCAGAGGTAACCAGCGAGTGGTATGCCGTTTACGGCAATCAGCTTATCACCACGCTCGACGCCCAGGTCTATGACTTCCTCAGTGAAGTTCGCAGCGAAAAAGAAAACATGCTCCTCATCTGACAGGTCTGGATAGAATTTCACAGGGGCATACCTGTTTTCGATCATATCCTCCGTATAACCCAGCGCCAAGTGGTGATCTTTCCTTATGTTATTCAGTCTGAAGATCGCCCTTGTCATCTTCTCTTTCGTATCGGCGTTGGCGAACTCAGCTCTCAGTTTATGTGAGGCGAGTTCATTTTCGAAGGTCGTCCCCAGATTCTCCCACTTCTTTTCACTCCAGGCCGTTCTGATCATGGTCTTGGCTACGAAATCATCGAAGAACGCGGTACGATCGTTATCCCGGTATTCAGGCGCCTCTCTGATCTCAAAATCATATGCGGGAGTCCATTCACTTCCGTCTCCTCTCACCTTCCATGAATGAGCTCCGGGCTCCAGCTGAATAGCGAAGGCGTTTTCCGAGCCAGAGGTGTAGAGGACACCGTCGATATCAATATCAAACGATCCGATACTCGCATCAGAGCCCGGCTTCCAGAGGAAGCTGACGAATCCATCATTCAGCTGCGCTCCATTCGCAGGGTAGGCCAGCGATACCTGATCCATTCCATTCAGCGCATCGAGGTTGTCGAGTCCTGGAGCCGTACTTCCCGAGCAGGACCCGAACTGCATGATCGCCATTGGAAACAGAAGCCCGAGTAACGTGAGCTTTTTCATTTCACCCCTGCTCCTCTCGGTTGGGTCTGGTGTCCTGTTCACTCAATTGACCAAGGATCGGGTCACGACCGTCGGGATTCCCTGCCTCAGCGGAAGACCAGGCTGAGGGGGATTCGGAGGATGATCTGTGCGTCCGGGTCCGGGTCATCGCCCTCAGGGCCCTCCCCGCCCCTTCCGCCCCCGAGGACTCTCGGCGCCAAAACGGCCACCACACCTCCCCCGGCGATGACCGCAGCGAATCCGGCAGTGCGCCACTTGTCCAGGTTTCGGACTTCGAAACCCCCAATGTGGGGTGGCAGGAGCTTGACGGTGTCGGCCACTGAAGTCGGCNGAAACCCGGGACGGGAGACATAGGTACGCATCAGGATGCCTACCTCCGCCCCGTTCAGGCGCACCAGGGGACCCTCCACTGACTCCACTCCCGGACCGAAGTACCGTCTCACCTCTTCGGTGCGGGCCTCGGTGAGCTGAGCCCGGATGAGCGTGCCGGGGGTCACATCCTGCGGATCTGCGTTCACATATCGGTAACATCCCACCGGGAGGAGGAGGAAGGCCGCCAGGAAAACCCGGTATACGCTACCCATGGTCCGGCTCCGTGGAGTGGGTCCATTCAGCCCGGTGGAGTTCCCCCGGTTTTGGTGGACAGGTGAATACTGAGATTTTCACGCCGCGCTCGCATGCTTCTTCTCGAAGTCGATCGGGCTTTCGTGCCCGATCAGGGAGTGGCGGCGGTGGGGCTTGTAGAACGCCTCGCTGAAATCGCACAGCCACACGTGCATAGGCCTGCGTGCAGCGCCGGTTGAGGAGCACGCACAGCGAGGGTGGCGAAGAAGCTCTGCGCCGCCGGGTCGCGCCCTTGGAAAGCGGTGACGCGGATTGGTGTGGGAGCCCCCTGGTTAGCGTTTGGCTTTGAATCCAGGTGGCATACCGGTATGGCGGATCGGACAAAAAAGCCTTATATTGCTCGGAATTCCATATACTATAGATTGACGATGCGCCAAGCGCAGAACCTATCGCCGGGAAATGCCGCTGCACAAGACGCGGTTGGAAGCGGAAACCGTGGGACGTCTGGCAGATCGGGGACTGGTGAACCCGCGATTTGGTTTTGCTGCCAACCCCCCCCCACACCTCCGTATCCCTAGAAGGAGCGATGCCATGAGAACCCATTCGCTTGTTCGGAACGGGATGGTGGTGCTGGCAAGCTTCGCCATCCTCATCACTGCAGCACCCCCGGTGCTGGCCCAGACCGGACAGGTCGCGGGCATGATCACAGACGCAAGCACCGGGCAGCCCCTGGAGGGTGCCCAGATCGTCCTCGTGGGAACCCGGTTGGGGACAATCGCCAGCCCGCAGGGGCGTTACCTTCTCCTCAATGTTCCCCGGGGCAGCCACACCATCCAGGTCACGCTCATCGGCTACGCCACCAGGTCGGCCGAGGTGACGGTGGGCGCGGGGGAGACCGCCGTCCTGGACTTCGAGCTGAGCGTGCAGCCCATTGCCCTGGACGAGCTGGTGGTCACCGGGACGGCCGGCACCGCCCGCCGCCGTGAGATCGGAAACGTCGTTTCCGTCATCTCGGCCGAGCGTCTCGAACTCGAACCCATCCTCTCGCCGTCCGAAGCGCTCCAGGCCAAGGTTGCGGGCCTCACCATCACCGGGAGCGGCGGGTATGCCGGGACCGGCTCCCACGTGTTCCTCCGGGGTGTGAACACTCTGAGCGGGAGCACGAGACCCCTCATCTACGTGGACGGCGTGCGCCTTGAGAAAGGCCTGCACACGTTTCCTGACGAGGCGTACAACCGGCCCACCATGCTCGACGACCTGGACCCCGAAAGCATCGAGCGGATCGAGGTCGTCAAGGGGGCCGCCGCCACCACGCTGTACGGCACCGAGGCCGCCGGCGGCGTGATCCAGATTTTCACCAAGTCCGGCGGTGGGGGAGCGGCGCGCTGGACGGCCAACATCAAGCAGGGCTTCTCCAGGATCGGCCACGTCGGACCCGAGTCGGATCCCACCGGCCTCTTTGTGAACGACTGCACCGCCTGGCCGGGCTGCCCGTCCTCCGGCACCTGGCTGCGCCAAGGCCACATCCAGGAATACACCCTTTCGGTGCAGGGCGGGACGGAAGTGCCCTATTACTTTTCGGCGAGCTGGGGGAGTCAGGAGGGTAACATCGACCCTCAGGGCTCCACGGATCTGAGCCTTCGGGCTAATTTCCGATTCCAGCCCCTGCCGAACCTCTCCATCCGCGCAAACAACATGTTCACGCGGCGGACCATCACCTGGATCCCCGACGGAAACAACGCCGAGGGATTCCTGCTGAACGTCATGCGGGGGGATCATGACAATACCCCCGACCATGACGATTCGGTCCTCATGGACATGGACCTGGACCAGATGATCGACCACTTCATCGTCGGCGCCAACGTCACGTGGACCCCGTCGGCAAGCCTGACCCAGCGCCTGAACATCGGGATGGACTACTCCAGCTCCGATTACATCGAGCAGCGGCCCTGGGGGTTCTGGAATGAGCCGGAGGGGGACCGGGAGAACGATCTGGGCGCTGACCGGAACATCACCATCGACTATGCCGGGAGCTGGAACACCACGCTACCGATTGCGGATCTGGCCTCCACGTTTTCCTGGGGCGGCCAGTTCTACGACGAGTTCAGCTGGGGCCTGAACGCCTTCGGGGAGCGGTTCGCTGGACCCGGGGACAAGCTCGTGGGCTCGGGCGCCGAGACCGACGCAAGCGAGGTTTGGGAGCGGATTGCCAGCGGAGGCTTCTTCCTCCAGGAGCAGCTCGGATGGAAGGACCGCCTCTTCTTCACCGTGGGCGGACGCTGGGACGGGTTCAGCACCTTCGGCGAGGACTTCGGCATGGCCTTCTACCCCAAGGCGTCGGCGGCCTACACGATCTCCGACCACGCGTTCTGGCCGGACTGGTGGGAGACCATGAAGCTTCGGATGGCGGTGGGCGAGTCAGGGCGTGCCCCCGGGCCCTTCGCCTCCACGCGTACCTGGCTCTCCATATCCGGCGATACCCGCCAGCCGGGGGTCATCTTGGAGGAATTGGGCAACCCCGAGGTGGGGCCGGAACGGACCCGGGAGCTGGAAATGGGGTTCGAGGGATCCGTCCTGGAGGGCCGCCTGAGCTTCGACTTCACCTTCTTCGACCAGACAACCACCGACGCGCTCCTGCGCCTCGCGCGGCCCCCCTCCATCGGCACCGAGCAGGCGATCCTCACGAACCTCGGGCAGGTGGACAACGGCGGGTTCGAATTTGCGGCGAACGCCTCCATCCTCCGGGGAACCAACGTGGCCTGGGACATCGGCGGGAACTACTTCCACGGCGAAAACGAGATCGTGTCCCTGGGGCCGGTTACCGATGAGAGGCTGAAGGGCCGACCGGTGGACGCCCAGTTCGGCGACATCGTGCAGAACAGGGACTCGCTGGGAGTCCAGCCCGTGTTCGAGGAGGAATACATCGGACCGGCCGTTCCCACCACGACCTGGACCATCAACACGGACCTGACGCTCTTCCGACGCCTCACGCTGAGCGCGTTGGGGGAGTTCCAGGGGGGGCACGTGCGGGAATCGGGCACGGCCCGACAGAATGTCCGACGGGAGACCTGGTCGGATTGCCAGTACGTTTTCGACGCCGTGAACGCCGGGGACATCTCCAACATCACCGCGGCGGAGCTGGGACGCTGTTCCCAAAACCGGGCCTCCTATGGGGAGTGGACCCTGCCCGGCGACTTCTTCAGGCTGCGCTCCCTCTCCCTGAGCTACCGGGTGCCGGAGCGCTTCCTGATCGGCGGAGCCACGGGAATGACCCTCCGCCTCCAGGCGCGGAACCTGTGGACGGTCACCGATTTCCCGGGCATAGACGTGGAAGGGAACGAAGATGGGGTGGGTGCCAGTTGGGGTAATTTCGCCCGCGAATACTACACGCTTCCCATGCCCTCGGTGTTCCTCATGAGCCTGACGGTGAACTTCTGAACCCGCGAACGGAGATATGACCATGAGTATCGCACGCATGTTCCGCCGCGGGGCCTGGGCGTTGCTGAGCACGCTCTTCGTCCTCACGGCAGGATGTGGTGACCTCTTCGACGTCGAGAATCCCGGGTTGATCGATGACGACGACCTGAACGATCCGGATCTCATCGATATCCTCATCACCGGGCTCTCCTCCGACGTGTCCGACATCATTGATGGGGTGACCTTCGACGTGGCGCGCCTCACCGACGAGCTGGGAGGCACGGGTAGCTATACGGCCACGCTGACGTTTCGCCGGGGCTACGCCGAGCAGGATAATGTCAACGGCAACTGGGAGCAGGCCCACGAGGCGCGCTGGATGGCGGAGCTCCACATCGCGCGAATCGAGGGGCTCCTCGAGCCCAGCGAGTTCGCGAACAGTCCCTACGTAGCCCGGGCGTACGTCCTCCAGGGAATCGCCCATCGGGTCCTCGGAGAGAACTACTGCCGGGTGGTCTACTCCACGGAGGACGAGTACGGCGATCTCCAGCCCAAGGACACGGCCTTCAACCGAGCCCTCACCTCCTTCACTAACGCGCTTGACCACGCGTCCACGAGCCCCGAATTCGCCACCGCCGCTCATGCCGGCCTGGCATCGGTCTACGCGGCTCTGGGGGACTGGACCACCGCGGTCCAGCACGCCCAGGAGGTGCCCGACGACTTCGAGCTCGTGACCTACTACGACAGCAACGACGACGACAACGAGATCTACGAAGAGACCCACCAACGCGCCGAGATGTCGGCGTACCAGACCCTGGCCGGGTCCTACGACCCACCGGATCCACGGGCACCCTTCACCAAGTGCGACGTGACGGGGACCTGCACGCACTCGCAGGGCATGGACGGCCAGACGCCCCACTGGCGCCAGGAAAAGTACGACGACTTCGGCAGTGACATGCCCACCCTGACGGGGAAGGAATCCCGGCTCATCGAGGCCGAAGCGGCCCTGAGGAACTTGGACCTCGTGGAGTTCACCGCCCAGATCAACCGGGTGCGGGCGCTCTATGGACTGCCAGACATCGCGCAGCCTGCCACTGCGGGTGAACTGGAGTATCCCAACGCGTACGACGACGCCTGGTCCATCCTCGACGCGGAGCGGCAGCTGACGCTCTGGCTTGAGGGACGCAGGCTCTGGGACCTCCACCGCTGGGACCACCCGTTCCTGGACGGTGGGACGGTGGTGTGGCCTGGAGATGATAGGCGGGACTCCTGCATGCCGGTGCCCTCCGGGGAATGCCGCGTCAACCCGAACTTCACTTGTGACGAGGCTATGATCGGGACGGCGGGAGGACACTGAGCGGGGACGAATCTCCATCCGTTAACCCAATGGCCCCCCCACCGCATCCCGCGGTGGGGGGGCGGAGTCTTCCGGCAATGATCGGTTGATTGGCTGAGAGAGGTATTACCGTGCGCACCTTACCGCCGATGATAACCATGCTCAAGTTCGGAGCCCTCCTGGGGCTTCTTGCGCTCCCGTCGTCTTCCTGCGCGTTGAAGGGAGACACCGGCTCGGGGGGCTCGAGCACCGTGCTGACCGCGGAGGAGATCGAACAGGACCTGGTGACGACGGCCTATGAAGCGATCCAGAGGTACCGTCCCCAATGGCTACGGACCCGGGCTACTCCCACCCCCTACAACCCCGATCCCACCCCCCCGCAGGCATACGTGGATGGGGTTCGCCTGGAAGGGGTGTGGGAGCTGAGGTCCGTGCGGGCGGCGGCGGTGGAGAGCATCAGGTATCTGAGCCCCACCGATGCCACCAACCGGTTCGGCACCGACCACGTGAGCGGGGCGATCCTGGTCACCACCCGCTGAGGAAGGAGACGGGAGAGGGGGTTTCTGCCTCCGTCACCTCCTCGGGTTGCCGTACCGCCAGATGGCGTTGAGCCAGTTCTTCTCCTCCGGGTCGATCCTGAGGGCTTCCTCGTACTCGGCGATGGCCGCTTCCCTCTGGCCGAGGGAGAGGAGGATGTCTCCGTTGATGCTGTAATGGATCGCCTCGAACCGCTTCTGGATCCTCTCCGCCACCTCGGCCCTCTGTTCCGGCGTGTCGCCCATGTTCACCAACCAGGGAAGCACACTCTCCCTCGTCTCCCTGAAATTGAGGAGATTCCTGATCCTGTAGCGTTCTCCCACGAAGTAGGCCATGGCCGGCGTGAACTCCAGATAGGGATGATTGTCCGTATTCTCCCGGGCACCCCCCACGTACTCGGTCAAGGTCTCCTCACTCATCACGAACCCGGTCAGGAAGTCGACGGGGTCCGCGACGTTCACGTACTCCAGATCCTCCCGCACACCCGGAATCTCGAACTTCTCTTTCAGCGCGGCGAAGTCGATGATCAGGGGCCCCATCGTGCCGATGAGGCCGAGGTGGGCCCGGAGGGGAGTGAACCAGATGGACGAGTGCGGGAAGACGGAGAGGAAGGTCTTCACGGTCATCCTGACCTCGCCGTCCGATAGGAGGTGGAAGGGAACCCACTGGATGACGACTCCCTCGTCGGTGAGGCGTTCGCGCAGGAGCCGGTAGAATTCCAGGGCGTAAAGGCTTCCGTTCCCCGCCATCTTGGGTGAGGTCGCGTCGATGGAGATCACGTCATACTCCTCGTCCGCCACCAGAACGTAGTTCCTGCCGTCTCCCAGGATCAGGTTGAACCCCGCCATTTGAAGAACGCCGTGATTGACATCCCGGAACCACTGTGCGGCCCGGGGGACCGCAGGCACCAGCTCCACGCAATCCACCTTCGTCACGGGGTGCTGCATCATGCCCCAGGACGTTCCTCCTGCCCCGAAGCCGATGACCGCCACCCGGGGCGACGGCACATGGCTGAGGAGCATGGGGAAGTGGGCAAGGGCCTTCTGGATATCGTGGTAGTCCAGCGGTGTTCCCGCCACCGGAAACCCGTCCACGCTCAGGATCCGGTCCCCGTAGATATCCCGGTAGACCTTCACCGTTCCCCCGATCCCTTCCTCGTAGGAGAGGACTTCCGCGATCTCCTGCCTCTCATAATGGGACGTGAGAGTCATAGTGCCCGCCTGGACGTGGAGGATACCCACGCTCGTCACGGCCACCCCCAGGCCGAGGACCACTCCGATCCGGGTTTGCCTCGCCATCGTGGGCTCCGACAGGATAAGGACGCCGCCGACGAGGACGTTGATCCCGGCGACGAGGAGGATTCCGTTCTGGACGCCCACCACGGGGATCAGGGCGAACCCGGCCAGGAGGGACCCCAGGACCCCACCCAGCGTGTTCACGCCGTAGACCTCGCCCAGCGCCCTCCCCACGGTCCCCGCGCTGCGGGTCCAGATTTTGCCCGCCACGGGGAAAGCCATCCCCATGAGCACCGTGGGTACGAGGGTGACGGAGAGGCTGTTGAAGAACCTGACGCCCATCCACTTCCAGGGGAGCAGGGAATTCACCTCCGTCCCCGCCATTCGCTCGAACACCGGGATGGAGTGGTTGAGGATGGGCATCGCCAGGATAGCCGAAGCCCCGATGAGCACCTCGATGGCTCCCAGCCAACCCAGCAACCTCTTTCCACGGTCCACGAAGCCGGCGATGGCGATGCCGCCCAGAGCGATCCCGAGAAGGAAGGAGGTCAGGATGGTGGTAAAGGCGTGCGTGGAGTTGTCCAGGAAGAAGACTAGGGCCCGGGTCCAGAACACCTCGTAGGCCAGGGCACAGAATCCCGACAGGCCGATGGCCCAGAGGGCCAGGCGTGCGGCTCCCGGCGAGAAGGGTGACTCCGGTGCCACGGCCGGAGCCTCTTCCGTCTCTCCCGCGTCCCCCTCCCCCGGCACACGCCGGAGAAGCCGCCGGTGAAGGGCGAAGGCGGTCCCGGCAATGACCAGGTTCACCAACCCGGCGAGGTAGGCCGCCTCCCTCACCCCCAGGATGAGGATCAGGAAGAACCCGGCCGAGAGGGTCCCGGCAACCGCCCCGAACGTGTTCACGGCGTACAGCCTGCCCACGTGCCACCCGAGCCTTCTCCCCTCTCGGGCGAAGAACTTCACGATGACGGGGAGAGTCCCCCCCATCAGCGTGGCCGGGGCGAGGAGGACCAGGAAGGAGAGGGCAAACCGGATCAGACTGATCCCGTAGAACCCCACTTCGAAGTGCCGGGCCACACCCACGTAGAGGGCGGTGACCGCCGCGAGCAGCATGGGCATCAGGAAGGCGAAGAGTCCAATCCCGCCCTCCAGGAGAGCGTACACTAGCAGAGGCCTCCGGCCCCGATCGACCAGCCTGCCGAAGTAGATCCCGCCCAGGGCCAGTCCGGTGAAGAAAGAGGCAAGGATGGTGCTGGTGGCGAAGGCGGTGGCGCCGAACACCAGGGTGAGCATACGCATCCAGACCACTTCGTACACCAGCCCGCAGGCACCGGACAGGAAGAACAGGGTCAGGACCAGCGTGCGCAGGCCCAACGATCCCGTGGAAGGCTCGCCCGTGCTCCCGGTTCCCTTCTCGGCACCTGCCACGGCTCCCACCGGCGTTCCTTTGCGGTCCCCGCCCGAAGGGTCTCTCTTCATGATTCCGTTCTCCCGCGGAGCTCGTCCCCGCTCGAGTCACGAGGCGTCGTCAGGTCGCGGCCCTCAATGTAAGCGGCGGATGAAAATTGCACACATCTTGGAGTGAACCCCTTCGGGTGGACAGATTCGTCGGCTCTTGTGACAGGGCAGGACGGTCACGGAGATGGTGCAGGGGACAGCTAATCGAGGTAGTGCTCCAAGTCCCCGTCAGACCAGCCGCCGAAACCGGGGCGGCCGGGAGTGCCCGAGAACCCGCCATAACCGGAGTTCTCGATAGGCCCGGCCCCGTTCAATTCCGTCGTGGCTCTGGGACTTGCACCTCCCTTACTGGCTCGATGGCTTGACCACCCTCGCGTCGTTCATCATTCCTGAAACCGCACCAGGACATAGGTATGACGGAACTCCTCGGGTCGCTTCGGGGCAAACGTGAGGTTAACCATGACGTGCTGACTCGAAGCAATCCCGTTGTCGTGGTCGACCTGTACCTGCATGTTGGTGTCCGGTTCCTCGATCTCCAGCGGCGAGGGGGTCTCGCAGCCCAGCCCCAACAGCACGATCCCACAGAAAGCGGCGAGTGCCGCTCGAAGATGCTTGCCCCCGACTTTGTGATCGGTCATGGCCGTAATCCTTCTCTCGACGAACGTTCTCCCGTTCGAGATAGTGAGCGTTGCGAGCGGCGTCGCTGCCCGTCGCGATGCGATGTGCAACAGCAGGTTCCCGTAGGACCGGATGTCGACGCCGGCGTTCACGATCCGCTGATCGCAGTGCAACTCGATCGCCTTCTTCAGTCGCGTGAGCTGCCACCAGAGAGCCAGGTTCCACGGCTGCAGCGCCGTCAGCAAGAAGGCACAGAAGAGCAACTGCGGATCGCGCGCCCGCACATGCTCGGACTCGTGGAGCACGGCGAGCCGCCGGAACTGGGCCTCGAGCGCATCGGTCCACTCGGGCAACAGGATGAGGCTCTTCAGCGTGCCGACCACCGCGGGGCCGAAAGACCGTGTCCGCAAGACCGCGACGCCGTCCACGACGCCCTTCGTGCACCGCCTCGCGTCCCGCACCATACGCGTCTGGACCACGAGGATCGATATCAAGATCGTCAGCGATGCCGCGATCCAGAGCACGATGAGCGGAGTGTCGAAGGCGCCCAGGCCCCCGACCTTGGAAACGGACGCCAGCGCCTGGGTGCCCAGATCGAGCGGTGCGGCCAACGTGCCGAAAATTCCTCCCTGACCCGCGGCACTCGGCTGTGTCCATCTCAGAAGCGGGACGACGACGGAGCCCACGATCGCCACCGCCACCGGCAGACGACCGGGTCGTCTCGCGAACCTTAAGCTCCGCTCGAGCGCCACCCCGGCGAGCGCGAAGACGGCGGAGACCACGACCGCGTAGGCCATCCAGACGGCGATCACCGCTCGATCTCCTTCAGGCGCCGCTCCAGATCATCCCGGATCCTGCGGATCTCGTCGGCGGAGACATTCTCGTCCGAGACCAGCTGGTTGACCATCAGCTCGAGCGAGCCGTGGTACACCTTGTGGAGAATGCGGCTCAGGGCGCTGCTGCCCGCCTCCTCAGGATTGGTGACCGGATAGAACCGGAAGGCTTTCCCTTCCTGCTCGTGGCGGACATGACCCTTGGCTTCGAGCGTGCGCAGCACGGTCATCACGGTGGAATAGCTGATCTCGTCGGCCAGGCCCTCCAAGACCTCGGTGACCGTGGCCGATCCCCGCTGCCAGAGCACCGACATCAGATCCAGCTCCCGCTTCGTCAGGTGGGTGGACACGTGCTGCCCCTCCATCCGAAGGACGTTCTATCTTTTACAAACATAAAACATTGCTGCACATTGTCAACCCCCTCCAAGGTGCGAGAGAGGGATGCAACTCAAACTGCCCGTCGGTAAGCGCGATGACCACGTTTGGAGAAATTCCAAAGAACGGGCCTCGACCGCCTATCGCTGCCTGAGAGAATACGCACCGCGTGGAGGCTCCCCTCTCTCTAGAGGATTGGGCCCCAGGCGGTGAACCCCAGCTCCAGTGGCTGTCTGAGCCCTCGCCAAAGGCCCGCCGGAACCGCGATCCTCCTATGCTCCTGCAACCTTTCGGGCCTTCACGGCATCTGATCGTAGTGGTATCCCTGACGATGCCAGAGAAATAGCCCCGGGGGGCCGATGCGGCACGCGGGCGAATTCGAGTTGCTGGTGATGCTGGCCGTTCTGCGGCTCGGCTCCGGCGCCTATGGGGTCACGGCGCGGGAAGAGCTCGAGCGGGAGACCTCGCGAATGCTAAACCTGGGGACGGTCTACAAGACCCTGGGGCGGCTCGAGGCAAAGGGGTACCTCCGCTGCCGTGCGAGCGAGCCGACGGCGGAGAGGGGTGGCCGCCGCAAGAAGCTCTACCAGGTGACACCAGCCGGACTCGCAACCATCCAGTACTCCCTGGCGGACCTGCGACGTCTTGCCAGCGGGCTGAACCTCGAGTTGGAGATGCCGTGATGTGT
>JGI2171J19970_10001765_pt1 | contig 12007 bp, 11 predicted proteins | sample DeeMarSWOR324_28_FD_19970 | JGI IMG/M metagenome (IMG submission 19970) | reverse complement strand
GTGGTTTACGAAACCAAAGAATGAAAAATGAGAAAAAGAAAAAAGTTATATGGGATTTGCATTACATCATCATAGAAGTGAATGAGTATCCTGTCTCCTATTTCTTTCCCTCATTTCTCACTGAGCCATAATAATCACAGTAATGATAAAATGAAGGCAAGCGCAGAATAAAGCATCCTTTTGATTGAGACGTATATACAAATGAAACGTGACAGGATGAAGGACAATGATCTTGTGAGAGAATGCCTCAAAGGCAACGTGGAGTTTTACCGCCACCTCATGGATCGCTACCGAGATTATGTCATGGCTGTTGCTCTGAATGTCTTGATGAACTATGAAGATGCACAGGACGTATGCCAGGAAGCCTTCCTCAAAGCCTACAGGAATCTCGATAAATTTGACCTGCAGAAGAACTTCAAAAACTGGTTCTATTCGCTGCTCTATAACTGCTGCCTGGATCATCTAAGGCAAAGAAAACGTTTTTTCAATATGCTTGGCAAGTTCCGAACCGAAACACGGATAGATGACGTCCCTGAATCCCCAAACCCGGCCTTTTCTCAATGGGAGGAATTCAAACTTCTGAGGCACCTAAGCCCTAGGGAAAGGATTACCATCTATTTATGGTCCCAGGAAGGATACACGGGTCCTGAAATCGCTTCGGTATTGGGCTGCTCTCACAAAACCGCACATGTCTACCTGTACAAGGCCCGAGAGAAGCTCAAGGCTTTATTAAAGGAGAAAAAGAATGGCAAATTGTAGAAGGATAAAATTTCTGTTCAAGTTTATTCCAGTGAAATCCTTACAATATTCCCTGCTCCAGGGGCATCTTTTAAAATGTGATGTCTGTCAAAAAGAATTAGCCAGCGTCGAGGAGGCGCACTCCGCAACTTTTCACAAAGACAGACTGGAAGAAATGAAGGATTTTTGGCCCCAATTCCTTAAGAGCTTGGAAACAGAAAAACAGAGGAGAAGACCCTTTCTGCATCCCGTTTGGCGCTGGACGATGGGGGCTGTCGGAGCAGTTGCCCTCACACTTGTTTTCATCGTTGTTTTGACTCATTCTCCTCAAAAAGAAAGTATCGATACTTCCATAAAACTTACCATCGATTATGTAAAGATCTACGAAGAGCCTGCGCAGGCGATTATCTTTCAAACCCAGGATGCAAACAGAACATTTGTCTGGGTAGAGAAACAACTTAAAGGAGAAATGCAATGAAAAAGTTTGTACTGCCGGTGATCTTGATTCTTGGATGCTCCGCCATTCTACTTCAAGCCTCCACACGTGTCGACCTGAAACTCAGGGTTTATGAGGGAGCCAGGCAGGGGACTCTTTCCCCTCCCAAATTTGTCACTTCTTCCTACATTCAATCGACCATAACAGCTCATCTTCAGACTTCCTTTGACCTGGAAGAGGAAAAATCGCAGATCAAAAGAGTCTTTAACCTCCAGGATGTGAGCCTGTTGACTGAAGCCGATCTATCCATCGGTATAGAGAGAGCCGGCCTGCCATCCGACTCTGCACGCCATTCCTTTCGGTTGAATGGGAACGCCTTCATGATTTTCCTGAGGCTCCCGGAAGTCGGACCTGACTATCGATTCGTCGTGGTCTTTAATGAAATAATCGATAACAAGCCAGAGAATGTGCTGACGACTTCGATGCTGCTGCACGGTGGACACAGTGCCATCTTCGGGTTCGAGGACCGTCAGGGGAAGCCTTACTTTTGCTCACTGCGTGTTACAGGTCCTCCCGATAAAGTCCTGCCGGCTCCACCGCCACCGCCTCCACCTCCGCCACCCCCGCCTGAGCTCAAAAAGAAACTCGACGAATTAGAAAAGGGCGCCGTCAAAGCCTGGAACACGATCAACCCTCCTCGTCTTATCAAAAGGATCGATCCTGATTACCCCGAAGACGCCAGGAAGCAAAGCCTCGAGGGCTCTGTTTCAATGGCCGTGAGGACCGATGAGAAGGGCAATGTGAAGAATGTCCTTATCCTAAGGAGTTCCAACGAAATCTTCAATGATGCTGCTGTCAAGGCCGTGAAGCAGTGGAAATATGAACCCTATATTCAGGATGGCAAGCCGATGGAGCTTGTTTTTTCTTTGACAGTAAGGTTCACTCTCTAAGAGTTGAAAACTCTCACATCGGTCATCCTCTTTTTAAGGGAAGGCATCTCCACATCTCAGGTTAAGGCGAGGGAGAGAAATGAAAAAGACTACAGGAATTTTGGGTGTACTTTTAATGGTTATACCAATGGTACATGCTGAGAAAGTGGCTGATCTGCCGGATATCATAAGACCGGCCTCCATCCGCTTAGATAGAGACACCGTTTATATCGTGGACCAGACGGCCATCCATATCTATTCGTTGAAACCATTTAAACACATCAAGACATTTGGAGCCCAAGGGCAGGGTCCTGGCGAATTCAACTCTGTCCCTTTCTTGAAAATCTATCCCGAAAAATTATTCATTAACTGCTTGGGAAAAATCATGACTTTCTCCCATGATGGGGAATTCGTTAAACAGACCAAATTGCCTTTCAGGCTTTTTTACTTTTACTACCCGATACTTCAGGTTGGGCTGAACTATGCCGCTTTTCCCATGGTCTTCTCCAGGGAAGAAAACGAGCTTATCCACTATGGTAAGATTTACGACCAAGAGCTTAGCGAGCTTAAGGTGTTTTACAACGGAGGAAAACCTCAAGTTCCCCCACCTCCCAGGGCCGACGCTCCACCTCAGAAAATCAGGTGGGAAGTGATTCCTGATTGTCTCGACTTCGATGTGATGGAGAGTAAAATCTTCGTGGCCGATTCCCGTAAGGGCTTTTATATCGGAGTCTTCAATGACCACGGAACCCAGCTCTATGAGATCGACAATAAATACGAAAAGATAAAAGTTCCGAAATCCTTCAGAGATGATTATATGAAAGAACGCAAGGAGAGCGACAACTGGGAACAGTTAAAAGCCAGCTTCGAATATGTCTTCAGAGACTACTATCCTGCCTTTTTCACAGTCAAGCTCGCCGAAGGGATAATTTACGCGGCTACATATGCAAAAAAAAATGGGAAATACGAGCTGGTGCAAATGGACCTGGAGGGAAAAATATTAAGAAGGTCTTTCTCCTTCCCTCTCGATAGAGAAAGGAGGATCATGGATGGTCTCATCCCCTATGGAAATGAGTTTGATATCCACAAAGGAAAAATCTACTACCTTGTGTATAATGACGAGAATTCAAGGTACGAACTCCATAGAGCGACTATCCAGTGATACCTTTATAACTTAGCCCAATCCTAGAAACAGCAGATACATTCCCCGATTTTACAGCCTCTATTTCTATATTCTCTCTCAGGATGATCATATTTATGAATAACTCGGGCTATTCAATGAAAGTTATGGATCTGCACAATGACCACAGCCAACTCAGGATTGCTGAGTGCTTCTCTGAATGTTTCTGTGAGAGATGAATCTAAGTTGTCTGGGCCGGCAGTATACACATATTTCACACCACAGGCCCGGGCAATTTGTTCCATGTCCAACGCGGGTGCTTTTCTCCCCATCGCATCCTTTCCCACACCTGGATGACTCTGGAATCCAGAGGCGGCAGTTGCTTTATTATCAAGGACAACCATCAGGATTTTGCTCTGGTTGTGGACCGCATTACAGATGGCAGGAAGAGAGGTGTGGAAGAATGAGGAGTCGCCGAATACAGCCACAGCACGCTCATGAACACCGGCTTTGCTCAGGCCATCGGCTACGCCTACTGCAGAGCCAAGGGCGTACTTTGCATCGATCCGGTCTGCCACTGTAACCAGACAGCCAGGATCTCCGATGAGCAGTGGTTTTTGCCCTAAGCTCTCTGCTGCTTCCTCGAATTTATCGAAGACTAGGTCATATTTGCAGCCTTCACAAAAATTTTCTTTCTTTGGTCTTTCCTCAACTTCCTTTTCTTTCTGGTAGTTTCGGACAGGTGCAAATTCCGGCATAAATGAAATGAGGGCAAGCTGTATCTGCCAACGGAATAATTCACCCTCTCGGTTTACATGACGGCTTCTTTTACCGTAGATTTTTGTATGGCAACCCAAATCAAAAGCCAGCGCCTTGATCTGGGTCTCTATGAAAGGCTCGTTCTCTTCGAGAATCAAGACTTCCTGACAGTCCATCAAAAACTGCCTGATGATTTTTTCGGGAAGTGGATAGAGAGTTCCCAGTTTAAGCAAGCGGAAATCCTGCGAATGCTTGTCAACAACGACATCAAGCAGCTTTTTGTAGGCAAATCCAACCCCTACAATCCCTTTTTTGCCTTGACCGCAGACCTCGTTAAATTGACTACTGTCTACCCATTCGCTCACAGCTTCAATCGTATCGTGAAGAGCCCTGTGTTTTTCCACGGCATTGTTGGGAACAGGGACAAATCTCCAGGTCTCTCTTATTAAACCATGATCAACCGCATGGTAACTCTCGTCAGAAACAGAGACTTCCTCCACCTGCTGAGTGAAGCTCCGAGTCTCTCGTATAATCACAGGAATATGAGATCGTTCTGAAAGATCGAAAGCCTCCTGTATCATCCTATAACCCTCTGCCGGACTCGCAGGCTCCATCATCGGCATTTCCAGCGAAGCCACCAGGGATCGAGAATCCTGGTCGTTTTGGGATCCATATCCTCCGGGATCGTCTCCCAGGAGGATAACCAGTCCTCCGTTAACCGGGGTCAGATTGAGTGCCATAAGCGGATCTATCATCACGTTCAGACCGACGCTTTTTGTGCATACCAGCGCACGGCGTCCTGCTATCGATGCCCCGATACCCATTTCCATGGCCACCTTCTCATTACTCGACCATTCTACATAGATGTCGTGTTTATCCGCCAGGCCTATCAGAGCCTCCACGGTTCCTGAACTAGGTGACCCAGGATAGCTTGTCACAAGCCGGATCCCACTTACCAAGGCCCCAAAGGCCAGAGCCTGGTCCCCGTTAAGTGTTTGAATAGCCATTCATATCCCCTTTAAACAAGACTGTAAACTCAGCACAATTACGCATTGTTATGGATTCAATCATCCTTATTTCCTTGTATTTACAGGCATGGTTCCTTCTTTTCATTCGAGGGATTGGTCTTTTTTTCGACACCAGTAGAAAGCAAATGGAATTCCTGTGACGATAAAAGCCAGATCCACCAAAGACTTTTGCCATTCGAACCAGGCCCTGAGCAGGATCAGACCTATAATCAGTAGGAGAGAAAGAAGAGGAAGAAAAGGATAAAGTGGGACATGGAAAATGTTTTCTCCTCCGATGCGGTCTCTCCTCATTTTAAAAAGTGCCAGTGTAGAAAGGCCATAAAAAATCAGGATGGCAAAGACCAAGCCCGATGCGATGGTCTCAAACGTTCCCCGGATGATAAGAATGACTCCCGCCCACAAACAGTGAGCAGCGATCGCCCTGGAGGGCGTCCGGAATCGAGGATGGATGTGATCCAGCCATTTGAAAAAAAGTCCGTCTCTCGCCATGGCATAATAAGCTCGCGGTGCAGTCATCATGGTTCCATTTATACTTCCGGATGAGGAGATGATCACCAGGATGGCGATGAGAGCAGCGCCGACAGGACCGATGAGCACAGTCAGGACATCCGAGGCGACGATGGTGCTCTCTCTCATTCCCGTCATTCCGAGGGTCCTGTGGTAGGTCAAATTCGTTAAGGCATAAAGCAGAACAACGATGCCGATTCCACTCGTAAGGCTTAGAGGAATAACCCGTCTGGGATTTTTCATTTCCCCGGCCGGGTATCCCACCCGTTCCCAGCCTGTATGAGAGAAAATAATCAGCATCAGAGCAGCGACAACATTTCCCACAGGACTTAAGCTCCCCTCAGGAGCTGCCTGGGTAGAGAGAAGATTCTCCTGTCCCCCGCTAAAGAAAATGCCGATGACAATGATGGAAAAAAGAGCCCCCACTTTCAGGATTGTGGATAACTTCTGGAAGAGGCTTGCCCTTTGAATTCCGATAAAATTCAGGATGCCGAACAGAAATATGATAGCAAGAGCAGCCATGACCCGCCTAACTCCATTTAAAATGATGAAATAGCCGAGATAGTCTGCAACGATCAGTGCCAAACCTGCAGCTGCACTTGTCCGGATGATAAAGAGCTGTGCCCACCCAAACATAAATCCTGCATAGCGGCCAAAGCATCTGCTGATGTAGATGTATTCTCCCCCGGTATGAGGCATTCGTGTGCCCAGCTCGGCATAGATCAGCCCGCTTGTAAACACAAAAAAACCTGCGAGGAGCCAGAGAAAAAGGATGGGTTTGAACGATCCGAGGTAGCCTGCAATGATCTGGGGTGTGGAGTAAATGCCTGCGCCTATACAGATGCCTATAAGTATGGCGATTCCATCAAAGACGCCCAGAGCCTTACGAAAAGCAGGCTTTGGAGACTTGTCCTCATCTGGCATGCTGCGTAACATATAGCACAGCAAGGATTGCCGGTCAAACCGTCAGTTTCAGCTCTTATTCATTCCGGAGTGAGTTCGCAGGATTTACGACTGCAGCACGGATTCCTTGAATGCTCACTGTGGTCAGGGCTATCACCAGAGCCCCAGCTGCAGCCACAAAGAACATATACAGGCCCATGTCGATTCGGTAGGCAAAGTCCTGCAGCCACTTGTTCATGGAATACCAGGCAATCGGGGAGGCGATGATTACGGAGATGAGAATGAGAAGGACAAATTTTTTAGACAACATGGATACGATATTGGATGTCGAGGCGCCAAGTACTTTCCGGATTCCGATTTCTTTTATCCTGGACCGGGCGACAAAGGATGCCAAACCAAACAGGCCGAGGCAGGCAATGAAAAATCCCAGGGTTGTGATGATCCCCAGAAGTTTTCCCATTCGGTCCTCATACCTGTATTCCCGATCAAAATTCTCATCCAGGAAGGAATACTCAAAAGGAACGCCAGGAAAATGTTCGTCCCATGTGCTCTGTATGAACCGCATGAGATTGTTCATGTTCTCCACACGAATGGAAAGGGTGATGGCTTCGAATAGGGAGTTTTCGATGTCCATAACCAGAGGTTCCACTACTTCCTGCATGCCTCGGTAGTGGAAATCAGCGGTAATACCGATTATTCTCTTGTTTATCCTGTGATAAGAGGCCTGGAAATTTTTTCCCAAAGCCTCGTCGGGTGAGGAAAATCCAAGCTCTTTGACTGCGGCCAGGTTGATCAGATAACTCTCTCTTTCGTCATTACCAGCACCCCGCTGGAAGGACCTTCCTGCGACCATCTTGATTTCGTATTCGGAGATGAAATCATAGTCCATGGTGATAACCTTGATGAATGGGGTTCCCTTGAAATCTCCTATTCTCGGCGACAGGTAGTAACCCGAATCCGTCCTGTCTCCTGGAACAGAGGAGGACACCGTTGCCCCGGTGATCGAAGGATTCTGGAGAAAGTCATTTTTGATAGCCTCGTAATCCCGCCTCAAATGAGGCATGTTGCTTTTGACACGAAGCACGAGTTTTTGTTTCAGGTCAAATCCCAAAGCCCGTCCCTTCATAAAATTGAGTTGCTTAAAAACAGTGAGGGCACAGATGACGAGAAAAATGGAGATGGCAAACTGTCCGACGACCAGGATCTTCTGAGCTCCGGATCCGCGGGAGGTTGGAGCCAATTTTCCCTGTAGAACAGAGATAGGATTGAATGCTGTTAAGATAAGGGCAGGATAGATCCCTGATCCGATGCTGACAATAAGAAGCAATCCCAACACTGATAAAAGTACAATTGGTTGTGCAAGCCCGGACAAAGTCAAGTCTGTACCTGCCATCTGATTGAAAGGGACAAGCAGAAGAGAAGCCAGTCCAGAAGCCAGGATAAAGGCGAGGAAGGTGATCAAGAATGACTCTCCCAGAAATTGCCAGACAAGCTGCCGACGCTGGGCACCTACCACCTTGCGCATGCCGACTTCCTTGGTGCGGGTGGTTGAAAGAGCGGCAGACAGGTTGATGAAATTCATGCACCCGATGAGCAGAATCAGGAAAGCGATGATGGAGTAAATATAGAGATAGTACCAATTTCCGGGAGGGTCGATTTCTCTCATATAGCGGGAAAACATGTGGATCTTGGTCACAGGCTGGAGGAATAATTCATACAGGTCCATTTTTCGATTGTATTTTTCAGAATATCTCTGAAGGACCGTTTGGGAAATGCGTTGAATCTGCTCCTCAAAATTCGCGACATCTGTATCGGGAGCCAGTTTCACATAGGTGTATTTTGGTTTAGGATTGAGCCAATTTTCCTCAAAATCCGCCAGGTTGCTTCTCATGGTCTCCATAGACAGGAATATGTCGTATTTCAAATGGGTGTTGGCGGGCGCATTTTTTATGATACCTGTCACCTCGTAATCTTGAAGCTCTACAACACCCGTATCATAGTCGATCTCGATCTGGAGCGTTTGCCCTAAAGATGATTCTTCGCCGAAATATTTATTCGCCATTCCCTCGGTGATGACAACCGTGTTAGGATTGGTGAGGGCTGTTCGAGGATTTCCTTGAATGAAAGGCATGCGGAAGAGCTCGAAAATATCCTCGTCCGCAAACCAGACGCGGGTTTCGAAAAGACGCTTTTCGCCTCGGACCACCAGGACATGGCTTGCGTTCTCATAAGGCGGAACCACCCTCACGGCTTGTTCCACTTGGGGATAACTTCTCGAAAGTTCAGGTCCCAATGGCGCGGGGGTTGCTACAAACCAGTGTTCACCGACGATACCGATCCTGTGCACAGCTACCCGGTAAATGCGGTCTGCATCATTGTGAAAAGTGTCGTAAGAGAGTTCGTTGGTGACGTACAGGATGATCACCGCACAGCAGGCAAGCCCGACAGCTAGACCTGCAATATTGATGAGGGCATAGATTTTCTGCCGTTTAATTTTTCTGAGTCCGATTTTCAGATAATTTGAAAAAAGAGGCGGCAGCCAACGGCTTTTCTTCCAGGGTGGGCGCCCGCTTATATGCCGTGTGTCGGTCTTGAAATATTCTGAGCCGATGCTTTGGGCTTCACCGATCTTTCTTACGGCTTCTTCAAATGCCTCTCTCTGCGAGGAACCCAAACTCACGAGATAGTCGATCTTATCTCTGAGATGGTTTTCCAGTTCTTCTTTGTAACCATCCTCCAAGGCATCATTTTTATTCAGGATTTTTCGCCAATGTTTTATCGCTTCTTCTAGGTCAAACATGCGATACTCCTTTTGTTTTTTCTCCGTCAATCGAACGAAGGGGAGAGAGACCAAAGTTTGGAGAGCACATTGTGTACCTTCATCCAATGATTTCTTTCCTTCTCCAGTTCTTTTTTGCCCAATTCAGTCAAACGGTAGTATTTGCGCCGCCTTCCGTTTGAGGATACTTTCCACTGAGACCGGATGAAGTTCTCCTTTTCCATGCGGTGAAGGACGGGATAGAGCATCCCCTCAGACCATTCAAGAGTCCCCCCAGAAAGCTGGATGACATTATGGATGATCTGGTACCCGTACATTTCTCCCCGGTCGAGAATGGTTAAAATCAGGGGTTTTGTCGAAGCGGCCATTAAATTTTTCGATACCATCTTTATACTCTCATACCTAGATTTTCTAGGTATTATACCTAAAATTTCTAGGTACAGCAAGCATTTTTTTATTAATTCGGTGACAATTAATTCGGGGACAGCATACGCGATTACTAAACTCTCCGAATTAAGGTAATGAGTATACTGTCCCCAAATTCAGTCGGTCCCCAAATTCAGTCGTAAGATGAGATCAAAGACAGGCGTTTGAAATTTATCGAACCATCAAAGAAAAAGCACTTAAGGATTTTTTTGCCAGGGACGGCGCATCGAATACAAGAAGAATCCGACCACTGGCATGACCAGGATAATCCCTAGCCATTTGTAAAATTCGTTCTTGGAAACATCCCTTCGTAAAAGATCCACAATCCCCCATATCCATGCTACCAGAATGATAACAACTATGCTGATTTCCAAAAGACCGAGTGTTTGAAACATTTTGTGCTCCTTACTTCAATTTACGGAATTCCTCTTTTTAGGTTCAGCCGGACGAAATCTTCAGTGAACAAACTTTTCTCTCCTCTTTTCGTACCTCTTCTTAGGACTATTGTTCTTGAACTAAAAGAATATTTCACATAAGTTAAGGAGTGCTAATGATGTCGAAGTTGATTTCAAAATCCTGGTCATATGGCCTTGCTTCCTTAATTTTCTTTTTAGTAGCTGTGATAAATTTCTGGATGATAATGGATGATGGAGCCACAACTTTCAGGATAATTGCAGCGATTGCATTTGCCATAGGAGGTATCTTGTTATTGACTGTTTTTCTCAGAGCAAGAAAAACAGGCTTGTGAATAAATCGGGATGCAAAGTTCGGGGAGTTTAGTAATCGCGTATACTGTCACCGAATTCTAGTCCCCAAATTTTATCTAAGATCTAACCTGACGCTTCAATGCAACTTGACTTTTCTTATTGATCTTAAATAGAATTTACCCATACTAAAGCAGCGATTGATCAAATACGTGGGGTAGAATTCGATTGAATTTCAGCAGCTTGTCCAAACAGGCCGATCGATAACAGCTTCCTCGCTTAAAAAGCGAAAAGCTAATGAAGGGAACACGGAGGGAAAAGATGAATTTCAGCAAAAGGGTTTTTCTTTTATTACTTGGGATTTTATTTGTGAGCAACTTTCTTTGCTCCCAGGTTCCTACTGGAAAAATTTTCGGGACCGTTACCGATGAGCAAGGTGGTCCAATTCCAGGGGTTTCAGTCGAAGCCACCAGTCCTAAACTTGTGGGCATGGCCGCCACAGTCACAGATGCAGACGGAGATTACCGCCTGTTTGCCCTCACACCCGGAACCTACAGAATCACTTTCACACTTCAGGGATTTAAGACTATCACGAGAGAGGGGATCGTCGTCGATATCGAGCAGACAGTAAAACTGGATATCCAGATGCAGATAGGAGGCCTCGAAGAACAGGTAACAGTGGTCGGCCAGTCACCCCTGATTGATGTCAAGAGCACAGCCAAAGGGATGACCATGACCAAAGAAATGTTCGAGGTTCTTCCCCGAGGGAGGGACTTCGACACCCTTGTCACCGCGGTGCCTGGTGTTGTCAATGAACCGTTGCTGGCAGGTATCTCTGTGGACGGCGCCTCAGGGGCTGAAAACATGTACTATATCGATGGGACAGATATTACCAACCTCTATCTTGGCGATCGTGGACAGGGAGCTGCATTTGAATTTGTCGATGAAATTCAGGTCAAGGCGAGCGGCTATCAGGCAGAATTCGGTGGCTCCCTGGGTGGAGTGGTTACCGTAATCACCCGCCAGGGCGGAAACGAATTCCACGGCGAGCTCATCGGCTTCTACAGCGGCTCGAGACTCACCGGAAAGGAAAGAGACACCCTCCGTCTGAGTCTATACGATATCACCGTAGCCGAATACGTCAATTATCAGGATCTGTACGGAAAGGACAAGATTGATAGGTTTGAAATCGGATTCAGCCTTGGAGGGTACATACTCAAAGACAGGCTGTGGTTTTTCGGCTCTTTTCTCCCCGTCTTTCTGACCACAGAAAGGCATGTCCAATTTGAGCCTTCTCTGATCAAGGGGGATTATACGCGTAGAGATACATACTGGAATTTCCAGGTGAAACTCACGGCTCAGCCTTTCCGTTTCATGCGCCTTGGGGCGAGCTTTGTGAACAATTTTCGAAAATACAAGGGAGAGCTTCCACCCCAGGCTGGAACAGGAGATCCGATGGATGTTTGGCCGGACTATGGTTACAGTTTCCCCAATTGGACCGCTTCTGCGCATGCGGATTTCATGTTCGGAAACGATATCCTGCTGAGTCTTCGGGGAGGCTCTTTTTATCGGAACGACTGGACTGACCAACTTGTCCAACCCACAGAGCCCCGCTGGGTCCATATTGGAGCAGGGAACTCCGTCTATCCTGATATCCCTGCCGAGTATATCAGGCCGA
>JGI2171J19970_10001758_pt1 | contig 12035 bp, 9 predicted proteins | sample DeeMarSWOR324_28_FD_19970 | JGI IMG/M metagenome (IMG submission 19970) | reverse complement strand
CTTCAAGCGCTGGGTCTCGACTGACAAAAAAGATAGGAGGTTATGATCCAGCATGTCAACGCAAATTATAACACAAGAAAAGGCACATAAGCTATCTGAATGCATAGACTACTATGAAATCTGCAATAGGGCAGAGGGCAAGAGCCCCAAAACAATACGCTGGTATTCTGGCAATCTGAGACGTTTCCTCGGCTATCTGAACCTCAGACACCTTCCAGATTCAATAGAAGCAGTTGACATAAAGTTACTCCGCCAGTACGTATTATATCTACTGAAGCGAAATCAGTTTGATAACCACCCCTATACTCCAGTAGGAAAAGAGTTACTATCAGCCGCGACAGTACACGGGCATGTTAGAACACTACGGGCTTTCTTTAGCTGGCTTGCAGATGAAGGTCTGGTTGAGGATGACCTTGCCCGGAGTTTAAAGCCACCAAAAGTGACTAGAAAGATAGTATCTACGCTCTCTGACCAAGAAATAAGGTCTATACTCAACATATTGAACCCGGCAAACGCTTGCAATGCCAGGAACCAGACTATCTTCATGCTTCTACTTGATACCGGGCTCAGAACAGGGGAGCTCGTTAATCTTAAGATCGGCGACGCTCATGTGAATGAAGGTTTCCTTAAGGTTTTGGGCAAAGGAAAGAAGGAGCGTATCGTACCAATCGGAAGTAATGCACAAAAGACATTGCAGCGCTATCTCTTCCGTTATAGACCTAAACCGGCTTATCCGGAGATCAATAATGTCTTTTTGTCGATCAAGGGAAAGCCCATGAGTGAAAATGGCACGAAATTAATGTTTGCCAGATTAGCCAAAAGGTCTGGTGTTCATAGACTACACGCTCACCTGTGTAGGCACACTTTCGCCACGAGATTCCTGATCAACGGAGGTGATGTATTTACCCTTCGACATATACTGGGACACTCTACATTAGAAATGGTGAGGTATTATGTGAATCTGGCAGCAAGCCATGTTGCGATACAACATCAGAAGTTCTCGCCTTTAGACCGGCTGAATCTGTGTAAATAGATTCTGGACCGAATAGGAGCTAGATAGTGGTCATTCTAGCCCCTGTTTATTTATGATTGAACAAAAGTCAGGAATGTGCAACGGGGTAACAATCCGTCAGATTGTGTAATAGGTAACAAAACAAGCAATTATTACACAAAAGCCTCTTTTGTGACCTAAGGGTAACAACCCAAGCTTATGTGCAATGGTGAGTAAAAAGTAAAATGCCAGGCGGGATGCCACTTGCCCGATTACAGCTGAGGCTACCCACACGGGAGGGGGAGGTAAAGATTTAAACCAGTTGGGGGAAAAAGATTAAAAGCCCCCTGGTACCTCAGTTTCCCCTGGTAGAGCCCGCCTAGCATTTTTTATAAGATATTGACATCAGATAATTAAACCAGCATCTGTTGTGGCAAGAACGACGAACGTCTCAACCTTCGGCTCTCCCTTTGAGTTAGCCACAACAACATCCCGCCACACATCCGATTTCAAATATGCCTCCAGGGCCTCTTGGTTCTCGAACTCGTAAATGCCACCCGCCTCGCCTGTCTTTGGATCTGCAATAAAATACTTCCGTTTTAATCCCGGAACCTTTTTAAATACTTCAACTACATGGGCTAATTCCTTCTTGTGTTCTTCTTCTGGCTTTTGTTCTTTAAATGTGAATGCAGCTTTCAAGATTACCATTTTAGACTCCTATTATATACTTTGTGATTCTTTAATGAGAAGCTATATTTTCTCTACCGCGTCTGAACAGAAGGTCAAAGTAGATCTCTCTCCGCTCTCTTTCTCAAAGGTTATCCAATCAGAGCTTCATGCAGTCAATATAAAAGCAATAGAAGGCGTAATCTTTAGTCGAACTTTACCCATATTAAGCATATTACCTCCGCCATTCTATGGCATACCCAACAACTCACGGCGAACATATTCATTATGCTCACCTAAGCAAGGAGCAGGACGGTATAGTTGTGCAGGAGTCTTCGACAGCCGAGCGGGTTGTGCCAAAAATGAGAAGTTCCCCAATACCGGGTGTTTTGCGAGCCAAAAGCTTCCCCTCTCTCTTAGGTGAGGGTCATTATACAAATCTCTGGCATTTTGAACTACACCAGCAGCGACCCCTGCTTTCTGGAGAAGGTGCATCACTTCATGAGCGTCGCGGTTGCTTGTCCACTCCTCTATCAATCTATCAAGCTCGTTCTCGTTTTCCTTTCTTCCTCTTAGCGTGGCAAACTTTCGTTGCTGTGTCCATGATGGTTTCCCAATCGCGACACAAAAAGCTTCCCACTCTGTGTCAGTAAAAACGCTAATGGCACACCAGCGATCTTCACCTGCACACCGATATACTCCGTGTGGTGCTGCATAATCGCACTTATTACCTTTTGCTTTTTCCTCTACACCATTTACTGAATAGTTAAGCAGCCAAGGTGCTAGGAGCTGGAGGCCTACTTCCAACTGTGACATATCCAGCAGCTGTCCCTTGCCTGTCCTTCGGCGATATTCTAAAGCGCCAACAAGAGCAGCCACAGTAAAATGAGGAACGAAATAGTCAGTATATGCCATCATAAACGATATGGGTTCCCCATCTGGCCATCCAGTAAGACTGACAAACCCCGCCAATCCATTGATGTTATTTCCGTAACCCCGGTATGATGCCCGCGGACCCGTCAAGCCCTGATTTGAGCTGCGTATCATTATGACGTCCGGCTTTATTTTTCTTACTTCCTCATAGTCCAAACCCCACCTTTCAGCTACCCCAGGTCTATGGCTGTCACCCACAATGTCTGCCCACACCACTAATCTCTTAGCTATTTCGAGGTCACTTGCTTCATTCAAGTTAAGGATTATGCTGTGCACGTTGGCAAACAAATATGCGTAGTAGCCGGAGCGGTCTATGCCAGGTTCTCTGTCTTTATACGGCTGGTTAGTTCTTAGTAAGCTAGGTCGGTCAACCGATTCTACGCAAATAACAGTCGCACCGTAGTCCGCCAAGGATTTTAGTGCAAGGGGGTTCGCTATACCCCACCCTAAATCAAGAACCTTCACTCCGTCTAAAACTTTCTCCGACATCGTCGATCTCCTTGATTTCTCGCTTCAAATAACCCCGTCTTGCTTGAGAGAAGAAATTATATCCTGTGATAATCTTAGTTCTTCCTTGTAGATTTCCAAATTGTGTTCACCAAGTAAAGGTGCTCTGCGTTTTACTACACAAGGTGTCTCTGAAGCCCTGACAAAAGCCCCAGGATACCGAATAGTAGCTCCTAGCTCATTATGTTCGATATCTATCCAGAAATTCCTAGCTGTTAGCTGTGGATCTGCCAGAATGTCCCCAGCCGAAGATACCGGGCTTATGACTATACCTCGCTCTTGGCCTTCCACATAAAGCTCTTCTTTGGTATGTAACAAAAAAAAGTTAGCAATTGGCTCCTCTATCAGTTGCTGCATCCCCTCAGTTTGCTCAGTCATATCAAGATTTTCCCAATCAAAATCTAGAAAGTAGTCAGGAGCCATATTTTCCTCGTCCATCCACTTAAAAATGCGCCGGTTAGTCTGTGCCCCAGCTATTCCACCCATCACAAAGAAAATGACGTAGCCGTCTTTGCATGGCCATAGGAGACGCTGCTTTATACCTGTCCACCGTCCAGACATGTAGGAACCTACTCGCTTCAAGATGATTTGGTTCAATTCCCAAAGGGGTATGGCATTCGCTAGTTCCCACAACACGCATTGTTGAGCTGACACGTCAACATACTGTCCCATTCCAGAAATCTGCCGGTGGTAGTGAGCTATCATTGTCGCTGCTGCAGCATGGGCTGAAGCCAATAAGAATGCTTGGGGAACGCTCAGCCTGAGGGGAGGATCTTCTGGATTACCTGTAATATACATGAATCCGCCCATAGCCATGATCACAATATCCGAAGCTTTGTAATCCTTATATGGTCCTATCTGGCCAAAGGGAGTAATGGAAGTCATTACAATGCTAGGATTAATCTCACTAAGAGTAGGGTAGTCTAAGCCAAGTCCCTGCATGTAACCAACAGGGAAAGACTCGACCACGAAATCAGCCTTCCTGACCAGCCTAACAAAAAGTTCTCGTCCTTCCCTAGTCTCAATATTTAGAGTGATGCCCCTCTTATTTAGGTTATAAGCCAACCAAGAGAGACTTTTGGTTGGATCAGGTATATTTTGATAATAGGGGCCGACATTGCGTGACTTATCCCCTTCAGGTTTTTCTATCTTGATGACGTCAGCACCCAAATCAGCAAGTATCCTGCCACAAAGTGCTCCTTTATCATCTGTCAAATCTAGGACGCGGCATCCATTGAGCATGCTCTGTGTATGTTTTTTGTCTTGCATTTCTAGACTCACTCCTGTCTATCTCTCATTACCCAGATATCAAAAACTGATATTATATCATTTACACGCGACGAGCTACAGGCGATACGTGGTCTATTCGTGATGGAAGTATGACTGTAGCACGACCTGGCACGGTGTTTTCCCCCCTTTGATTTACTGCACTCGTTTCTACATCCACACAATGTTCACCATTCTCGTCCAAATACTTCTTTGTTACTTTCCCTTTCAACCATACAACGTCTGAATGATAAACAAACCTTCGATATTCTGTATAGGAGTTCTTCAACCAGCCCTCATCACTCATCCAATTAGTCAACAGGTGAACCTGCCAGCAAAAACTCTGAAAGCCGGCATTATATGGCATAGGAACCCCCATTGCCTTGGCAGCTTTCTGGATGAAGTGGCCGTTGAAAACTGGCTCAAGGGCATGTGTTTCTGGGTCTCTATATCCAAATGCAGGGTGCTTTTGGTAATAACGCAGTGCAACACCATGAGCACCTATAATAGGTATAGGCGTCCCTCCCCCGGTGTGATAAGCTAAGGCATCTCCAAAGCCCATAGGCCCTTTCACCACTGGTTTTAACTCATCTCCAACCTCAACATCTTCCCAGTAACGGGGATTAGAGCCCCTTACTTCTTCCGAAAGGATCTCTTCCTCTATCTTCTTGATCTCATCTTCCGTCCAAGGATAGGGAAGCTTGATATTACCATATTTTCTCTTTCTTCTGGCTGCGGCTCTCGCTATTCTTACTATCGACCATTCGCCTTTAGCGATAACTTCCCCACGATGATTAGAGTACTTGGTCTCAAAGCGCTCGATAACCATTTCTTTGGCGAATTTACTTGGTTTAGGCCCCTCGAAACCACTATAAGTACACTCAGGGACGATTCTGTCGTTAAGCCGAACAGGTTTGTAGAATTCAAAGTCAGTAGCATTTTGAAAGCCACCCAGACCCCGCCAGCCAAATTGAACACCGGCAAAAACGCTGATGATCCATGAGGGCGGCGCAACGATGGTGGCATAGCGAGTTTTTTTAGCATATTCAGGGTCGTTCCACAACGGGTTGGCATCACCTACCCCAGCAGTAAATTTTAATATTGCTAACCTAGTGGCCTCTTCATTATGTATTGAATCTTCAATGCGAAGCTTTAGCCCGATTTTACTACGCATATTCTTAATCATTTCTTCAGTAATGCGTGCCTCTGCCATCTCCACTTCATGTGTCATTGCGTACCCCCTGTAGCCTGAGTTTTCGACAGATAGAAAATGCTCTCTTTTTCACTGGTTCACGTGGGACCGATATCGCCCCCGTAATGTTTACTAAGCTCACTAAGATAATCAGGGTCAACATAGCATGACCCTTGCTTTTTTATGAGGTCGATGCGGGTCGGCTTTCCTCGGACAAAGGTGAAGGTACCTCCAATTACATTTGCTTCCGCGAGCCTCTCCAATTCCTCTTTGGACATTCCCAACAGTTTGCAAAATACCTCCTCATTGTCTTGACCAAACCGAGGCGCTCGCCTGGGAACAAATTCTTCAACATCGCTGAACTTCGCTGGCATTTGCTTAGCGATTGGCCTCTTGCCGATACCTTTGCCATGGTCAATCACCTCAAAAAAGCCACGCTGGCTGATGTGTGGATCAAGGTGCAATTCTTTCATACTGAGGACAGCTCCTGAAGGAACACCAACGTCTTGAAGAATCCTCATCAATTCATAATGATTATAACGCTGAGTCCACTCCTCTACTTTCCCATCAAGCTCTCCTCGATTCTCCCACCTGCTCAAGGCATTGACGAATCTCTTATCTTTAGTCCATGCAGGATTACCCATCACCCGGCAAAAGTTCCTCCATTGCTCATCATTTTCTATGGCAATGTTTATCCACTCATCCCTCCCTTTGCAACGATAGCACCCATGCGGAGCTGCTGAAGAATGATAATTACCAACACGTGATGGTTCTTGGTTATTCAAGAAACAATCCATAATGAGTTCACCCATCTGGCAAATCACTGCTTCCCTGCCAGCAACATCTACGTATTGCCCTCTGCCAGTCCTCTGCCGATGGTATAATGCTATAAGCAAGGCAGCCGCTCCAGCTGCGCCCAAAACCCAATCTCCATAAGCATGTCCCGAAAGCAACGGGGGATCTTGGGGGAAACCTGTGAGATGTGCCAATCCAGACATACCCTCCATTCCTGGCATATACATATAGAAATCCCTTAGAGGACCATAATGCCCCAATCCGCTCATCGAAACCATAATTATATCTGGTTTTATCCTTCTCAACTCTTCATAGTCCAAACCCCAGTTCTCCATTACCCTAGGAGAGAAATTTTCCATGACGGCATCACTTATTTCTACCAAGCGTCTGAACAATTTCCTGCCTTCGTCGCTTCCAAGGTTGAGAGTAATTCCCTTCTTACCGGCATTTAGCGTATGATAAGTAAAGCCTCTGTCCCAAGGTTCTTCTCCCAATTTATTTTCAGGATAGACGTTTGTCCTGGTCATTATGTCAGGGCGCACTGCCGATTCGATCTTGATGACTTCCGCTCCTAAATCGGCTAATATTCTTGAACTCATGGGTCCAGCGAAGACCATCGTCAAGTCTAGAATCCTTACTCCTTCCAGTATTCTATATCCCATATCTTCTCCTTGTGGTTTGGGTAAGAAAAAAGCCTTATCCCATCAAACCTTGTCAACAGAAGCCAAAAAATCGGTATTCCCATCTTTGTTAGTGATTGACCTAAATAACTCCCGTCTCCTGCAACTTGACTAAATCCTCGCTGACATAGCCAAGTTTCTCATATATTTCGTGATTGTTTTCACCTAACCTAGGTGCTTTTCCAGCTACAGGTGGAGTATCACTTAATTTAGCTAACGCTCCTGGATATGTAACTTCCCCCATAAATGGATGCCCAACTGTATTGAAGAAATCACGCGCTTTAAGCTGTTCATCCTCTATGAGTTCCTTGGGACTCAAGATCGGGGTGAAGCACAATCTCAGCTCTTGCGCCTTTTTGGTTATTGTCCACTTATCATGCTTCATACACCAAGGAAGAAGCAAAGCATCAACTTTTTCAGGCGCCGTTATACGAGCAGCTGTATTAGCCAAAAGAGGATCATCTTGCATCTCAGGCTTTTCTATTAGAAAGGCAATGTTGGAGGCTGCCCCAAGTCCTGGAGTGGGGTTAATCCAACCGTCTTTACAACGGTAGTTGCACAAGCCAGGGTAGCCTTGGATAGGCAATGGGCTAGTTTTTCTGCTCAAACCCAAGTTCGAATACTCGCCGGTGTAGCCGGTCAAGGTACTAGCGACACATTCCATTGAGGATACATCAATCCACGTGCCTCTATTAGTATGGATTCGGTTGAAGAGAGCAGCCACGGTTGCGATTAAGCTTTCTAACCCCGCTATATGTTCTGCTTGAAAACCACCCTGAACAATCGGTCTCTTCTTGGGCTCGTTAGCTGGTCGCGAGGTGTACATCGTTCCACCTAATCCGCTCAGTACAAGGTTCGATGCTTTATAGTTTCGATATTGGCCTGTTTGTCCAAAACCAGATATAGAGGTCATTATTAGTTGAGGATTCAACGCGCTTAGTGTTTCACAGTCTAAGCTAAGTTCACGCATCGTTTCAGGAGGAAAACTCTCAACCAAGACATCAGCATCTTTCACAAGCTCCTTGAATATCTTCACCCCGGTTTCGCTTCTGAGGTTCAGGGTGATGCTTTTCTTATTAGTATTCAGATAGAAAAATGCCCCGCTTTTTTCCGAGTGTGGCTCGTCTTTTAAAAAGGGTTCCATATTTCGTAGGGGATCTCCCCCGTTTGGATCTTCAACTTTGATTACTTCCGCGCCAAAGTCCGCCAACAATTTAGTACAATATGAACCTGCAATTCCCCGAGTGCAGTCTAATACTTGGACGCCGGAAAGTGCTTGTTCATTCATACTTGTAGTGATCCCTTTAGAAAATTAACCACCTAGTTGTACATTTAGTCCGTACTGCTCGAAAATAGCTTTTATAGCATTTAGTTGCTCTTCGGTAGGCGGTTGAATATTTAGTTTATATTCTCTCCCAAGTTGTCCGTACTTTACCCTCCCGTATTCATGATATGCTAAAAGGTCGACTCTGTCCACGGATTTTAGTCTGGATAAAAACTCAGCGGTAGATTTAATGTTTTGTGCCGAATCTGTATATCCAGGTACTATAGGTACCCTTATTATTATTTTTTTCCTCATAGCATCAAGTCTTTTGAGATTTGTTAAAATCAGTTCGTTTGATACACCGGTATTTCTCAGGTGTTCCTTCGGGTCAACACCTTTTAAATCAAATAGCAGCAGGTCTGCTTCTTCAAGAATCTTAAATCCTTCACTTGTTGATGTGTATCCACAAGTGTCCACCGCGGTATGGATATAATTTTCCCGGCATTTTCTAAGTAAGGTATATGTGAAAAGCGGTTGGAAAGTGGGTTCTCCACCTCCTATGGTAACACCACCTCCCGATGCGCGGTAAAATTTCTCATCCTTTTTGACTATATCAAGCAGTTCGTCTATGTTGTAATATTTGCCAAAACAGCCTAAAGCCCTGGTATAGCAGACTTCAATACACTTTCCGCAATTTGTACATAACTCTCTATCGATTTTATATTCATCATCTCCCGATTGGGGATTGAATTGAATCGCGTTAGTAGGGCAAATCTGTAGGCATCTTCCACAGCCATTACATTCTGAGGGAGTGAAATTAATCTCAGGATGATCCTGGTAACCCTCTGGATTGCAGCACCAAATGCATCTTAGGGGACATCCCTTGAGGAATACCGTAGTTCTGACTCCATAACCATCTACGAAGGACCCTCGGATAATATGGAATATGAGCCCCGATTTATTATCCATTTTACTTGTACCTATCTACCTAGCCCTGACAGCTTCTTTGATTTTAAACTTGTTGAAACTCCGTCCTAGCTATAATATCGTTCTGAACCTCAGGGCCTAATTGGACAAAGTACGCGCTATATGTTGCCACTCTCACTAGTAGATCTTTGTATTTTTCAGGATATCTTTGGGCGTCTCTTAGCGTATCACTATCGATAATGTTAAATTGAACATGGTATCCTCCAGTTTCACAGTACGTCCTGATGAGGGAAACAAATTTTCTCATCTTCGCCTCATCTTTCAAAGTATCTGGACTGAANCTCATATTCAATGCAGAACCACCGGTCANTCTTACAAGATCCAATTTTGTCACGGATCTCATGGTCGCTGTTGGCCCACTCACATTTCTTCCCTGATATGGAGATACACCACCCTCCGCTAATGGTTCGCTAGCTCTTCTACCGTCGGGTAAAGCTCCAACTAGCGATCCCATCTGTATGTTCCCTGCAGCTACATAGGCCGTCACATTAAATATTGATCCGGCAAAGCCCCTATACCTGGCTACTTCGTCGCAAATGTTAATAAGTACCTCGTTCACTATTAAATCAACATAGTCGTCATCATTCCCGAACTTAGGTGCACTCTTTAAGACATGCAGTATTTCCTCTTCACCTTCGAAATTCTTATCTAACGCATCAATTAATCTATCCATAGTAATTTTTTTATCCTCAAACACAGCCTTTTTAATTGCCGCTAGTGAGTCTCCAACATTCGGTGCCCCAACGGCCGATATTCCATCAGTTATATACGGCGCTGTTCCACCATTCGTAATATCAAGGCCCTTTTCAATACAACCGTGAAAAAGAGAGGATTGAAATGGGGTTGGGGCAAACTCTGCGAAGAGTTCCCTGTCAACATTTCTGACAAGAATAGCAACAGGAATTAGGGCTTCTACTTGTTTCTTGTAGGCGTTCCATACTTCATTATAAGATTTAAATTTTCTCGGGTCTCCCGTTTTGGGGCCAATTTGTTCACTGGTTAAACGTGAGACACCGTTATTTAATGCCAACTCTAGCATCAGTGGTAGACTTAACGGTCCTCCAATGATGTCAAAAGAATAGCCGGGAACAGTAGGGAGAACACAGCCGGATACAATATAGTCTCGCGCATATTCTAGTGGTTTTCCATCACTAAGTAATTGCTGGATGGTCGTCTCGTCACTGACGAATTTAAGTTTTCCTCTAAGCTGTTTCGCCACTTCGCATGCTTTCATTAAAAAAGCGTCTGGGGTATTTTTATGAACTCTAATGACAAATTCTTCTGCGTGCATTTTAACGTCTTGTTCAGCATCTAGAAAGAGATAAGATAGCTCATTTACAGCTTCTCTCCCATCTTTAGTTAAACCTCCAAGTATAATGTTTGACAGCATATTAAGACCAGCCGCAGTTCTTACTGTTACAAAACTGAAACGCATTGCCAATTCGTTCACTTTTATACAAAATAGCGCAATCAATTCACGTGCTTCTTCCTTTGTAATCCTTCCTCCTTCTAGATCTTTCTTATAGAAGGGATACAGGTACTGGTCGGGCCTTCCGAAGCTCCTGCCTGGTCCCCACCCCTCTATCATAAGGACGATATACGTGAACCACACTGATTGTAAAGCTTCATAGAAGCCTCGAGCCGGGTTTGCTGGCACCCANTCACANGTCTGGGCTATTCTTTCTAACTCGGCTTTTCTTTGAACATTAGTCTCCTTCTGAGCTAAACTTCTAGCAAGCCTGGCATATCTTTTCGCAAAACTACACACTGCTTCAAGAGTGATTTTTACCGCGTTTAGAAATTGGAGCTTCCTAAAATCTTTGATCTCGGTGAGGTTCAATTTTGCTAGTTCTTCGTCAACTTCTTTCTTTATGCCATTCAACCCTTTGATGAGTAGCATTTGATAATCGGCACTGTTATGTGTGCCTAGATGCATGTTGCTAATAGAAGAACCAGCTGGTAGTATTGCTTTATAATGCAGTCTTAGTATGTTTTCTGGTACTAAAGCACGCAACCTGTCATATAGCGACTTTCCTTTCCAATATGTAAGTATTTCCATAAATTTCGCCTTTTCTTCTTCTGCTATAGGTGCAAATTCATCCCAATCTGTTGATATGGTGTCCATTTGTTCCTGACACCAGTCCCAATTAATTTCTGGAGTTAGGAGACCACCGCGTCGCGTGCTTGTAGCTCTGCCTACAATCAGCTCTCCATCTTCGATATGAATTGTCATTTCCTTCAATATCTTTTCCAGAGCCTTGGCCCTTCTAATCAGGTGTGGTTCATTCTCGGTTTCTTTATATGACTCCGTCATCAAATAAGCTCTCTCAATGCATAGCTCGGGTGTACCAAGTGCTCCTTCCCTTAACCTGCCTAACCTCTCTTTGTCTCCTATCCCGAGTCTTTCTTTGGCAACTCTACTCATTTCCTATCACCTTCTGAATTAGTTTAACGATGTCAAATGTATATCAAATTGCCACGAATTTTTAAGGCCAACTAATGATTGCTGATGAACTAACATTTTACCTCAATTAAGAGCGAGGTTCCTTCACCAAGTCTGGAACGGATTTGGAACGTTCCACCAAGAAGGTCAATTCTCTGCTGTATCCCAATTAGCCCCAATTTACCTCTAGTAATAAGCCTCTCGAATTTTTCGGGTGGGCGAAACCCCTGACCATCGTCCTCTATTTTCATCTTGAGGCATTCTGTGGCGAATTCCAAGTCGATGACTGCCTCCTTGGCTTTTGAGTGATG
>JGI2171J19970_10001750_pt1 | contig 12078 bp, 14 predicted proteins | sample DeeMarSWOR324_28_FD_19970 | JGI IMG/M metagenome (IMG submission 19970) | reverse complement strand
ACAACGATGAAAGGAGAGCTCGAGGACCCGGTCAAGGTTCAGAGCAACCTAGTCGCCCTAATACTCCTCAGCCCGCCCCGAGTGGAGACGACGCCCGGCTTCGTGGCGTTCATCACCCAGCTTCTGGCGAGCAGGAACATTAACATCGTTGAGTTCATCAGCTGCAGCACCAACACCATCATCATACTGGACGGCCAGGACGCCCTGAAGGCGTTCAGTCTCCTCCAGAACTACACGTAGGAGGCGCGAAATAGGCCGCCAGTGCAAAGGTTTTTACATTAAGCGAGTCGATAAAGTGTTGATAATGGCGGAGATTTGTCCCGTATGCGGACTCCCGAAAGACCTCTGCGTATGCGAGGAGATGAGTAAGGAGCAGCAGCGGATCAGAATTCGTTTAGAGACACGCAAATGGGGAAAGAAGTGGACCGTAATCGACGGCATAGATTCTGGGAGCGTGTCACTGAGCAAGCTAGCCTCTGAGCTGAAGGCCAAGTGCGCCTGCGGCGGAACAGCGAAAAACGAACAAGTCCTACTCATGGGGGACCACAGGGACGTTGTGCACAGCACTCTCGTCAGCATGGGATTCCCCGACGAGAACATCGAGGTACAATAATTTTGCCTGGGCTCAAGGGCCTATCCGACAGACTCTTCAAGGTAAGGTACAGGGCGCCAAGGCCCGTTTTCTGCCCAAAGTGCAATAGTCACAAGATAAAGCTGAAGGAGGGTTATGGTATACTCCCGCATATGTATAGGTGCAACGAGTGCGGATACGAGGGACCCCTCGTCCTCGAGCTAGAGGAGGAGTGACACCTCGCTTAGTTTTTAATCTCCATCCGAGATATCTATGTGAAACGTAGACGGTGAGGCGATGTCCGAAGATCTGGAGTACTATAAGGCCAAGTACCAGACCTTGGAGGATCTGCCAGGCATCGGACCTGCAACCGTCGCCAAGCTGAAAGAGATAGGGTTCAAGACCGTGGAGTCCCTAGGCACGGCGGCGGTGGCCGAGCTGGTGGCCGCAGGGATAGGCGAGCCCATGGCCGAGAAGGTCATCGAAGCCGCCAGGAAGAGCATGGCCATCACCTTCGTCAGGGGAGACGAGCTCGTGGAGATCAGGAAGAACGTGAGGAGGCTCACCACGGGCTGCTCAAGTATGGACAGGCTGTTGAATGGCGGTATCGAGACTCAGAGCCTCACTGAGTTCTACGGCGAGTTCGGATCGGGAAAGAGTCAGATGTGCCACCAGCTGTGCGTCACGGTGCAGCTGGGCGAGGCTCAGGGTGGGTTAAACGGCAGCGTTCTCTACATAGACACCGAGGCTACGTTCAGGCCAGAGCGAGTGATGCAGATAGCGCCTCGGTTCGGCGTCAAGCCGGAGGACGTGCTAAAGGGCATCGTCTACGCCGAGGCCTACACCTCGAACCATCAGACGGTGCTACTGGAGAACGCCGACGAGGTAATCAAAGAGAACGACGTCAGGCTCATCATCGTCGACAGCGTCATGAGCCACTTCAGGAGCGAGTACTTGGGTCGGGAGATGCTGGCGCCCAGGCAGCAGCAGCTCAACAAGCACCTGCATAAGCTGATGCGGCTGAGCAGGGCTTTCAACGCCGCCGCCGTGATAACCAACCAGGTGATGGCGAGCCCAGACGCCTTCTTCAGTAAGGCAGTCTCGCCCGTGGGCGGCCACATACTGGGGCATATGAGCCACAGCAGAATCTTCCTCCGCAAAGGGAGGGGTAACATACGGATAGCTAAGCTAACCGCCAGCCCCTCGCTCCCGGAGGGCGAGGTACCCATGAGGATAACCGAGAGAGGGATGGAGAGTGACGAAGACTTCTAGCAACACAAAGGGGCTGTCGGTCCAGGGCAAGACCCGTAAGGCCGTGGCCGAGTTCATCGATAATCTGCTCGACAGGAAGTTCACTGACGCCGAGAGGTCGCTTGAGGGCGTCAAGGGCTGCAGTTTCAGCGACGAAGATTATAAGGCTGGTTACGTGAACGCCCTTGAGGGGCTGCTGCTCACGGTGAGGTCCGGAGACGAGAGGGACTTCCTAAACAGGAACCAGTTCACGCCCGAGAACCTAAAGGACTACAGGGCAGAGTTCAAGGACTTCGCCTCCTTACCCATAAGGACAAGCTGGGACAGCGGCTACTTCAACGCCTGGTCTGACCTTATGCAGTACAAGTATAACACGGAGAAGTAGGCTCGCTAACCTAGCATGTAGAGGGTGTTCAGAAGTGTCCAGGCGAGCATCCACAAGAAAATGAATGCACCAATACCTATCTTGAGGGTTCTGTCGCGCTCGATCTCGGTGATAACTGCGAGCCCCTCTGAGAGCGCTATGTAGAGCGTCAGCCCCGCCATGAGGGTGATGTGCTCCTGGAGACCCAGATACCTGTTGAGGTAGAAGCACAAGCCTCCGTTGATTATCGCCGCTGCAGCCTTTATCCAGTATACCTGCTCTGATTTCCTCAGCTTGGCTCTCCCCGTGGATAACTCATATTGCCGTCAGCCTCTATATAGGGTTAGCTGATGTATCCCAGTTTCTTCTCCTCCGGAAGCACGGCCTCGTCCTCCTCCTCATAGATGTCGAGGCGCCGCTTGATGGAGGCGTCGATCTTCTTCGCCCTTACGCTGAGTTGCTCTGTGTCGATGTCCAGGTCCAGCAGCCTCGAGAGCTTCTCCAGCACGGCCTTAGACGAGAGGTGCTGAGGGACGTTGGCGTACGTGATGTCCCCCATGAGGCACACCCCGTCAATACCTTTGAGCTTGGCTACGCCTATCATGACGCCGTTGAGGCCGTTAACGGCTCCCTCGGACTCGATGAGCTTCACCCCCACATTCTCAAGAACAGGCCTCAGGGAGTCGTCTGTGTATATACCGTAGACCTGAGGCTCGTCGTAGAGGTCATTTGGGTAGGCCGCCATGGTGTATATCATCTCCACCCCGAGTTCCTTGGCGATGTCCGCGATCTTCTCGGCTAGCCTGATGGACTCCTCAGGTATAGATGGCTGGGCGTCTCCTACACAGACGACTAGGTCTTTCTCTGGGCAGGCATATAGCTTATGCCTTAAGGGAGCTAGCTCCGCCTTCCCTCCGTTATATATGAGCACGTTGTGGTAGTAGGTGATCTCGGCGAATAGCGTGGCCTTGAGTCTGCGTCTGAGGTAGTCCGCGGATATCTTGGCGAGGTACCCCATCCCAGGCCACGCAGCTATCATGGTGGGTTTCTTGAGGCTCGGCCTCTCTGTGTAGTGGACTTCCATTAGGTTCAGCATATCGTCAATGGGATTTGCATTAAACCTTTCGTTTTCTGCGACACTGTCGCTCTCCCTCAGTTATCTCTAATTTATGGGACTTTTGAGTTTCGTGTTAAGGGTTTTAAAGGGTGTCCGCCTCTTTTTTCTACGCGTGAATAAATTCATGGTTGTCACATGGGGTTGTAACATTCTTAACATGTTTGAGTCAAAAACATATTAAGGGTGCCGCGGAGAAACAGTCACTCATAAACTTTCCATGCAACAGAACCATATTATAATCTACGCAGCCAACTTGATGCTGTAGCGGGGGTTCACCCGAGGGAATGGGTCTGAGCCTACTGCCCAACCCACTAGCGGCTCAGGGCATATGACCCAGTGTCCGGGTTTGCCTGAACACTCCCAGACGCATGCGGTCCCGCGCTAAAGGACCAGGTCGAAACGATGAGGTCTGGCACGGAAAAGGGCTTCCCTCGAATTCATCCCCGCTACGCCCTTAGACTCCAGAGGCATTTGGTAATGGCGAGAGTGCGGGAATGGACGGACGATGAGGTCGATAAGCTTAGGCAACTATACTCCTCCATGATGTCGTTCGACGAGATCACTTTGGAGTTCCCATGGAGGACCTCGAACGCGATAAGGCTTAAAGCGTCGAGGCTTGGGCTGCGCAGACCAACTCTGGAGACTCACCTCATTAGGGCGCAGAAGGTTACCATTCAAGGGATCGGAGACGACGGCGTAAAGGGCTACCTCCTCAAATGCAAGGAGTGCGGTGCCTGGATACACGCTGACAATATGATGAGGGGGATCTGCCAGACCATCAGCTGCGATGCGTGTGGGGCGCTCTACGAGGTCCTGACTGAGTGAATTAGACGAACCCTATACTCCGGGTTCATGATGTTTTTATACCCTTCAAGGCTAGTTCAAGTTAGTGGACCAGATGAGTCTAGAGATAACTTCTAAGATGCTGGTAAGGGAGGCCATGTCGAGTCCCGTCATCTCGGTCAGCGAAAACACGAATATCACGAAGCTAGCCAAGGTGATGAAGGATCAGAACGTAGGCGCTGTCATGATCACCAACAAGGAAGAGCAGCCTGTGGGGATCGTGACGGAGAGAGACATAGTCACTAGGGTCGTCGCCCAGGGCAGAGACCATGGTAGGGTCGTCGCCAAGTCGGTCATGTCGTCGCCTCTCCGCGTGGTGGAGCCGGAGATGAGCCTCATGGAAGCCATGCGTCTCATGGATAAGCTCAACATCAGGCGCCTAGGTGTCATGTACAAGAACCAGTTGATAGGCATCATCTCGGATAGAAACATCATCAGGCTCGTGCCCACCATCGTGGAGATATTGAAGGAGCAACAGGAGATCAACAACGTCTCCTCCGTGAGCGGGCCCTCCATCACTGGGTACTGCGACCGCTGCGAGAGTTATAGCAACAATCTCAGGGTCGTGGACGGCGAGTTCCTCTGCGAGGACTGCCGCATGGAGTAACAAAACCCAAAACCATCCATGAGAATGTATTGTGTGGATGAAACACAGGTTCCTTGTTGACAGCATGCTCGGCTCACTAGCTCGATGGCTGCGGATCGGCGGATACGACGCGGAGTACAGGAGAGATGCCGACGACGACTGCCTAATAGATGAGGCATCTAGGACAGGCAGGGTACTTTTAACGCGAGACAGGGTGCTGGTCCTGAGGGCCAAGAAGAGAGGCGTAGAAACCATCCTAGTGGAAGGGGAGGGTGACGTGGAGCAGCTGGGCGCCCTCTCGGCGGCCCTCGGGTTGGAGCTGAACCCCTCCAACTCCCGTTGCCCAAGGTGTAACGGGTCAATGACACGAGTCGACAGGGACCAGGTGCAGGGCCGTGTGCCCGAGGCGTCCTTTGAGGCCTTCGACGTCTTCTGGGAGTGCGTCTCTTGCGGCGGCGTCTACTGGAGAGGAAGCCACTGGGACCAGATCGCCTCAACCATAGAGGAGGCAGAAAATCAACCCAAAGGAAAAGACTCCAAGTCTTTATAAGAAGTTATTTTCGTTTCTATTAGAAAGGTGCTGTAGAAATATTCGACTTGACTCAGGAGGAGGGAGAGTACCTCGTACGCCTCGCGAGGACGGAGATAGAGGCGAGTCTAGGCATGACTCGTGAACTGGATACGATCGACGCGCCCGAGGTAACCAAGACAATGTGCGGCGTCTTCGTTACCCTCAACAAGTTGGAGGGATCGGGGCACAGGCTCAGAGGCTGCATCGGGTATCCCTACCCGGTGAAGGATCTGCTGACGGCCGTGAGGGAGTCGGCTCAGAACGCGGCCTTCGATGACCCCAGGTTCCCCCCCGTCTCAAAAAACGAGATGGACAGCATCATTGTGGAGGTGAGTGTCCTTACGCCGCCTGAAAAAATAAAAGTCGAACACCCCAGAGATATCCCAAGGGAGGTCGTGGTGGGACGCGACGGCCTGATCATTGGCAGAGGCTACAGGAGGGGGCTCCTCCTGCCTCAGGTCGCAGTGGAGTGGGGCTGGGACAGCGAGGAGTTCCTAGCTCAGTGCTGTTACAAAGCCGGGCTACCCCCGGACTCCTGGCTCATGGACGACACAGAGGTACAGAGGTTCCAAGCCATCATATACTTCGAGAGGTCCCCGAGAGGAATAGTGTCGAGACACGAAACAAGCTGAAGGACGGTCACAGGTGGACAGCTTAGAGGGTTCCCGAATATACTTCAGCCCATGTGGGATAGGGTTCGGTCACGCCAGCAGGAGCGTTTCCATAGCCGAGGAGGTTGTACGGAGGGGAGGAGAAGTCATCTTCTCTACGTACCTCGAGGGCGTGGACTATGTAAGCAAGTTCGGGTATCCAGTATTGTCTGCTCCTCCCATCCAGATGGAGAACGACCCCACAGGAAGCATAGACCTCAAGTCCTCCACTGTGGAGCAGGGCATCACGGCCTTCCCGACCCTGCTTGATCAAGTCCGGTTCGAGATCCAGGGCATGAAGGCGTTTGACGCCGACATAGTGTTCAGCGACTCGAGGGTGTCCAGCATCATCGCGGGTAGGCTGCTTAAGATACCCGTGGTCCTCCTTCTCAACCAGTTCCTGCCTAGGGCACCAAGGGTGAAAGACACCAATCTATTCAAGATCTTCGACGGGACCGTGCTCACCATGCTCGGGCGGACGTGGGCCCTCAGCGACATAATAGTGATCCCGGACTTCCCTGAGCCATACACCATCAGTCTCGACAGTCTAAGGATGCCTAGGAGAGTCGGGGCGCGGGTGCGGCTGGTCGGCTCCGTGCTTCAGGAGAAGCCCGAGGAAAACACCAACTCGTATGAGATCAGAGAGAGACTGGGGGTCAGTGAGGACCAGCGCCTTATATACGCGGGNATAAGCGGCCCCCGCCCCGAGAGAGAGCCCCTCGTCAGGGTGCTTGAACCCATCTTCGCCAAGTTCCCGGACAGGTACAGGGTCCTCATGTCGATCGGGGTCCCCAACGGTGGCTCGAATCCGATTAAGAGAGGCGCCTTGACAATGATCCCGTGGCTGGAGAACAGGTTCGAGTACCTGAACGCGTGCGACCTCGTGATTAGCCGCGGCGGACACGAGACTATTATGCAGAGCATATGTTACAGCAAGCCCTCCGTCATCATCCCGGTCCCCCGGCACCCAGAGCAGTATGGCAACGCGAGGAGGGCGATGGAGCTCGGCGTCGCTACGGCGATGCATCAGAGGGATATAGATAGGGATAGCCTCGTGGCCATGGTGGACAACATGATCGGGAGCAACAGATACATCCGAGTTCTGGATGATATAAACTCCAAGGAGCATCTGGGGGACGGCATTGGGAACACCCTGGACGTGATCTGCGAGATGCTTCACCGTTAGCCTTCGAATGAATTAAATCATTGATCGACGCTTCTTTGGGGCATGGATTACCACTACGCAAAGGAACGTGACCCAAAGGCCGTCGAGTACTTCGACGAGGAGGTCATGAAGGCCTTCATGGACTGGAACAGCAAGGCGATGGCTCCCGGCAAGCTTGATAAGAAGACCAAGGAGCTCGTCGCCGTGGCGTGTACCTACATGACCCGATGCCCCTACTGCATAGAGGGCCACGCTAAAGCGGCCATCAAGGCGGGGGCGACCAAGGAGGAGCTCGCCGAGGTAATACAGATAGCCATGGCGTTAGCGGCTGGCGCGAGGATCGCTCACAGGAACTTCGCCCTAGACGTCTAGGGCAACACTATTTTTTTGGGATAGGTTCCTCAGCCACAGCTCGGCCGATGAAAGTTCATCGGGTATTTCGTCGCCCCACTTGTGATGCACGAACTCGGTTTGGCATGGCCTCCCTAGAGCAACCCAGGTCTCCACGGTGTCTCCTATCTTGAAGATCTGGCTGCTTATGGTGCTGCTGCTCATGAGCTTCTCCAGCTCCGTGCCTATGTACGAGTTGTGGCGGCATACGCTGAAGCTGCCGGGGCCGTGGTCGTGGTCTCTGGCGAAGCGGATGAGGTCATCCACTGACACCTCGTCCACGGTATTGAGCATCTCCTTGGCTCGCTCGTATCTGGTCAAAGTGTACTGCCTGTGCAGTGTGATCTCCTTCTCCGTGAGTGGAGGGTTGTCGTGATAGACGTAGTGGTTGGCTCTGGCGTCGGGCTTCTCGACTGTCTTTACGTGGACTGGGAACCCGTTCTTGAGCTCCGCTATCACGTTTCTATCTCTGTCGCCCAGGAAGAGGTTGCTGCAGACAGAGAACTTGTTTGATTCGATGAACCGGAGGGCTTCGTCAACCGTGTCGCACTCCTCCAGAAGCCTACGTATGAGTATGTTGATTGTCATGCCTTCCTCGTACTTGCCGCACAGGGTGGCGGTGTTGAAGGCTACGAGACCCTTCTCGTTCACTCCCTGGTACCAGTAGGCGTTTCCTGCGGTGGTCACACCCAGGAACTCGTTGTATCCGTCCAGTCTGCTGTAGGCCAGCACCTGTGGGTGGATGCGCCTGTACCCCAAGTCGCGGTTCTTCATAAGCAGCGGGGCTCCGTCAGCGGAGTAGAGGCCGGGTACGCTGAACGCCGTGCAGCCCTCACGGAAGAAGCTGTATGGGCCTTTACCGAAGTTGATGCCAAGCGCCTGTTCCTCGGATATCCCCGCTCCCACGGCGATGCCCCTGCACTCCTCTATGTAGCGCTCTGGAACGTGTTTCAGGTTGGATTCGTCGACCTTTAGATAGTCGTCAACGCTGAGGTTGAAGAACGATGCCGCCCGCTCGATCTCGTTTAGTACGTGAATGATGCCGGGCTTCTCTTTTAGCCCCCTCTGGCGGCCCTGCTCAACGGGAGAAGTCATGGAGAATAGAGAGATCGGACGGGATTAAACCTTACGCGGCTATTTGTCGTCCCAATACTGCCGGGTCTTCATGTACTGAATCTTCGCCTTGAGGAGGTCCTTGTAGAACTCTTCGTCGCTGCGATGCATCCGACTGAGCACCTGGTACGAGGTGACGGGGCCGACGCCGTGGACCATGAGCGCCTCCACCGCCTGCCTGCCGTAGCTGAGCACCATGTCCGCGGTCTTTCTGCCGTGGACCAGCTGGTCCATGTCGTCTCCGAACAGCTCCTCCCCCTCCTTCCAGCGTCTGAACAGCCCTTGGAAGTGCTCCGGGCTCTGGTGGCGCCGCATCATGGCGAGGAGGCCGCTGCCGCAGTTCCCGCACCGGGGGTGGTCATCCATCTCCCTGATTCGGATCCGTGTGTGCCACTCGCCGCAGTTGACGCAGGCGAGGTTGACGCTGCGGCTCTCGATGCTCTGCTTCATGTACAGGAGCTGGTCAGAGATAGTGGCGTCTGTGGCCATGAGTTCCTCCACGTCGGCATACTTCTCAAGTATGTGCCGGGCGAGCACGCTGGGCTCGGACACCGTCTTCACTTCAACCGAGACCCTCCCTTCAGCGATCCCTTGGATCGTCTCCTTGACTCCCGGGAGGTCCAGTTTCTCTTGGTATGCCTCGCGGAGGGTCTCCTTGTAGATGGGCGTGTTCTTGAACCTGTAGTAGAGGTTTTCTACTCGGTCGGGTCCCATGATCTTGCCGCGGGGGAGGACGCCGAACCGCTCGGCGATGAACTTCATCTTGTAGCCGAACGGGAACCTGGCCTCCATGAACTCCATTAGGAGCCTATCAGCCTCCGCCTCCGTTAGACCCGTGATGAGCTTCTCGACGCGCCCCACTTCCTCCTTGTTGAGCTTGTTTGGGGCCTCGATAAGTATCCTGTAGGGGTCGTTCCACCACGCGTATATGAGGTCCACCTCGCTGAGGGCGGCGTCGAGTATCGCGCCTAGGGCCCTGTTTAGGTTCTCACCGTGGACGCTGTGGATGATAATGTATCTATCGTAGACCTCGAGGACGAGGTTGTCGGGGCATGGCAGGGGGACCCCCGACTTCACGTGAGCCTCCGTCTCCTTGGCGACTTCGGCTAGGCTGTTCACGTCTGTGTCCAGCGACTCCGCAAGCTCACTGAGCCCGCCGCTACGAGTAGCCTCGAGTATCTCAAGGCGTAGCCTCCCACTCTCCTCTGCCACGTCCCTCGAGACGGGGATTAGCTCGCCGTCCCACCCTGGGAGGGCGCCGAGAGGGTCCGTGCTGGGGAGGGCGTGGAGCACGCCTCGCTCCTCGTCTATCTGGAGTATCCGCCAGACGCGGCCACGTAGGATGACGTTGAGGCCGACGCGGGCCCGCAGGCTCCAGAACTCGTCGCCCACGGTGCCCACCATCTCGTCCGTCACGGCGTTTATGAACGGGTACCTACGCTCGTCGTTTATCATGCCCAGGTTCTCGTAGTAGTATCTTCTTGCCTTACCGCGGCCCTTCACGTTTTCTCCCTCCTTCACTATCAACCCTATCTTGGATAGGAACTCCGTTAGCTCCTCCAGCGCCTCCAAGCTGTAGCCCCTGAACGGGTATGCTCTCGTGATCAGCTCGTGGAGCTCCCCCATACCGATACCTTCTTCGTGGCTAAGCGTGAGCCCCGCTATCTGGTGGGTGAGCACGTCGAGAGGCTCCATGTGGACCACGGTGGGCTCAAGCTGCTTACGCCTCGCCATCTCGCTGGTCACCACGCTCTCCAGCGCGTCCTCGCCGTAAGCCGGGATGGTGACGCCTCTGCTAAGGCGGCTTATCTTGTGGCCCGCCCTTCCCACCCTCTGCATGAGGGTGGAGACCTGCCGGGGGCTGAGATACTGGATGCAGAGGTCCACCTCCCCTACGTCGATGCCGAGCTGCAGCGTGCTTGTGCAGACGATGGCGTTGAGTTCGCCTGCCTTGAAGTCGTCCTCGACGCTGTGCCTCTGCTCTCGACTCAGGCTGCCATGGTGCACCTCTATGCCCTTGTCCAGGGTCTTCAGCTTGTAGCCGAGGGCCTCGGCTTGGCCCCTACCCTGCACGAAGACGAGGGTTCCGTTATGGTCCCTTACTAGGCGTCTTATCCGGTTGAGCCTCGAAGCCGCCTTGGGAGACATGTCGATCTCGTCGGCCAGATCGTAGTCCTCGTCGCCTGGCTCAGGGAACTCGACGTTATAGACGTAGCTCTTGTCCACTTCGACCTCTACTGTGGTGACGCGGTGGACGCCGCCGAGGAAAGAGGCGACGGTCTCCGGGTTGCCGACCGTGGCGCTGAGCCCGATCCTCTGAACCATCCGTCCGGCGGCTTGTTCGAGCCTCTCCAAGCCGACGGTGAGCTGGGCCCCTCGCTTGCTCGCCGCCAGGTCGTGTATCTCGTCGACGATGATCCACTTGACGGTCTTCAGGTGTTTCCGCATGGACTTGGTGGGCAGTATCGCCTGCAGGGTCTCGGGTGTGGTTATGAGCATCTGCGGCGGCTTGGTGGACTGCCTGCGCCTCTGCTTCTGGCTGGTGTCGCCGTGTCTCACTTGGACGTCGATGCCCAAGTGGTCGGCCCAGAACATCATCCGCCTCTCGATGTCCCTGTTCAGCGCCCGCAGCGGAGTGATGTAGATGATGCCTATGCCCCGCCCCGGTTCAGACCTTAGATACATGTCGAACACAGGCAGCAGCGCCGCCTCCGTCTTCCCGCTTGCGGTAGGGGCGATGAGGAGCACGTTCTCCCCGTCAAGTATTGGCTTAATGACTCTCTCCTGGGGCGGCGTAGGCTCCGATATGCCCAGCAGCTCCAGCCCCGACCGTATCCTTGGGTGGAGCATGTCGAAGACGCTGGGCTGCATGGGCTTGATGAGGGAAAGGCGAGATTAAATTCTATCCACTGATGCACCAATCCACGTAATCATATGATTTATATTCTTGTATACATCCAGAGTTGAGAAGCCTCGTGCTAGAAAAAACGGGGCATCGAAAGGTGAATGAATGCAATGCCAGATTGTGAAGTATGTGGGGCACAGCGCGTAAAGACCTACAAATGTAAGAAGTGTGGAGTAAACTTCTGTGTGAGGTGTGGCAAGTCCCACAAGAATCTATGCAACGAGTGTCTGTCCAAAGGCGCCAAGAGCTCGCCCTTGAGCGCCATAACCGGTCTTTTCGGCGGTAAAAAGTAGCCTGGGTTCAAATTCCTTCCAGGTGCCCCATTTTTAAAAAAAAGGGGCGAAGTTTCTGTTATTCCAGCAGCTCTCTAAGCTTCTCTGCGGTCACCTTAGCCGCTATGGCGCAGGTCTTTGGGCACCCCTCGTCGTCGTGGCCACCAGCCTCCAGGAACAGCGGGTAGTCCTCGGGGTTGTTCAGGTCGAAGCTCCTTCCGTAGATGTGTTCCTGTATGTCGCGGCAGATGGTCGAGTCCAGCGGCTCGTCGAACCCGAA
>JGI2171J19970_10001749_pt1 | contig 12079 bp, 14 predicted proteins | sample DeeMarSWOR324_28_FD_19970 | JGI IMG/M metagenome (IMG submission 19970) | reverse complement strand
GTAACATATTCCTCTAAGTGGGCTAACCCCCATACCAAGCCTCAAAATACAGTATTCCTTCCTATGAAATACGGTGTTCACCCTATTTAGTCTCACCAGCGCTGTCAAATATCATAGTAAGGGTTAGAGACTTGATTAATAAGGATTCACACAAGCATGCATGAAAAACGGAAATTCCCTCGTTTTACCGTGACGGCGCAGATCATTTGCTTCCGCTACGGGAGGCAGATGACCATGCGAACCCTGAATGTCAGTCGGGGCGGATTGAAACTGGAGGCCAATTTCGATTTAGGTGTCGGCGAGTCCATAGATTTGGCCATTCTTATAAATGGCACCAGAATACAATGCAAGGGAATAATCCTTGCAATCGAAGAATTTAGGCATAAGGTTCAGGCCAGGTTGTGCTTCGCCCGCATCTCGGAGATTGATATTAAGAAATTGTCCAATTATCTGGGTACTCTTTCCCGGGGAAAGGGAATGCCTTTCCAAAGAGTGGTAATCGGAGGGCTATTCATATTATCGGCATACATCGCCTACCTCCTCATCCGCACCTACTTTTTCCGATGATCTCCATTTACTAAGTGGGGTCCGTCGTCAGGAAGGGGTAACCCTTTGAAATGGGACAAATAAAGAGAATAAAGACAGGCGGTCATGAAATTATGCTTTTCTCTTTTCGAAGATTGAGGATTGAGGGACGCTGGTAGGTTTTGAAGGTTAATGACCCTCATCCCTCTCTTCACGAAAATAACGTCCGTGAAATTTTGACTTTCTATTTGGTTGGTGTTGTAGGGAATCCTTGCCGCCCAAAACACTCATGAATGCGCCAAGGGCGTTGCACCAAGTTATTATACGAGGAATAGAAAGGAAGCCCATTTTCCAAGACAACTGGGATAAGGACAATTTCGTAGGGCGCCTCGGAACCACCCCTTTGGACACATCAAAATCCTTCTATGCCTGGGTATTGATGTCGAATCATAGTAAGTAGCGGTCATTAGTGTTCGACCCAATTATCTTCCTCTGTAATTGAACCACGCCCTGAAAAAAGGATTCACAAATCTGTATTCATTCTTGGTTTCAAATAAAATATTGAGACTGATCATCCGGGTGACTGCCCTGCGGACGGACGATGGATTATTCACCCCGGCGGATTTCATGAATGAGACAGAGAAGACACTGTTTCCGCCTACTCTTGCGATTGCCAAAAGGCACCTGATCTGGAAGTCTGTCAGAAGACTCAGATCGTTTTCATACGATTTTTGTTCCCTGGCGAATATCAATTCAAGGGCGTCTTTCAGTTTATCTCGGTCTATAATGCCTTTATCTGAAGTTACTGTCCAGAGGGCTTCACAAAGCTGCTGTATATCCCCGGGAATGTCATGGGCAATTTCAAAGACCTTTTTTAATACATCCTCATCAATCCTTCGCTTCCCTGTTGCGAATTTCTTTTTTAGAAATTCTGAAAATTCAGCATAGGGTAAAGGATCAACCGTTATGGGGATAGCCGATTTAAAGAAAGGCGAATCAGGATGGGAAAATATCTCATCCATTTTATTTCTTATGCTCCCCGCAAACAGGTACGGGATATCTCCCTGAAACTGTATTTTACCCCTCAGAAGCGCAAGAGCTTCCCGGGAATTTTCAAGGTGTAGGATGTCTTGAAATTCATCAAGAACCACAACCAGGCGCTTTTTCTTGTGAAGTGATTCAATGAAGGAGAGGATTTCTGTAATCGAGTTTGCTTTTAGCTCAACGGAAGCATCAAAAGTGATGGTTGGCATCGATGTAATGGGATCCACTGAGATGGAGGGCCTGAAATATGATAGAGTTTTAACGATCTTATCGAAAAACCCCGCCTTTTGTTCCAAAATAATAATCGCCCGGAGAATCCTCTTGCACAGAGCATCGATGGATTTAATGCCCAACAGGTCCACATACAGAAGCCGTACCCCCTTAGACCTCTGGACGGCTTCGTGGATGGCGGATGATTTGCCAATCCGCCTTTCGCCCTGGATCACAATGTTTTGTGACGACTTGATATATCCGATCATTTGCTTTAATAGTGTTTCCCTTCCGCAGAAATCCTGGCGTGAGACGATTATCCCGTATTTAAACGGATTCATAGGCTTCCCCCTTTTGGAATATTTCGCTACTGTGTAGTATACACAAGTGAATTATACATAAGAGCATAATATTGTCAAGAGCAAATAAATATCGAAAAATTTGAGATTGGGGAACGCCGGTAGGTTTTGAAGGTTGATGACCCTCATTCCTCTCTTCAATAAGAAGGGGGGGGGCAGGTTTGTTTTTTGCCATCGTTGAGAAACAGGTTCTCAATAAAAAATGGCGTTTCAAGGTTTACAAATGTGGTTAAAATTAGGAAGGTAATTTAGGAATTAATAAAGATAGTATTAATTGAATAGGTATTTTTGGGCGGTAATTATTTAGAATATATAATCTCATGGTAAAAGAAGGGATAAAGATCAGGCGGGGGAAACAGTTGGGATACGGTTCTCTTAACGAGGGCGAAGGGAGAATTTATGATGTACAGATGCTGGATATTATATTATGCCTTACGTCAGGAACTGGATTCTAAATGCGATGCCGATGCCAACGAGGGTTGGAGTAACAGGATAAGGGGGGGTGAGCACAGTGGAAATCGAAAAAAAGATAAAGAGTTTAGGATTGGAGCTGCCCGACGTTCCCAAGCCGGTGGCTTCCTATATCCCCGCGGTACATTCGGGCAATTTTGTCTTTACGTCAGGTCAACTTCCCACTATTAAAGGGGAGTTGAAGGCAAGGGGTAAGATAGGTCGTGACCTTACCGTTGAAGAAGGGTATGAATGTGCAAAATTAGCGGCATTGAACTGCCTAGCAGCCCTTAAGTCCGTGGTGGGAGAGCTGGATCGAGTACGAAGGGTTGTCCGGGTTACGGGGTTCGTCAATAGCGAGCCCGGGTTTAAGGACCAATCCAAGGTGATGAACGGTGCATCGGACCTGTTGGTTGAGATCTTCGGGGATGAGGGAAGACATTCAAGGCTTGCCATAGGTACGAGCGAACTTCCCCTGGGATCGCCGGTGGAGGTCGAGATGATCGTGGAGGTCCAAGAACCATACAATTTTTGAGTTCTCTTATTTGAGGATTCCCCCGTCGGTCATCCTCCTTGGGTTGAGGAGGGAATCGAGCTTTTCCTCCGAGAAGAGCCCTTCTTCTTTCACTACCTCTTTGATGGTTTTATTGGATGTGTAGGCTTTTTTGGCGATTTCCGCGGCCCGCTCATATCCGATTTCTGGTGCCAAGGCAGTAGCCAGGGCCAAGCTTTGTTCAACCATTTCCTCACAGCGCTGCTCATTTGCCCTGAGGCCTTCGATACACCTTTTGCGAAAATTGTCGCCTCCCGCGGCCAAGATCTGGATCGACTGAATCAAGTTGTACACCATTACTGGCATCATGGTATTGAGCTCGAAATTTCCCCCCTGTCCCCCGAGGGTGATGACGAGGTCGTTTCCAATGACCTGGGCCGCAACCTGGATCAAGGATTCGGCGATGACCGGATTTACCTTACCCGGCATCATTGAGGAACCGGGTTGGGTTTCGGGTAAATAAATCTCCCCTAGGCCACAACGGGGTCCCGATCCCAGCCATCGAATATCGTTAGCCATTTTGATAAACCCTACCGCAATGGTTTTCAGGGCGCCACTTGCCTCTACCAGCCCATCCTTTGTCGCCTGAGCTTCGAAGTGGTTGACCGTTTCCCTAAATGGTAACTCGGTCTTACTGCTGATTTGGCCGATAGCGCGTCCTGGGAAATCAGGATGAACATTGAGTCCCGTTCCCACTGCTGTCCCTCCCAGGGTCAATTCCAAGAGGGTATCCAGGGAACGTTCAATCCTTTGGATCCCTAATTCGACCTGACGGGCATACCCACTGAATTCTTGCCCCAACCTCAGCGGGAGAGCATCTTGAAGGTGAGTCCGTCCAATTTTTATGATGTCATAGAAGGCCGTGGATTTATCGGTGAGGGCCTTGTGTAATTCCCGTAAAACGGGAAGCAGCCTCTTGCTCAGGAGTTCTGTTGCCGCCACGTGGATGGCTGTCGGGATTACGTCATTGCTTGATTGACAGAGATTGACATGGTCGTTGGGATGAACCGGGGATTTAGTCCCGATAGCGCTGCCTAAAAGTTCATTGGCCCTGTTGGCGATCACCTCGTTGGCGTTCATGTTGGTGGATGTAGCGGATCCCGTCTGGAAGATATCCAATACGAATTGGTCGTCCCATCTCCCGTCAATCACCTCCTGGGATGCCTCTTGGATCGCCCTTGCCGGATTTACGCCCAAAAGTCCCAATTCCCCATTCGCCCGGGCCGAGGCCCACTTAATGAGTCCCAGGGCTCGAACAAAGTCCCGGGGGAAACGGAGACCACTTATGGGGAAATTCTCAGCGGCTCGCTGGGTCTGAGCTCCGAAATATGCTCCTTTGGGAACCTTAACTTCTCCCATGGAATCCCTTTCGATCCTGAAGGTCCCATCATTACCTTTCATCATGCTCTACTCCTTTTCTATTAATGATGATTGGATTACATTATATCGATGATGACATGGAGCCACAATAGAAAAAGATGTGGAAAAACCAGGGCAAGAGGGTCTTGACACTGGAGGGTAAAACTGGTAATTTCTATGAGTTTTGCCCAAAGGGTCCCAATGGCATTGAAGAAGAGAAGAAAATAGAGTATTATTTAGAATTTAATGAATCCGATGGGAGGAGGGTATGCCCACCATAAGCCAATTAGTCAGGAAAGGACGCGGTGCTGTCAAAAATAAGACAACTGCTCCGGCCCTGAAAGGATCTCCTCAAAAAAGGGGCGTATGTATCCGAGTCTATACCTCAACGCCTAAGAAACCCAACTCCGCCCTGCGAAAAGTAGCTCGGGTGAGGTTAACAAACGGCCTGGAGGTGACTACTTATATCCCAGGAATGGGACACAACCTTCAGGAGCATTCCGTCATCCTGATAAGGGGTGGGAGGGTAAAGGATCTTCCCGGGGTCCGATATCACATCATCAGGGGAACCTTGGATTCAGTTGGAGTTGAGGACAGGAAACAGAGTCGTTCCAAGTATGGCACGAAGAAACCCAAATAGGAGATGAACTTCCATGCCGAGGAGAAGAGAAGTTCCCAAGAGGAAAATTTTACCCGATCCCAAATACCACGATCTATTGGTTGCCAAATTCACCAATGCCATCATGCGCAGCGGGAAAAAGAGTGTGGCCGAAAAGATGCTCTACCGTTCATTCGATATCATTAGGGAAAAGACCAAGGGGGATCCCATACAGATATTCAAACAAGCCCTCGATAACGTTAAACCCATGATCGAGGTTAAACCGCGGCGGGTTGGAGGAGCGACCTACCAGGTTCCCGTTGAAGTCAGGTCTGGAAGGAAGACAGCATTAGCCATCAGATGGATCATCACGTATGCTCGGCAACGGCCCGAAAAGAGAATGGAAGAAGCGTTGTCTGCTGAGTTTATCGATGCCGCTAACCACCGTGGTGCAGCGATTAAGAAGAGGGAAGATACCCATAAAATGGCGGAAGCGAATAAGGCCTTTGCTCATTACCGATGGTAAGGGGATGGGGCTACATGCTAAAAACCCCTCTTATCACCCAAAGACGTTGGCTTTTAGCCTTTCTCTCAATGGGGATGTGGAACTTGGCACGTACCATTGCTTTACATCGAATCAGAAACATTGGGATCATGGCCCACATCGATGCCGGGAAGACTACTACCACCGAGAGGATGCTTTACTACACCGGGGTCATCCATAGAATGGGTGAAGTTCACGAAGGCTCTGCGTCCATGGACTGGATGGAGTTGGAGCAGGAGAAGGGAATTACCATAACCTCCGCTGCAACCACCTGTTTTTGGAAGGATCACCGCATAAACATCATTGATACCCCTGGCCATGTGGACTTCACCATGGAAGTTGAAAGGTCCCTCCGGGTTTTGGATGGGGTCATTGCCATCTTCGATTCCGTTGAGGGGGTAGAGCCTCAATCGGAGACGGTTTGGAGGCAGGCCGATAAATTCGCCATTCCCCGTATCGCATTTATGAATAAGATGGATCGGGTCGGAGCTGATTTGCCCAGGTGTGTCCGGATGATCAAGGAGAAACTCGGCGCTTCACCCCTGGTACTGCAAATTCCCGTGGGGCACGAAGAAGATTTCGAGGGGGTTATCGACCTGATATCCAAAAAGGCGATCCTCTATGATGAGTCCACCCTGGGCTCAGAATTCAAGGAGGTGGATATCCCGGACGCCCTCATGGATTCAGTCCAAGAACAGAGAGCGAAGATGCTGGAGCAACTCGCTGACCTGGATGAATCCCTCATAGAGAAATATGTTGAGGGGGAGGAAATTGGGCAAGAGGAGATAAAAAGCGCCATAAGGAAGGCCACGTTAGAGAGGAAGATCGTTCCCGTATTATGTGGGTCAGCGTTTAAGAATAAAGGGGTGCAGCCACTGCTCGATGCGGTGGTGGATTACCTCCCATCTCCCCTTGATGTCCCTCCTGTAAAGGGGGTCAATCTAGATGGAAAGGAGCAGTGGAGGAAGCCTGATGACAGCCTTCCCTTCTCCGCTCTAGCCTTTAAGATCGTGAACGATTCCTTTGTCGGGCAACTCTCCTTTTTCAGGGTCTATTCAGGGGTATTGAAGGCGGGTTCCACCGTTTACAATGCGACTCAAGGGCATAATGAAAGAATTGGCCGCCTTCTCAAGATGCACGCCAATGAAAGGGAGGAGATAAAGGAGGTTTATGCGGGGGATATCTTCGCCGCCGTGGGTTCAAGGCGGATAATGACGGGAGACACCATCTGTGATGAGGAGGATTCCATTATTCTGGAGTCCATCCAACGCCCCGATACCGTTATCTCCATCGCCATTGAACCAAAGACTAAAAGGGACCAGGAAAGACTGGCCGTCTCTTTGAATAGACTGAGTTTAGAAGATCCTTCATTCCGGGTAAAGCTCGATGAAGAGACGGGGCAGACCATCATTTCCGGAATGGGGGAACTCCACCTGGAAATCATTGTCGACAGGTTATTGAGGGAATTTCAGGTTGAGGCCAGGGTTGGGAAACCCCAGGTCGCTTACCGGGAGAGCATCATCAAGGCGGCTGAATCGGAGGGGAAATTCGTACGACAAAGCGGTGGGCGGGGTCAGTATGGCCGTGTTTTTTTGAGGCTGGAGCCCCAAAAACCGGGAGGGGGATTCGAATTCTCTAATCAGATTACGGGGGGCGTAGTCCCAAGGGAATACATCCCCGCCGTGGAGAAAGGCGTGATCGAAGCAATGGAAAGGGGAGTGCTGGCGGGGTATCAGATGGTCGATGTCAAGGTGATATTGCTTGATGGATCTTATCACCAGGTGGACTCTTCGGAGCACGCTTTCAGGGTCGCCGGTTCAATCGGGTTTAAGGAGGCGGCGAGAAAGGCAAGTCCGATCCTTTTGGAGCCGGTAATGTCAATTCAAATCATCGTTCCAGAGGCTTTTCTGGGAAAGGTCGTTGGTGATATGAACGCGAGAAGGGGGAGGATTATTAAAATCGAGTCAAGACCTGAAAGCCATCTCATTCTTGCCGAGGTTCCCCTGGCAGAGACCTTCGGTTACGCGACGGACCTGAGGTCATCAACTCAGGGAAGGGCCACTTTTACCATGCAATTCTCCCGTTATGATAGGGTGCCGATTCCCTTAGCCGAGGGGATAATCTCCAAAGGCCAGAAGGCAGTTTCTCATTGACTGATGAAAATATAAGATGAAACGGAGGGGGTAGCGATGTCGAAGCCGAAGTTTGTGAGGACGAAGCCTCATGTAAATGTGGGGACGATTGGTCATGTGGATCATGGGAAGACGACGTTGACATCGGCGATAACGAAGGTATTGGCGGGCAAGGGGTTTGCGAGTTATATGGCGTTTGAGGAGATAGACAAGGCGCCGGAGGAGAAGGAGCGGGGTTTAACCATAGCGATAGCGCATGTGGAGTATGAGACGGCGAATCGTCATTATGCGCACATAGATTGTCCTGGTCATGCGGATTACATTAAGAACATGATTACGGGTGCTGCGCAGATGGACGGGACGATATTGGTGGTATCGGCGGCGGATGGTCCTATGCCTCAGACGCGGGAGCATGTATTATTGGCGAAGCAGGTGAGGGTGCCGTCGGTGGTGGTATTTTTGAACAAGGTGGACATGGTGGATGATGTGGAGTTATTGGATTTGGTGGAGTTGGAGGTGCGGGAGTTATTATCGGGGTATGATTTTCCTGGGGAGGAGATACCGGTTATTCGGGGGAGTGCGTTGAGGGCGTTGGAGAGTGGATCTAAGGATTGGGAGGGTGCGGAGGAGTATGGGTGTATATGGGAGTTATTGGAGGCGGTGGACAATAACATACCGGAGCCTGTTCGGGACATAGACAAGGATTTTTTGATGCCGATAGAGGATGTATTTTCGATAAGTGGTCGTGGTACGGTGGTGACGGGTCGGGTTGAGCGTGGGGGAGTGAAGGTGGGAGAGGAGGTTGAGGTTGTGGGGATACGGCCGACGGTGAAGACGGTGTGTACGGGTGTGGAGATGTTTCGCAAGACGTTGGATCAGGGTCAGGCGGGGGACAACATTGGGGTATTGTTGCGTGGGACGAAGCGGGATGATGTGGAGCGGGGGCAGGTATTGGCGCGGCCTGGTAGTATAACTCCTCATACGCGGTTTAAGGCGGAGGCGTATATATTGACGAAGGAGGAGGGGGGTCGGCACACGCCGTTTTTTAATGGGTATCGGCCGCAGTTTTATTTTCGGACGACGGATGTGACGGGGGTGGTGACGTTACCTGAGGGGGTGGAGATGGTGATGCCTGGGGACAATGCGTCATTATTGGTGGAGTTGATTATGCCCATTGCCATGGAGAAGGAGTTACGGTTTGCCATTCGAGAGGGGGGTAAGACCGTAGGCGCGGGGGTCATCAGCGATATCATGAAGTAATTGAGGAGCAGATCTTAGCATGCGAAATATCGTAACGCTCGCTTGTACTGGATGCAAACAGAGGAATTATACCACTACGAAGAATAGGCGAACTACTACGGACAAATTACAATTAAAAAAATATTGCCGGTTTTGCCGCACCCATACCCTGCATAAGGAAACGAAATAGCAAATCATTCTTTACAAGTTAATGGCTTTCAGAAGAAGGAGAGGCCAGTAGCTCTAACGGATAGAGCACCGGACTCCAAATCCGGGAGTTGGGGGTTCGAATCCCTCCTGGCCTGCCATTTTTTGTAAGCAAGCAGGAAGGCAACGGTGGGAAAGGTTCAAGCAGTAAGGCAATTTCTAAAGGAGGTAAGGGTTGAGCTAAAGAAAGTAACCTGGCCTTCGAAACGGGATACCATCGCTGGAACGGTCGTAGTTCTCATTACCGTTTTCATCTGTGCCTTCTTTTTGGGAATTGTAGACTTCTGGCTAGGGAAACTGATTAAAATCATATTAAGTTAATTCGGGTGAGCATAGCCTATGGCTAAGAAGTGGTATGTCGTCCATACGTATTCAGGGTATGAGAATAAGGCAAAGGTCAATTTGGAGGAAAGGGCCAAAAATTTGGGAAAGGCCACCTCTTTTTCGGAGATTCTCGTTCCCACTGAGACAGTCGTTGAACTGGTTAAGGGGAAGAAGAAGACCTCGCAGAGGAAGATTTTCCCGGGATATATCTTGGTCAAGATGGAACTCGATAATGAGACCTGGCATATCGTGAAAGGAACCCCAAAGGTGACGGGTTTCGCGGGTGAAGGCACGAGACCAATTCCCATTCCAGAAGAAGAGGTTGAGGGGGTCATCGCGCAAATAAAGGAAGGTGTAACCAAGGCAAAACCGAAGGTTTCCCTTGCCGTGGGTGATAATGTTAGGGTTATCGATGGTCCCTTTGTTAATTTTGTTGGCACGGTCGAAGAGGTGAAATCCGATAAGAGGAAGGTGAAAGTCTTGGTCAGTATTTTCGGAAGATCTACACCTGTCGAACTCGATTTTATTCAAGTAGAGAAAAGTTAGACCTTAGAGGGGTTGACATCATTGTAGAAAGTCGGAATCAGACGGCAAAGGAAAAAGATTCAGATGCAAGGCGCGCAAATCCTGAGGAATGAGGCGTACATAGAAGTACGCTGCAATGACGAAGGATGCAGCGCAACGCAGCCCTTCGGCTTTACTCAGGGCCATGAGCCTGTCGAATGGCAGATGGACTTTTTACGATGCCGTCAAAGGGTTAGATGATGGCGAAAAAAGTGATTGGCGTGATCAAACTGCAGGTTCCGGCGGGTCAGGCAAACCCTTCCCCCCCTGTTGGTCCCGCCCTGGGACAACACGGGGTTAATATCATGGAATTCTGCAAGGCCTTCAATAGCAAAACGCAGGGACAAGAAGGGATGATTATCCCGGTCGTGATCACCATCTATACGGATCGATCCTTCAGTTTCGTGACCAAAACGCCACCTGCAGCCATCCTCTTAAAGAGGGCGGCGAAGATCGCCAAGGGATCTGGCGAGCCCAACAGGGAAAAAGTGGGTAAGGTGACGAGGGATCAAATAAGGGAAATTGCCCAATTTAAGCTTGCAGACTTGAGCGCAATCGATATGGAGGGGGCAATGAGGATCATCGAGGGGACGGCCAGAAGCATGGGGATAGAGATCGTTTAAAGGGGCTCTTTATGGCGAAAAAGGGAAAAAAGTATATCCAAGCGAAGGCGAGCTTCGATCGGAATAAAAGGTACGATCTTGGAGAAGGGTTGAGGCTTGTCGCCGAATCCTCTTATGCCCGTTTCGATGAGGGCGTGGATGTGGCTATCAGGCTGGCCGTCGACCCCAGAAAGGCTGATCAAATGGTGAGGGGAACGGTTCTCCTTCCCCATGGAACGGGGAAAACGATTCGAGTGTTGGTATTCGCTAAGGGTGAGAAGGAGAAGGAAGCCAGCGATGCTGGAGCCGACTATTCGGGCAGTGATGAGTTGATAGAGAAGATTTCGGGTGGATGGCTCGAATTTGATAAAGCCATCGCCACCCCTGATATGATGAGCTCCGTTGGAAAACTCGGGAAGATCCTGGGACCGAGAGGCCTTATGCCCAATCCCAAGGTGGGCACAGTAACCTTCGATATTGAGAAAGCGGTCAAGGAGATCAAATCGGGAAAGGTAGAATTTAAAGTAGAGAAAGCTGGCATCGTACACGTGGCTGTGGGAAAGATTTCGTTCGGGGTTGAGAAGCTCCTGGAGAATATAAAGGCCTTATTGGAGGTCATCATAAGGGCAAAACCTCCCACGAGTAAAGGCGTCTATTTGAAGAGTATTGCCCTATCGACAACGATGGGCCCTGGGGTAAAGATTGATCCCATGTCCGTTCGTAACGTGATGAAATTGCGCTGATATCTGACGGGGGATTAGAGGCGTGCATAGGAAGGAAAAGGAGCGGGTTGTTTCAGAGCTACATCGGAAGCTGCAAGAATTGAGGGCCGTAATTGTAACGGATTATCGTGGATTGAACGTGGAGGAGATCACTCGTTTGAGGAGACAGTTGCAGGAGGCTTCCGTTGAATACCGGGTAGTGAAAAATACATTGGTCCGTCTCGCATCGAAGGAGACAAGTGTTGAGCGACTCTCAGACCTCTTTGTTGGTCCGACAGCAATGGCCTTTTCGAATAACGATCCCCTTGCTCCGGCGAGGGTCCTTTTAGAATTCAGCAAGGATATACCCATGCTGGAGATAAAGGGAGGCCTCGTCGAGGGGCGGGTGGTCGGACCCCACGAAATTGCGGCTATGGCTAAGCTTCCAGGAAGAGAGGTTTTACTGGGTAATCTTTTGCGACTACTCAAGGCCGGACAGTTCCATTTGGTAAGCGTCTTATCCGCTCACATCAGAAGGTTTGTCCAGGTATTGGAGACGATTCGCATTACTCGGCAGGGCGAGGAAGAGGCTGAGGTTGAGGTTAAGGAAGAGGCGGAGGAAGAGGTTAAGGCTGAGGTTGAGGTTAAGGAAGAGGCGGAGGAAGAGG
>JGI2171J19970_10001748_pt1 | contig 12079 bp, 8 predicted proteins | sample DeeMarSWOR324_28_FD_19970 | JGI IMG/M metagenome (IMG submission 19970) | reverse complement strand
GCGGAGTGGCACTAGTCGGTGTATACAGAATTAGGGTAAAAAATTTCCTACTTAATCTATTTAAAAAACGAAAGGGTAATGAGGAGAGTGAGTAGTGCACAGCTCCCGGCTTCCTTCCGCGACCCCAGTGGCTTCCTTTTCCAGCAGAATGGTATCATCTACCGTCAGGTAAACCTGGTCTACAAGAACGACTATGACCACCTTGTTGATTCCGGTCTTTACCANGCGCTTGTTGACGATAAATTGTTAATCCCTCACGAAGAAGTCGGCATTGAGTCGCTAGTACCTGAACTTGCTTATAAAATAATCAAGCCCGAACCGATACCGTTTATATCATATCCCTATGAGTGGTGCTTCAGCCAGCTAAAAGATGCCGCCCTGACCACAATTAAAATACAGAGAAAAGCCCTTGATTTCGGCATGTCATTGAGAGACAGCAGTGCTTACAATATACAGTTTAAGAACGGCAGACCGATATTCATCGATACGCTTTCATTTGGGAAATACCGTGAAGGACAACCATGGGTTGCTTACCGTCAGTTTTGCCAGCATTTCCTGGCACCACTGGCCTTGATGAGCTATAAAGATATACGGCTGAGCCAGTTGCTTGGCGTTCATATAGACGGGCTGCCTCTTGATTTGACAAGTTGCCTGCTGCCATGGCGCACCCGCTTAAGATTCTCCCTGCTTTCCCATATTCATCTTCATGCTCGAAGTCAGAAGCATTTTGCTGATAAACCGATAAATGGCGGACAGCACCGGATGAGTCGCTACGCTTCCCTGGGCATTATTAACAGCCTGGAATCCGCCGTTAAGAAGCTAAAATGGCAACCTAGAGGCACTGAGTGGGCTGATTACTACCAGGACACCAATTACTCACCGCAGGCCTTCGAACATAAGAAGACAATTGTGTCAGGCTTCCTAGACAGAGTGAAACCGACAACTGTCTGGGACCTGGGTGCTAATGTAGGTATATTCAGTCGCCTCGCCAGTGACCGAGGAATCCCCACTGTATCCTATGACGTTGACCCCGCTGCCGTGGAAAAGAACTACCTAGACTGTATCGCCAACGATGAGACGAATATTCTACCGTTGGTGATTGACTTAACCAATCCCAGCCCTAGCATCGGCTGGGAGAACAAAGAGCGGATGTCCCTTAAAGAACGTGGTCCTGCTGATGCCGTGCTTGCCCTTGCGCTGATTCATCACCTAGCCATATCCAACAATATCCCTTTGTCCAAGATTGCCGGCTTTCTCAGCGACATCAGCCACTCGCTCATCATTGAGTTTGTCCCCAAGAGCGACTCACAGGTCCAGAGGCTTTTAGCTACCAGAGAGGATATTTTCCCCGATTACACCCACCAGGCGTTTGAGCAGGAGTTTAGTCGCTATTTCACCACAGATGATTCCGCTGATATCCGAGAATCACAACGGATGTTGTATTTGATGCGTCGGGTACAGAGATGAAACAAAGGTTAAAAGCTATTTTCAAAGGACCGCTGGTTTTCCACCCGCCGCTGTTTGCTGCTTTCCCCATCCTGTTTCTCTATGCCTACAACATAAGCGAAACGTCGATGAGCGAGGTCTGGCTGCCGCTGGTAATCTCGGTGGCTGCTGCCCTGGTCTTGTGGGCAGTCTTGAGCCTTACACTCTGCAGCCTGGCTAAGGCGGGAGTTGCCACAGCTATATTCCTGCTCTTCTTTTTCTCCTACGGATACATTTATAGCTTACTGAAGTTGGGTATGTTTGCGCCCAAACACGCCTACCTACTCCCCGGCATGTTATTCATCTGGGGCTACTGCGTCTATTTCATCGGACGGACAAAAAGGGATTTTCGCATCAACACGAAGTTTTCCAACATAATGGCGGTGGTGCTCATTGCTATCAACCTGTTCAACATTGTCAGCTATCAAGTTAAAGTAGCCAGGCTGAGTGATGTAACGCCGGAGGAGTCGTCGGGGCAAAGTGTGGCCAGTCTGGTCGAACTCAACACCATGCCCGATATCTATTTCATCATCTTGGATGAGTATGCCCATCCTGAGACCATGAAGGAATGGTACAATTATGATAACAGCGAGTTCATCAACAGCCTAGAGGATAAAGGGTTTTTCATAGCTTATGAGAGTAAAACACAGTCATCGGACACTCCACAGGTACTTGCCCAGATTCTAAACATGGAGTATCTCGATAGTGAACCGTGGAGCGACTCTACCTACCAGAGAATAGGTCAGAGCGAGGTGGCAAACATCCTGAAAACGGAGGGCTATCAATACGTAGTTTTCGGAAACAACTTTGCAAGGTACACATGGGAGAAGTATGCCGAGAACAACGTCGACTTTTACTTCGATTACTATGGATATAATAGCAGCAGAATGGTGACCGAGTTCACGTATACACTGTGGAACACCACCATGCTACAGCCCTTCTATGTCTACGTTACCGGAAATCAGTATGAAGATAGCTATCGTTGCCAGACATTGTACATGCTGGAGAGGCTCAAGGCGCTGCCTGAACTGGAGGGGCCGAAATTTGTTTTTGCCCATTTCATATGTCCCCACACACCTTTTGTATTCGGTCCCGACGGTGAGTATATCGCTCCTGCAAATTGGTTCAACTACGAAGATAACCAGTTCTACCTTGGGCAGTATATCTTCATCTCCACGGAGATAGAAAAGGTGATGGATGTCTTATTAAAAGAATCGGAGGTGCCGCCGATTATTATCTTGCAGTCAGACCACGGCACTAGGGTCAACGAGCCTATGATTTTTCATTATCCTGTCGGCGTCAATGATTGGCAGAAGATTCTTAATGCCATGTATCTCCCAGGCATCGGTTACGATACTCTGTCTGATAACATATCGCCAGTCAATACATTCCGTCTGATATTCAACCACTATTTCGGCGCCAATTATCCACTACTGGAAGACGACTGGGAGCAGTAATTAGCCATGTCAACTGGAAACTGGCTCAGGACCCGCAGGAAACAGGTAATCACCCACGCATCAATTATTGTGGGATTTGTGTTGTTCACCATTTTGGTGGCAGAGCCTCTATTCGACAGACTTGAACAAGTCGCTGGTGCATCTCGATTGTATGAGACTTCAATCCCTGCCGCAACCGACGACATTCAGTACGGGATTGACCACTTTGAAACCGTCGCACAGATTCTGGGGATAGACGGCTGGGCATTCATCGAGGGCCACGACTCTCTCAACAGCAAAATATATATAGTCTTGAAATCCGCGGACAGGACGTATGTTTTCACCACGGAAACAATGATAAGAGAGAGTGTTACCGGGCAGTTTGAAGAGTTAGGCTTGAACCTGGACTACTCGGGATTTTCGGCTCCTATTCCGACAAGGGAAATAGCCAGCGGCGAATACTCCGTGGGGATTTATATCAACAAAGATGATATTGAAGCGCTAATATATACAAACAAAACTATAATCAAATCAGGAGACACAGTAGAGACCGAGTGAAGATCGAGTTTGTGGAGCATCTGGTTGCCAGGAAGAGTCGAAGAAATGAGCTGTCCGGATGAGTCAGCCGGGAGTAAAGAAATCCCAGAAAGCACAAAAATCCCATTATAGCTACTTTGATATAATGCAAATGTGTGGCTTCTCTACGTTAGCTGCGCCTGGGTCGCTGGGATATTCCTGGGGTCAAAGATTAGCCCGCCTTTGCTTGCACTCGTTTTCGGACTTATCCCTTTCACGCTTATACCTTTCCTCTCTGGCAAGAAACAGACATTAGTAATCGCCGGGTTATGCCTCTTTGCCCTCTTTGGTGGCGCATTTCGCTTCCCGTCAAGCTTACCTCCAGTAGATGAGTATTCCCTTCGTTTTTACAACGATACAGGGACTGTCGAGATTCGAGGCATGGTGGTAGAGGAACCTGACATTCGGGATAGATATTGTCTGTTGACATTTTCCGTCAGCGAGGTGATTGTGAATGCTGAAAATAAAGAGGTATCGGGAACTGCCTTGATTCGAGTATCCCGATACCCTGCCTACCATTATGGAGACGTGCTCAAAGTAACAGGCGAACCAGAGACTCCTTCCCAATCTCAAGATTTTGACTACAAAACTTACCTAGAACGCCAGGGGATTTATTCCGTCATCTATTATCCCAAGGTGGAAGTTCTAGACCATGGTCAGGGCTTGAAACCTTTGCAGTGGATTTATTCTTTGAGAGAGCGCCTCTCTGCTTCCCTAGCCAGAGCTTTGCCTGAACCACAAGGTTCGTTGGCTCAGGCTATTTTGCTGGGCTTGAGAGGCAGTATACCTGATTCTGTTTATGAATCCTTTTCCAGGACAGGGACAGTACATCTGCTAGCTATTTCTGGCCTACATATCAGCATCATTACTGCAATGCTCCTCAGCTTTGGCATCTTGGTCTTTGGCCGACGGCGTTCCATATACATCTGGTTCACTCTAGCGCTTATCTGGCTTTATGCCCTGCTCGCCGGAATGCATCCACCAATAATTCGGGCAACAATCATGGGAAGCCTGTTTTTAATAGCTGAATATCTGGGGAGACAGCGAAGCGCCATCATTGCCTTGGCTTTCGCCGCCGCGGTGATGGTAGGAATCCAACCTCATCTCTTGTGGAGTGTCTCTTTCCAACTCAGCTTTTTGGCCATGGCCGGTCTTGTTCTCTTCTATCCTTACTTCCAGGCGTGGGGGAGAAAGGGAGTTGATGCAACATTTAAGAATAGAGAGGCACTAGTGATCACAGGTAATATGATAACCGATGTTTTTGCTGCTAGTCTCGCAGCTATCGTGGCAGTCGTTCCGCTTGTAGCTTATAACTTTGGCGTAGTCTCCCTAGTTGCCCTACCGGCAACCTTCTTCTCTCTACCAGTTCTGCCCTTCATCATAGTCGCAGCAGCATTAGTCGCCTTCGTTGGGTTATTTGCTTCGCTTGTGGCTCAAATACTCGGCTGGCTAGCCTGGCTTTTTCTCAGCTATCTCGTTTTTCTAGTTCAAGGCTTTGATGCCCTGCCTTACTCTTCATTAGAGGTGACCACTGTTTCCACATGGCATGTGTGGGGGTACTATGCTATATTGGTCATGGTTATAGCACTCCTTAACCGCCGAACCCAAGTTGCTGATTTTTTCTCCAGGTTGACTTCGGGAATAAAGAAAGCCGCTGGAAGCATTCCTAAACCTCGCCTCGGCTTTCCTATGAAATGGCTTGTCCTTCCCCTTTTGGTAGTAGCTATTTTAGTGTGGTCTGTGGCTCTCACCACGCCTGATGACAGGCTTCATGTAAGTTTTCTTGATGTGGGACAAGGAGATGCCATCCTGATTCAGACTCCCAATGGCCAGAATATACTCATGGATGGCGGACCCGATCCCCAACAAATCAATTTGGAGCTAAGCAAGAAGCTCCCCTTTTGGGATAGGACGATAGACCTCGTTGTTTGCACTCAACCTCAAGCCGACCATATCACAGGTCTGGTCGAGGTCCTCCAGAGATACAAAGTGAATCAGATACTTGAACCTGGAGTGCCCTATGATTCAGTTATATATCAAGAATGGCGCAGGCTTATTGAAGATAGAGGAATCAAGTATAACGTAGCCCAGGTTGGACAGGAGATTGATTTGGGTAGCGGAATCAAAATGGAGGTGTTAAATCCACCAGCAACGCTATATGTGGGAACCAGCCATGATATAGATAACAATGGGGTTGTACTGAGGTTAAGTTGGGGCCAGCTTAGTTTCCTGTTTACTGCCGACATCAGACAAGAAGTTGAATTCGAGCTTATCGGGCAGCGGGCCAATTTGAGAAGCACTGTATTGAAAGTGGCTCATCACGGCAGTAAGACCTCTACCACCTCGCAGTTTCTGGCCTCGGTTGACCCTGAGGTGGCGGTGATTTCGGTGGGTACAGACAACTCCTTTGGGCATCCCAGCCCTGAGGTGGTAGAGAGGCTGATCGGCAGGCTGGGCATGGAAAGTGTTTATCGCACAGATGCGGATGGCACCATCGAGTTCATTACCGATGGGGAAAGATTGTGGGTAAAAAGAGATTCTTAATACTATGATTAACCATTAGTTTCATACATTCTGTCTCAATTCCCTCGTGTTCGCCAAGGAATCTCTGCCTGAATCAAACATCTAGCCACTACTTTGTGTCTGTTGCGTATCGGTCCCCAACATGACCTTAATCCACTCACTCAGATGTTTCGTCTTCTTCTATTTGAGAACTTGCATGGGAAGCTCTCTAAAAGGCAACTGTAGAGACCTCATCATATCAACAGCATTACGGGGAGAATACCCTCTCCAATGGTTATTAAATAGAACAAAGAGTAATTTGGTTTGAGCTGCTGTCGTCCTTATCCTAGATGCCAATTCCTCTATTTCTTCAGCCGAATATAGGTATTTGTAGCGGGTTTCGCTATCTCCCGTCCACCATGTTTCCGCATTTCTACCATGAAAGCGGAAGTAAGCCATATCAGAGGTTAGGGGAAGCTCCTCAGCGATTGAGGATTTAAACTTCGGCTCATCAATTTGAACCCAAGCAACATTATGTTCCTTAAGTAGCGTTGCGGTATTGGGGTCGTCACTCCAACTTCTATGCCTTAGCTCAACAGCCAGCCTGTACTGTCCAAACAACCTGCTCACCGCATTTATTACTCGCTGTCCAAAGCTATCGTTCTTGAAGCTAGGTGGGAACTGCGCCAACAAAGCACCGAGCTTATCGCTTTTCAATAAGGGCTCTATACTCCGCTTGAATATATCGACATCCTGCAAAGATATCGCCGCTTCCTTTCCCGTAGCCTCCTTATACATCTTCGGGTGAGTGAACTTCTGCCAGAGCTTAACTGTGAAAAGGAAATCCTTGGGAACTCTCCGAACCCAGTTATAAACGTAGCCAGGATTTGGTGGTCTATAGAATGAGCTATTTATCTCTACTGTATTGAAGAATTGGCTGTAGTATTCAAGTTCATTTATCTTACCAGTAGGGTAGAAGTATCCAGTCCACGTGCCTTCACCTTTGGGGTAGGACCATCCCGATGTCCCTATGTATATCTTCGCTTGATCGCGCATCTTTTATACTCCTGTAGCATCATTATACCAGCATATCTCCGAGCAAATTAATTTTTAAGGTATACCTTAAATCCTGCTAAAATCTCTTGACAGTAGCACAGATGTTCTGTTACAATTCTATTCCCTTTCCCATTTTGGAGTCAATACCATGTCCAGGCTTATTGATGAACCGGTCAAAGTCCATCAGAACAACGATTCAATGATAACTGCATTCATTTGGAGAAGGCGCCTCTATAGAGTCCTTGATGTTATTGGCTGGTGGAGAGAACCTTCTGAATGGTGGAATGGTAAGTCGATGCGTCTTTTCATCCGTGTGAATGCACAGAACTCAAGCACTGGAACTTATGAACTTTATAAGCTCGGGGGGCAGTGGTTTCTCTCCAGAGTCCTCGATTGAGGCGATGGTCATGGGTTTCATACATCTTCACATCCATTCTCAATATAGCTTCCTTGACGGAGCTTCGTCTCTAGACGAACTGCTGGATAAAGCTGTTTCTCTGAGAATGCCTGCCTTGGCTCTAACGGACCATAATCGGTTGACTGGCGTCATTCGTTTCTATAGCAAAGCCGGAGCAGCGGGAATCAAACCGATAATAGGTGCTGAGGTTGATTTGGCTGGCGGGTATCATTTAACGCTACTTTGTAAGAATGCTGATGGATACTCAAACCTCTGTCGATTAATAACGCAAGCTCACCTGTCAAACCGGGATAGGAAACCGGAAGCAACTAGAGAGATGCTGCGGAATCATAGTAGCGGTCTGATAGCTCTGAGCGGTTGTAGTAAGGGTGAAATACCTACACTCGTCGCTGAAGGTAAACGTGATAAAGCTAAAGAGGCAGCGTGCTTTTATAGAGATGTCTTTGGTAAAGACTTTTTCGTAGAGCTTATCCGCTATCCTTCAAGAGAGGGGATTTCTGACAGTTACCAGCTTGCTTTATTTGCCCAGGAACATAATCTACCGGTAGTAGCTACCAACAATGTCCATTACGCCGAAATCAAAGAATACAGGATCAAANAGCTGCTTAATGCCATCGACCGGATCATACCAGCTTCTCAATTGGAGGGTTATCGCACTGTAGAGCAATACCTGAAATCGCAGCAGGAAATGATGAAGCTCTTCAGAGACCTACCTGAAGCTATAAAGAATACCGAAGAGATTGCTTCAAGGTGTAATCTGGAGCTGGAACTGGGGAAGCCTCGCTTCCCTAAGTTTGATATTCCAGAGGGTGAGTCTGATTACAGTTATCTCAGAAAGATAGCTTTTGCGGGAGTTAGAAGAAAATACGGTTTGCTATCGGCTTCAATAAAGAACCGCCTTGAGCACGAGCTCGATACTATTAATAAACTTGGATTTTGCAGTTACTTCCTAGTGGTCTGGGATATAGTCCGCTGGGCGAAAAGTAGAGATATAAGATGTCAGGCCAGGGGGAGTGCCGTAGATAGCCTGGTTGTCTACACACTCGATATTAGCAATGTTGATCCTGTTGAATATAACCTGCTCTTTGAACGTTTCATGCATCCTTTGAGGTATGAGCCTCCCGACATTGATTTAGATATTGACAGAAGACGAAGGGATGAGGTGAGAGACTACATCTACCAGAAGTATGGTGCTGACAATGTTGCCTGCGTAGGAACGATAAATACCTACATGGCCAGAGGTGCAATCCGTGACATCGGCAAAGCTCTACAAATACCGAAGGCGATAATTGAAGAGGCTTGCCAAGGTATCCACTGGTTATCTGCTTCCAAGCTTATGGAGTATGCTGATACACTCCCTGAGCTAAAGCACAGCACTGTATACAGGAAAAAAGAGCTTGCTGACTTCTTCAAGTTATGCACTACCATAGACGGATTCCCTAAGCATCTGTCCGTCCACCTGGGAGGATTGCTGATAGGTAATGGAAGACTGTCTGATTTAGTCCCTCTTGAATGGTCTAGTGGAGGCGATATTATCAGCCAGTATGATAAAGATGACATCGAGAGGTTGGGGATTGTGAAACTGGATTTGTTATCACTCCCTACCCTGACCGTCATCGAGGATACACTAAGCAACATTAAGCAGAGTCGAGGAATTGACATCGACATAGAGAAGATACCGAGAAACGACCCTTTATCTTTTAGCATACTCAGAGACGGAAGGACTATTGGGACATTTCAGCTTGAATCACCGGCGCAAAGAGAAATGGCAGGTAGACTTCTGCCCAACCGTTTTGAAGACATCATCGTGTCTATATCCCTTGTTCGTCCGGGTCCGCTCAAGTCCAAGATGGATAAAGACTACCTGCCCAGAAGACACGGCCAAGAACCTGTGAAGTATCTCCATCCTAAGTTGAAAAACGCTCTCGGTGAGACTTTAGGAGTAATCCTCTATCAAGAGCAAGTCCTCAAAGTTGCTCACGATTTAGCTGGAATGAGTCACGCTGAAGCGGATGGTTTCAGACGGGCCATGACTCATGAACGAACTGAAGAGGAAATGGGAAAAATGAGAGACTCCTTCATTTCTCATGCTGTTGGGGATGGTATCGGTAAAAATATAGCTGAAAAGGTGTTTGAGCAACTAGCCGCCTTTGCTGCCTATGGATTCTGTAAGGGACATGCTTGTGCTTACGCTATTACCGCTTATCAAACGCTCTGGTTGAAGAGTCATTACCCTGCTGAATTTCTGGCAGCAGTATTGTCTAATCAACCTATGGGTTATTATCCATCTCACGTCCTTGTAGCTGAAGCAAAGCGGTTTGGAGTCGAAGTCTTACCACCCGATATAAACAAATCCTCCGAACACTATACAGTGGAAAAAGGGGCAATACGAGTCAGCCTCAAACAGCTAAAGGGAATGTCCGAAAAAGCACTGGAATCGATATTATCAGCAAGAGCAGAGCATAAATTCACTTCTCTAAGAGACTTTGTACTGAGAACCGATGTCAGCCAACCTATTCTGGAGAACCTGGTTAAAGTAGGTGCTCTTGATTCTTTGGGCGATCGGAATAACCTGCTATTACAGCTTCCAAAGCTATCAGAACTTAAACACAAGGTAACCAGGGGTACAGCTTCACTTTTTGAAGATGCTACATTCAAGGCAGATACCACTATGGATTTCTCTATTTATGATAAAAAGTCCAGGTTGTTTATTGAGAGAGAACTGCTATCATTAAACCTATCGGCACATCCGCTCGACTTCTATGACTCCGATAACGGAATCACCAAAATGAAAGACCTCCCCTCAATTCCTGCTGGCAGGAGGGTCAGGCTGGCGGGATCTGTGATACGTTATGAGACTCCACCTACGAAGAGTGGGAAGCGGGTAGTCTACGTGATAATGGAAGACGGAACGGGAATAGCAGATGTGACCGTATTTAGCGATGTCCAGGAGAAATGCGGTCAAGTCCTGTTTCGCGAAGGTTGGCTAACAGTCGAAGGTAAAGTCCAGAGGAGAGGTCAGAAAGCTACTTCTATAATTGCTGAGGAATTATCTCCGCTAAGCAGGACAGAACCCTTTTTTATTAATGTTAATTCAAGTGTATAGAATATATTCAGCATCATTTTTTGGGGGATTGAGTGTATGAAGAATCGTCTAACTGCGGAGTCAAAGCGACCCGATTCTCTTTTCTCTACATTATCGTCCATCCACCCACGAGGTGGCAGAGAGACTGATTCACAACCGATGGAGAGGAGCTATAGGTAAAGGTGGAGGATTAGAAAAGCCCGCCAAAGAAACTGCGGTACAGCTCAGTAGCTTGCCTGAATCTCTTAATTGGAGTATTCTTTTAAACAGGAACCACAGCTCAGCCAATTCAGACATAGGTAGCAAGATATCGAGGAGTTAACCATGGTCGATTTAGATAATGTCTCAGTGTACAGGCAGTTCGATAAATCAGGAATGCTCGGTCACCTGCACAGGTTTCCCGAGCAATGTCAGAAAGCCTGGGAAAAGGTGCAGAGGTTCGAGCTACCACGCGAATATACTGAAATATCTAATGTCCTTATAGTTGGGATGGGGGGCTCGGCTATCGGTGGTGATTTTGTGCGTCGGCTGGCTCTGGCTGAAAGCAAATTGCCTGTTTGGGTACACCGGGACTATGGACTGCCGGCATTTGTTGACACGAACACCCTGGTTATCGCCTCCAGCTATTCAGGGAACACCGAAGAAACGCTCTCTGCGTTCACCAAAGCATTAGAAACACAGTCCAAAAAGCTTGTCATCGCCTCAGGCGGCAAACTTAAGCAATTAGCCGAACAGGACAGCATCCCGACTTTCTTGATAGACTACCAAGCACCTCCCCGGGCTGCCTTCCCCCATAGTCTTATTCCCTTAGTGGGCATCTTTCAGAAGCTTGGTTTGCTTAGAGATAAGTCCGCAGATTTGCAGGAGGCGGTGGATATTCTGAACAAACTTTCAAAAGACTTTACAGAAACTAATCCCCTCGCCTCTAATCCCGCAAAGCAACTGGCAGCCAAGCTATGGCGACGTGTGGTAGTTATTTACGGGGCCGAGATACTCTCGGAAGTAGCACAGCGCTGGAAGGGGGAATTCAACGAAAATAGCAAAGCCTGGGCTTTCTTTGAAAGCTTCCCCGAACTTAACCACAATGCTGTAGTCGGCTATGAATTCCCACCCGAAGCGAAGGAAAGGATATTTATGCTTATGCTGCGGTCCTCTTTGTTCCGTCCCCGGAATCTGCTTCGTTACGAAGTTACCGCTAAATTGCTGGCCAAAGCGGGAATCTCTTACGAATTTGCGGAAGCCAGAGGGCAAAGCGCTTTAGCTCAGGTGCTGAGTTTGGTACTCTTGGGCGACTATACCAGCTTCTATCTGTCAATACTAAATGAGGTTGACCCCACATCTACAGATGCGATAAACTTTGTGAAACAATACCTCGCCCAGTTTGCTACTTCGAATGACTAGGGTAGAGCGAAAGGGGCATAGTTGGTCGGGAAGATGTGTGGACAAGTCAACAGGCACAGCAGTGGGGTGGCTGGGTGAAAGCTTTAATCCTGGCTGCCGGCAAAGGCACAAGACTCAGGC
>JGI2171J19970_10001742_pt1 | contig 12108 bp, 13 predicted proteins | sample DeeMarSWOR324_28_FD_19970 | JGI IMG/M metagenome (IMG submission 19970) | reverse complement strand
TCTTCCGCTGCACATTATCTTTATTCCCTTAGCACCGGCTTGCGAAGTTCGGAAAGCTGCTTGCCTCATGGCCCGCCGGAAAGGAATTCTCTCTTCAAGACGTCCAGCTATGCTGTGGGCTACCAAAACAGCTTCGAGTTCAGGATGCTCAACTTCCCTGATGGTCAATCTAATTTTATCCTTGCTGACCTTCTCTAGGTCCGATTTCAGGGCTTCCACATTTTGGCCCCCGCGGCCAATTAGGATGCCAGGACGAGCTGAGTAAAGAGTTAAGTATACCTCGTCTCCCGAGCGTTCAATTTCTGCCCGGGCAACTGCTCCTCCAAAACATTTTTGTTCCACAACTCTGCGCAACTTTAAATCATCTAATAAAAACTGAGCGTAGTTTTTTCCGGTATACCATTTAGCTTGCCAATCTTTATTGATGCCCAGCCTGAAACCACAAGGATGAACTTTTTGTCCCAAAATTATTCCTCCTCTTCGACAAAAACTGTAATATTGCTAGATCGTTTTAAAATAGGACTTACTCTCCCTCTCGACTGAGGCCGGAACCTCTTCAGGGTACGCCCTTGGTCAGCAAATATAGCAGTGATTGTAAGTTCAGCAGGCGACATTTGGAAATTGTTTTCGGCATTGGCTGCCGCCGACCTAATTACCTTAGCCACGGCTCTAGCTGTGGGGGTGGGTAAAAAGCCGAGGATGGTCAACGCCTCGTCAACTTTTCTACCTCTAACTATATTTGTCACTAGCCGAAGCTTCTGAGGCGAAATACCGACATCTTTGGCTACAGCTCTTACCTTCATCGCCTATTATTTTCTCCTCGCCTGTTCAGTTATTTTAGCTTTGGTAATATGGCCTCTATATGTTCTGGTAGGTGCAAATTCGCCCAATTTATGGCCCACCATATTTTCAGTGATGAAAATGGGTATGTGTTTCCTGCCATTATGCACCCCGATAGTATGCCCTATCATTTGGGGTAAAATGGTAGAGGCACGAGACCATGTCTTTATCACCGTTTTCTCGCCCGAATTATTGAGCGATTCTATTTTATTAAGCAATTTAACATTGCAAAAAGGCCCTTTCTTGAGCGACCGTGACATCTTTATTTCCTCCGCTTAATAATCATCTTATTCGACGTTTTACGGCGACGCGTCTTAGCTCCCAGAGCTGGCTTACCCCACGGAGTTTTCGGAGGCATTCCTCGCGGAGCTCTGCCCTCTCCACCTCCATGTGGATGGTCGCGAGGGGTCATAGCTGAACCCCTGACCGTAGGGCGCCAACCTGACCATCTCTTACTTCCAGCTTTGCCTAATTTTATACTTTCGTGGTCAACATTACCTATTTGACCGATGGTAGCCCAGCACCTGTGGTGAAATTTACGCAGTTCACCTGAGGGAAGTTTGAGCACGACATATCTGCCCTCTTTACTTATAATCTGAGCAGAATTGCCTGCGCTACGAACCAGCTTTCCTCCTTTACCTGGCTCAAATTCAACATTGTGCACTGAACTTCCGGCAGGAATGGACTCCAATGGTAAAGCATTTCCAGGTTTTATATCAACATCCTCACCTGCCTGTATAGTATCACCCAACTTGATGCCCAAAGGGGCGAGTATATAGCGCTTTTCTCCATCGGCATAATGAATTAAGGCAATGCGCGCTGACCTGTTAGGGTCATATTCAATGGAAGCTACTTTTCCCGGAACGGTAATTTTATCCCTCTTGAAGTCGATGAGCCGAAGCTTGCGTTTACTCCCACCACCTCTGTGACGCACTGTTATAACACCTCGGCTATTACGTCCTCCCTTCTTTTTCAGGGGCACCAGTAAAGATTTCTCGGGAGCTACCTTGGTTAACTCTTCAAAAGTAGCACCAGACATGAATCTCCTGCCTGGAGAAGTTGGGTTATAGGTTTTTAATCCCATCAATCGCTCCTTATTTATGCGTCCTTTGCCAGCGTGTCTTTTTAAGAAGCTTCTTATGCCTGTGTTTTGACATCTTCTTTTTTCTCCATTTAACGACTGAACCCATTAAACACCCTCAAAGAAAGTAATTTTGTGTCCTGGTGCCAAGGTAACTACTGACTTTTTCCAGGGTGAGCTGGTTACTTGTCTCCTGCCAAATCTCCTTGTCTTCCCGGGCACCGTTATCACATTGACTTTGCTCACCTTTACCTTGAAAGCTTGTTCCACCGCTTCCTTGATCTGAGACTTGCTAGCTTTGCCTGCTACCTCAAAGGCATATTTATCGCTCTCTTTAAGCAAAGTAGCCTTCTCCGTAATTAAAGGACGCCGTAAAACTTCGTAAAGATGCAATTTATTTACCCCAAGTTTGCTCGATATTGCGTATTGCCGGTACAGTGGCTATCAGCATTTTAAAAGATAGCAAGTCCAATACATTAACTAGAGCTGCAGGTAGGACTTTGACTTCAGGCAAGTTAGCTGCTGATTTAACCACACCGGGTGTGGGTTGAGCAGTAAGAATCAGAGCCGACGAGTTAACGCCAAGCGAAGATAGAATATTAATCATCTCCTTTGTATTCGGTTTCTCCAAGTTAAGTTCCTGAACTAGTTTTATATTTCCCTCTCTAATTTTAGCTGAGAGAAGGCACTTTAAAGCCAACCTTCTCATCTTCTTGGGCAGTGATTGTTGATATGTGCGTGGTTTGGGGCCGAAAACTACCCCTCCCCCTCTGAGCAGGGGTGATTTTTTATCTCCCCTTCGCGCCCTGCCAGTATGCTTTTGGCTATAAAGTTTCTGTGTGCTCCCTCTAACTTCGCCCCGCGTCTTGGCAGATGCAGTGCCCTGGCGTCTGTTAGCTAATTGTCTGGCCATTGCTTGGTGAACTACTGACTCATTGAACGGAAGACCGAAAATAGCCTGGCTAAGTTCTATTTGGTCAGCAACTTCACCCTCTAAGCTATAAATTGGCACTTGCACTTCCTTTTACCTTACTTTCTCAATTATTAACAGTCCCCCGTTGGCTCCAGGTACTGCACCCTTCACCAAAAGCAAATTACGCTCTGGGTCAGTTTCAATTACCTCGAGATTACGTGCTGTTACTCTCCTATTTCCCATATGTCCCGCCATTGGTTTTCCTTTTAACACCCGACCCGGAGAAGAGCTAGCACCAATTGAACCGGGAGCGCGATGGCGGTCAGTTTGGCCATGGCTCTTTGGTCCACCGGCAAAATGATATCGCTTTACCACGCCAGCAAAGCCTCTGCCTTTGGAAAAACCAGTTACATTTACCCGATCACCTTGCTTCAGGAAAGCAACATCCACTTTGTCACCGCACTTAACCGAGCTATTCTCGATGAAGTCGGGACCAGTCCTGAATTCGCGAAGATGGCGAACATTCTCTAATCCTCGCAGATGTCCCTTCTCTGGAGAGCTAAGTCGAGATTGCTTCGCTTTATCCTCAATGAAGCCCACCTGGATAGCGTCATAACCATCTCTGTCTCGGCTCTTTATTTGAGTTACCACGGAAGGCCCAGCTTGGAGTGCGGTTACTGCTATGGCCTCTCCGCTTTCCTGAAACAGCTGCGTCATACCTATTTTTCTACCTATAATGCCTGGAAACATAATCTTAACTATAACTTAATGTCAATCTCCACTCCAGATGCTACATTAATCTGACTTAGGGCATCTATAGTCTTGGAAGTGGGTTGCAAAATATCAATTAATCTCTTATGAGTCCTGATTTCGAATTGCTCCCTGGAATCCTTATCAATGTTAGGTGAGCGGATAACACAAAACTTTTCGATATCTGTAGGTAAAGGCACCGGGCCAACTGCTATAGCCCCGGTGCGTTCGACTGTTTCCACTATTTGACTGACTGCCTGGTCAGCCAACCTATGGTCGAAGCTTTTAATTTTGATACGAATTTTTTGCTCGGTCATCTGCCTTTTCTTACCTTGGTTGCAATTTGCTCAGTTAAATTTTGAGGTAATTGTTCATAGTGGTGAAACTGCATCGTATGACTGGCTCTCCCTTGACTGAGCGACCTCAAATCGCCAGCGAAACCAAATATTTCTGCTAAAGGGACAAGGCAATAAATACTTGAAATTTCGTCGCGACCCTCGATGTTTTCGATATGAGCTCTTCGGGAGTTTAAATCGCCGATGATGTCTCCCAGGAACTGATTGGGAGTCGTTATTTCCACTTCCATAATTGGCTCAAGAATAATAGGCTTAGCTTTGCCAATCCCATTTCTCATAGCTATGGAAGCTGCCATTCTGAAAGCCACGTCTGAAGAATCGACCTCGTGAAAACTACCGTCATACAAAGTCACTCTCACATCTATTATAGGGTAGCCAGATAATCTCCCACTTTGCAAAGCCGCCTTAACACCAGCTTCTACCGAAGGGACAAATTCCTTCGGTATAGCCCCACTTCGAATTTGGTTACGAAACTCAAATCCGCCGCCACGCTCTGCGGGCTCAATTCTCAGCCAAACATGTCCATATTGTCCTCTACCGCCGGATTGACGCACAAATTTCCCTTCAGATTCCACAGGCAAGGTGATTGTTTCCTTATAAGCGACCTGAGGCTTACCGGCGTTGACTCTAATGCCATATTCGCGAAATATACGCTCCATTAATACCTCGAGGTGGAGTTCACCCATTCCCGAAATTAAAGTTTGCCCTGTTTCTTTGTCACGGTAAATTTTAAAGGTAGGATCCTCGATAGTAAGTTTAGCTAGAGTATCATCTAACTTGTCTTGGTCGCCTCTATTTTTAGGCTCAATAGCCATAGAAAGCACGGGCTCAGCAAATCGTATAGGCTCAAAAAGCACTGGCCGTGTGGGCTCACAAAGGGTATCACCCGTCGAGGTCATCTTAAGCCCCAGAGTAGCTACAATGCTCCCAGCCTCAGTGTGGTCAACCTCTTCACGGTGATCGGCATGCATGACATATAGTTTTCCCAACCTCTCTTTCTTATCTATGCTAGAGTTCAAGACTTGTGCTCCGGCCTTTATTCTGCCCGAGTATACACGCAAGTAGACCAGTCTGCCCATAAAGGGATCAGAAACCGTTTTAAACACCAACGCAGAAAAAGGCTCATCGTCACTTGTCAAACGAAGGATTGTCTCCCCACTTCTGGGGTTAATGGCCGAAATGGGAGGAATATCTAGCGGCGAGGGGAGATAATCTATAATAGCATCGAGCAATGGCTGAATGCCTCTATCTCTCAAGGCGCTACCACAAAGAACAGGCACTATACGATTGGAAATAGTCAGTCTTCTGATGGCCACCTTAATTTGAGAGGCGGGGATATCTTGCCCGTTAAGGTAGGACACCATAATCTGTTCATCGAGCTCAGCCAGGTTCTCTACTAATATTTGGCGATGCTCCAATGCAACTGGAGTCTCACTGCTTTTCTCAATGGTCGCTGCATTAGAATCATCAGGGAAATTAATGACTTCATTTTCCACAAGGTCAATGATACCTCGAAAAGTTTTTTCACTTCCTATGGGCAGCTGTACAGGTAATGCCTTGGTTTGCAGCCTTTCGTTTATCATGGTCACTGTGCGATGGAAATCAGCGCCCAGCCTGTCCATTTTGTTAATAAAGCAAATTTTGGCCACGCCATATTTATCTGCCTGGCGCCAGACGGCTTCTGATTGAGCTTCTACTCCAGCTACGCCATCGAAAATCACAACACCACCATCTAATACGCGGAGGCTGCGCTCTACCTCGGCTGTAAAATCCACGTGCCCAGGGGTATCGATGATGTTTATGCAATGTTTGCGCCAGTGACACGTAGTAGCCGCTGAGGTAATGGTAATACCTCGTTCTCTTTCCTGCTCCATCCAGTCCATTACCGCGGTCCCTGCATCCACGCTTCCAATTTTGTAAGTACGCCCTGCGTGGTGGAGAATCATCTCGGTAGCTGTGGTCTTGCCAGCGTCTATATGAGCAATGATTCCTATATTTCGTATTTTTTCCAAAGAGAAAGTCGGCGACATGAGTTTATCCTTTACTTTAACTAATGCTTTTGACACGATTTCTCACCAACGATAGTGAGCAAAGGCTTTATTAGCCTCTGCCATCTTGTGAAGGTCTTCACGTTTCTTGATTGTGACTCCGCGACCTTGGATAGCGTCAACTAACTCGGACGCCAACTTTTCTTCCATAGACCTGCCACTGCGAGCTCGCGCTGAAGCAATGAGCCATCTCATGGCAAGAGCACGCCCTCGATCCTCCGGAACCTCCATGGGAACTTGGTAAGTAGCCCCACCAACGCGGCGTGATTTAACCATCAGAAGTGGTGTAGCATTTCTAATTGCTCGCTCTAAAGCATCGTCAGGGTTGGTGTTCACTTGCTGCGCAGTGCGCTGCAAGGCATTGTAGACGGTACGCTCGGCTGTAGCTTTTTGCCCTCGAAGCATGAGTCTGTTGATAAATTTGGCTACAGTGACGCTGTTATATCTAGCATCAGGCGGTGGTATTCTTTTTACTATTTTTCTATTTCCTCTTGGCATTTGACACCCTTATTATTTTTGTGCCTTGGCCCCATATCTACTGCGACCCTGCTTGCGATCTGCTACTCCTTCAGTGTCCAGGGTGCCACGGATAATATGGTAGCGAATTCCAGGAACATCCTTAACTCTACCACCACGAATTAAAACCACCGAGTGTTCCTGTAAATTATGTCCTTCGCCAGGAATATAAGCAGTCACTTCCATGCCGTTGGTCAGCCTGACACGGGCAACTTTACGCAACGCAGAGTTGGGCTTCTTAGGTGTAACAGTCTTTACTAGGACGCATACACCTCTTTTTTGAGGTGAACCGCGACCCCAGCTAACTTTTCCTTTCATTGTATTCCGGACGTAATGTAATGCAGGGACATCGCTTTTCTTTCCCTGCTTCTGCCGCCCTCTACGCACAAGTTGATTTATTGTTGGCATTCCTATGCTCCTTTATTTTTGGCAATTGAAAAGCCGTCTGGTTATATGCCGGTCTACTCCAAGAAAATTTTGCTCGGCTTTAGCCAGCCGGCTCTTACAATTCTCTAAATCTTTACCTTCTAGTAGACGTCAACCCATTAATCTAACATAAGATAATTGGGATGTCAACTTGCTGTACTGGCTGACCACATAGGTAACAACGGGCTACGGATTATAGCAAGTTCCTTTTCAATATACTCCACCCCGACTGGGATAGGCAAGAGACTGGTGCCGACGGTTGAAGTTACATTCTATCAGCCATTCAGTTAGCCGGGGATTGAACTCTTCAGGGTCTAAAGTCAGATTAAAGTTGTAAAGCCATTCATACTCTAAGATCTCGTGGAATCTCTCTATTACCGGGTTATCCTTAGGGTTTTTCACCCTCGAGAAGTACCTTTGAATACCTGGTTTGGCGGTAGCTCTTTCAAACTCCCAGGCAAACTCACTCCCGTTGTCTATAAGTTTTCGATAGGTTGACTAACAAGGTAACGGAGACGATAGAGAAAATCGGCTGCAGACTTTGAACTCTTGTTTTTATACTCCCAGGCATAGCCTAACTTGGTGGCATGGTCCACGGCAATCAGGACATTTCATTTGACATTATTCCAATAGATAATGATGATATCGAGCTGAAGGAGAAGGTATAGTAAAGATATCTCTTTACTTAAGCCTCTTATTCTTTAGTGGACATTTATCGTTTCAAAACCGGATTGGGAATTACATGGGCTCCTGATTCACAAGCAGTTGATTCTGAGCCAGTGAAGGTGCCTCTAAGCCTTACTTGCTTGCTTCATAAACTACTTCGCCTCGAAAAATGGTTTTAAGGACTCGCACCCCGCCGATATCGAGTGGATTGATGCTGAACAAGTCTTGATCGATAATGACCAGGTCTGCGTACTTACCTACCTCAATAGTGCCTGTCACATCGTCTAGGAACAATGCATAGGAATTGTTGGCGGTGAAGCTCTTGATCATATCCTTAAGAAAAGCACGCTCGTTTGCATTAAGGTTTCGAGTCACTCCGACCTGGATTGCTAGCAACGGGTTCGGGGGGTCTGTCACGGGATAGTCCGAGGAAGAGGCAACCACTGCGCCGGACCTGAAAAAAGATCCCAGTGGATACTCATTTTCTGCCCTCTGGCCGAGAAAGGGGAAGTCAACCACCTCCCACCAGCCCGGCTCCTTCAGGTGCCAGTATGCCTGACAGTTTGCGATCACGCCCAACTCCTTAAAGCGTGGTATATCCTCCGGGGCTACCAACTGGAGGTGGGTGATGGCGTTGCGATGCTCCCGCGGTATCTGCTTCAGGGCATATTCGAAGGCATCGAGGGTGTCCCTGGTAGCACGGTCGCCGATGGAATGGATATGAATCTGAAAACCCTCCTTGTTAAGTGTTGTGAAGGCCTGCTTCAAAGCGTCCATATCTTCCCAGGAATACATGCCGTAATACCCATTTCCCTTGCCGGCGGCTTTTTCGTAAGGTTGAAGAAGCTTGGCGGTAGCGCCTTCGATGACACCATCAATAAAGAACTTGGCGTTTGTCACTTTAAACAATTCGCCACTGTAAGTGTCTCTTAGCCTTTTCAGGTTTGCAATCTGGGTTTCCAGGTCTTTGTCTCTTGTGATGTCAATTCTCTCGGAAGCATGTACCCACATCTTGAGCTCGCCCTTGTCGTCGAGCAACTTGAACACCTTGTAAGTCTCATCACCCATGCCTGCTGAGAATGTGGCAGAGAAGACGCCTGTATAGCCGAGGCTGTGCATGAGGGCCTGAAATGCCTTCACTCCTTCAATAAGCTGCGCTGAGGTGTATTTCTCATGTGGTAGCAGTTCCATAGCAGCTTCCTTAAGTGTACCCCAGGGTTCACCTGTGACCGGGTCTCTTTCAATGACCCCTGCCTCCGGGTCTGGAGTATCTTTTGTTATGCCGGCTGTTTCCAGGGCTTTACTATTCGCCCAGATGCTGTGGCCGTCATATGATGTTAAAATGACCGGCTTATCGGGACTGATTGCATCGAGGTGCTCTTTCTTCGGTCCTCGGATGGTTTCCTGACCCTCGAATACTCCCACCGACCATCCTTTTCCGTAATAAGCATCCAGATCAGGATTGGCCGCGATGAATTTTGCTGCTTTTGCCAGAATGGTGTNCTTGTCGTCCTTCTGGCTGAGGTAAATGTTGTAGAGTTCTATCAAAGCGTTGCCAGGCGGGTGCAAGTGACTGTCAATCATCCCTGGAAGTAACATTTTCCCTCCGAGGTCTATTACTTCGGTGCCGGAGCCGATATAAATTTCCATTTCACTATTGCTGCCCAGAGCCAGAATTTTACCGTCTTTGATGGCAAGTGCTTTCACCGTAGTGTCGTTGACATCTGCAGTATATATGACACCGTTAAGAAAAATAGTATCTGCTTCTACTGTTGCGCTATGATAAGTTTTCATTTTTTCCTCCTGATTTTGGATTATATGCTTAATACAATATTCCTGTGTAAGAGCCAAGCTTTTGTGCTGGCTGACCAGGTGGGCAACATATGTGGTGATATTTTAGCAGGTTCTGTTTCAATTAGATATAGATTTATGCTCTATGGAGGCAAGATGGCCAGGGGATTGCTATGAGCGGTTGAAATTATACTTCAATAATCTGTTTTGTGAGTCGTGGATGTGAGCACTTTACTTGCTAAGGCAGGCGATTCCTAACTCCTGCCTTAACTTTGAATATCCTGCTGCTGGACAGGTTATCCAAAAATGCCTTGAGCATGGATACATATTCGGCTACTTCATTACGATCGAATTGTATAACTTCATCGGCTATTTTTTGGCAATAATTACATTGATGACATTGGGACAGGCAATTTTGCTTCCTGAAGAAGTCCATAAAATCTTCTAGAGCTTGGTTATCTATATAGAGGTTGGGTGGTGTCGCAATAATGTCGTTTTGTGCGCCCGGTAAATCTGAATTGACAAGTCCGATTTTGGGAGTAAGGACGTTCAAAATATCATGTAGGTTTCCCTGATAGTGATGCGATGAGTACGCGGTGGCAGTATTCACAATCTGATCGGTGGGTATTGACCTGCCGCTGATTTTTATCACATCTATACCCATTTCTTCGTAGGCGTATATATCCTCCGGCCTTACCCAGCGGGACTTGATGTTTTGAGAGATATCACAGAGCCTATCCAGAGTACAGCGAATTACACAATAGTCCACATAGCAGCCATTAAGTGGGTTATAGCTTTGGCTGGCGTGTCCCAAGCTATCATGGTGGTAATATTCATAGGGACACTTGTATATACAGAGGTTATTCGCCAGCAAGACGAGCTCACAACTTACTGCACTTCTGATAGCCTTGAGTAACTTAAAGTCCCGATTTATGTTAATGTCCAGAGTAATAGAATCTGCGCCCAACGATTCAAATAATTTGGCTCTAGTTACACTATCTACATGAGCTATGGTTGACAACCTTGTTTTGAGGTGTGGAAATTGACGTTTTACAAGCTCAACCAGATAAGGAATGGTTACCGTGACACTATCCGCTTCAATGCCGTTGATCCATTCAAGATGCTCTAGTAACTCTCGATGGGTCTTCTCATCCCACTCCATATTACTCATGCTGGGAGCATTTAGGAGGTAGTCAAACTTCAGACCTGCTGAATGAGCCTGCTTGATGTATGCTTCTTCTTGACCTCCCATCATGTAAACATTGTCAGGGCCTGAACCCCCACTGCCTATCATTGAAGTGGGCAATACACCATATAGCTCTATGGAGGCTTCCAGCTTGCTCAATGGTGCTATCAGAGCTGGATCCCAATTCGTTGGTGCTAGTAGCTGCATGTCACCCCCTTATGCCAAGTGATGGTGGCATAAAGCTGAGCACACACGCCCCATCTCATACCTTCTTTCGTGTTTGGCGAAAACATATGTTATATCGTAATGCGATGTATTATGAATACAAAGAAACTTTTTGTCAATACCTTCGAGTCAAGAGGCGCTGTTCCACAATTTTGTTGCGATGCAATTTTCAAGGAAATGTCATCCTCCTATGAAATAGTGGTATTGAATGGAAAAAGGCAAAAATCAATTATGCCTCGTATACTTTTGCATCGTAATACTAGGTATTGTAAATGTAGAGAAATTTTTTGTCAATACCTCTCCGTTATTGATATATACTTGGATGTCTTGTGAAGTCCTGTTAGCATTAAATTGGCATATTGTGACGACAGCCGGTCAGGGAAATGCCCCGCCATCTATAGTGATGACTTGTCCTGTGATATAGCCGGCTCTCTCAGTAGCCAAGAAACCTACCAGTTCAGCTACATCCTCAGGTTGGCCTAAGCGTTGCAAAGGAATCATAGCCAGCATGCTCTCTCTTCTTTCCGGAGGCAATTTGTTTGTCATCTCGGTAACAATGAAACCAGGGGCCACGGCATTGGCGGTTATATTGCGGGAACCCATCTCTCGCGCTATGCTTTTGGTGAAAGCGATGATTCCACCTTTGGCAGCAGCATAGTTACTTTGCCCGGCATTCCCCACTCTACCCACAACAGAGGAGATACTTATGATACGTCCCCATTCCTGCCTCATCATATACCTCACAGCAAACTTAGTACACAGATAAGCTCCACGCAAATTGGTGTTGAGTACATCGTCCCAAGCATCATCAGACATTCTTAACAGAAGTGTATCCCTGTTAATGCCAGCATTGTTTACTAGGATATCAATCTTGCCCCATTTAGCAATCACATGTTCTATCATGGTTTTCACTGCTTCACCATCCCGAATATCAGCTTCAACAGACATAGCTTCTCCGCCCATATGGGTTATACTCTCCACTACACTATGGGCATCAGATTTATTGCTGGCTTCAATAGCCACATAGTTAATTGCCACACTGGAACCAAGACTGGCCAGCTTCAAGGCAATGGCTCTACCTATGCCGCGAGAAGCTCCAGTTACCAGAGATACCTTTCCTTCTAATTCCATTATTAGATTGTAGCTATTTTATATCGTTCGTTGACTGTTGAAAATTTTATATGCCTTCACTTGTTGACGCGTTTAAGCACCAGGCAACAGTTTTCACCACCCAAACCAAAGCTATTCTTCAGACACACATTGACCTGGGCTGGGCGAGCCACGTTGGGGACATAATCGAGATCACAAGC
>JGI2171J19970_10001741_pt1 | contig 12116 bp, 11 predicted proteins | sample DeeMarSWOR324_28_FD_19970 | JGI IMG/M metagenome (IMG submission 19970) | reverse complement strand
CGCACCCGCCCGTAGCCAGGATCGTGTAGTGGGCAAAAATCGTTTTAACCCTGCCGCTTTCGTTATCCAAAACATAAGCTCCAATGCACTGCGGCTCTTCATAAAAAAATGTTGGATCTTTGGAATGATGGGGCACGGTCAGCAAATCCACAGCGGTATGGTCGGCAAGAAGTTTCACATTGGAGTACTTCTTTAAAGCCCGGATAAATTTCTCCTCGATTGTCTTGCCCGTTGTATCCTTTATATGAAGGATACGCCTCCGAGAGTGCCCTGCCTCCTGCGCATAATCTAAAGAATCTGGAGAACTCCTGGCAAAGGGGATTTTGAGATCTTTAATCAAGATATCTTCCACTGCCTTTTTCCCTTCACCAGCCAGAATATCAACAGCTGCCGGATTATTGATGCCATCTCCGGATTGGATGATATCTTCTTTCAAGAGTTCTGGATAGTCATCTTGTCCTAGAGAAACAATTCCTCCTTGGGCATAATAAGTGTTTGACTCTTCAAGCTTAGAATTCTTGGTTACAACGATCACTCTCAGGCCGCTCTTAGCTGCTTCCAAAGCTGCACTGGCTCCAGCAATCCCACATCCAATTACCAGAATATCAGCAGTTAAACTCTTTTCTTCACTCATGATTGCTTATCTCAAAAACTCAATACTTATGTCCACAGATTTGTAAGAATGAGTTAAGCTTCCCACGGAGATAAAATCAACTCCAAGAGAAGCTATCTCTTTTACTCTTCTCAGGGAAACTTTGCCCGAAACTTCCAAGGGAACTTTCCCTTTCACCTTTTTGACGACTTCTTTCATCGCGCCTTCCGACATGTTGTCGAGCATAATCATATCAGCCCCGCTTTGGACAGCTTCTTGAACATCTTCTAAATTAGTGGCTTCTACCTCAACTTTCACTCCGGGCTTTATTTTTTCCTTAGCACTCTTTACTGCCTGAGAAACGCTGCCAACAATCCTCAGATGATTATCTTTGATCAACACCATATCAGAAAGACTGAAGCGGTGATTCCTCCCTCCCCCCATCTTCACCGCATATTTTTCAAGGCGTCTCAACCCAGGAGTTGTTTTACGGGTATCAAGAATCTTTGTTTTTGTTCCTTTAAGTGCTTGAACAAAATTCTGAGTGGTTGTGGCAACTCCTGACATTCTTTGGAGAAAATTAAGAGCTGTTCTCTCTGCTTTGAGGAGAGAAATCGACTGCCCTTGAATCGTGGCTAAGGTCTGGCCATTTCTGAACCTCTGTCCATCATTTAATTTTTTTTCAAAAACAATCGATGGGTCAATTTTATGAAAAACTCTCTCTGCAACATCTATTCCCGCCAGAACTCCCTCTTCCTTGGCTAAAATTATTGCTTCTGACTCAGAATCTGCAGGGATAATGCTTTCAGAGGTGATATCACCGTGAGGCATGTCCTCTTTTAAGGCAGCCTCTATGAGCGTATCTGCCGCATCTTCTTTCATTTGAATAAATTATAAAGTTTTCCCGTTCACCAGTCAATATAAGGGGTCAGGTCTTGTTTTTTGCTTTTGCTCATACTAAAGCAATTTATGTAATTTTCGAGACAGGCAAAAAACAAGACCTGACCCCAAACAGTTGCCTTTCTTAAGGCTATTTATTAAAATATGCTAGCTTTTTCTAGAAATCAAAAATATGAGTAAACTGTAAAATCAAAGGTTTCATTATATCTTGCTAAAGAAATCTTGATTATTAACCGATTTCAACGGAGATAAGCAACGCTTTTTAGCTAAGGATTAGAAAAATGAAAAAGAAAATAACAAAAGCATCAGATTTAAGAAGAGCACAATACATAAAAGACATCCTGAAAAAAAATCCAAAAGACCAAAAATTCTGTGTTCTGGGGGCTGGACATGGGGGACTGGCTATGGCCGGCCATCTGGCCATTAAAGGCTTCAAGGTTAACCTTTATAACCGGGGACGAAATAGAATCAAACCTGTTATACAAAGAAAAGCAATCAAGGTTCAGGGAGAGGTCGAAGGAATCGGAAAGGTCGAGCTCGCTTCGACCAATATACAAGAATGTACCAAAGGCGCAGATGTGCTCATGGTCGTTGTGCCAGCCTTCGCTCATCGTAACATCGCAGAGACCTGTGCACCGTACCTTAAAGAGAATCAGGTAGTCATCCTCAATCCCGGCCGGACAGGAGGAGCGTTGGAATTTTTTAACGTCCTCAAGCAAAAAAAACTGAAGCGGTTTCCTTTTATCGCCGAAGCACAAACTTTTCTTTATGCTTCAAGGGCTCTGGGTCCAGCACATGCCAGGATATTTTCCGTTAAAAATTCTGTTCCCCTGGCAACCCTTCCAGCTTACTGGATTCCTGGCGTTTTGAAAATCATCAATAGGGCATTCCCCCAGTTTATTCCCGGAGACAATATTTTTAAAACAAGCTTTGAAAATATTGGCGCTGTATTTCATCCCGCTCTTACTATTCTGAATGCAGGCTGGATAGAATCGACTTACGGTGACTTCGAGTACTACATTAAAGGAGCAAGCCAATCTGTTGCCCAGGTTCTCGAGAAATTGGATAAGGAACGCCTGGAGGTTGCGGCCGCCTTAGGTATAAAGGTCATGAGTGCCAGGGCCTGGCTTTACACAGCTTACAGTGCTACAGGAGATAACCTCCATGAAGCTATTCAGGATAACCCCGGATATCTAGGGATAAAGGCTCCTGACAGACTCCACCACCGCTATGTCGATGAGGACGTACCTATGAGCCTCGTCCCTATCGCTTCCATTGGCGACATGCTCAAAGTTGAAACACCCGTCATAAAATCCATTATCCACCTGGCATCAATAATGAGGGGCGTAGATTTCTGGAAAAAAGGGAGAACAGTCCAAAAATTAGGAATTAAGGGAATGACTATTAAAGAAATTCGTCTTCTGGCTGTGACCGGAGAAATATAAAGTGGGATCATCCAACAAAAAAAAAATTCTGGGAGCCTCTGTAGGCAACTGCGTTCATGTCGCAGGCATCCTGAATTTTTTAAAATTAGCTGAACGCCACGGCTATGAAACACTTTTTTTGGGCCCTGCCGTCTCCGTAGAAAAAATTTCAGAGGCTATCAAACGGCACAATCCTGACCTTGTTGCTATCAGCTATCGCTTAACTCCCAAAGTGCTTAAAAAATTATTGATTTCTTTAAAAAAAGAGGTCGAAAAAAACAAATGGCAGGATAAGACTTTCATATTTGGCGGAACACCGCCTGCTGCCAAAGTCGCCCGTCAGAGCGGACTGTTTGAAGCTACATTCGGCGGCCTCGAGCACCGAGATGACGTAGCTTCCTTTCTCGAAGGGAAAGCCAAAGAAGCAAAAAAAGGTGAAACTCCTCCTCAGAATCTCATCGACCGAATAGCTTTCAATGATTCTTATCCTCTTCTCCGTCATCATTTTGGGCTACCCACAGTCGAAGCCACTGTGAAGGGAGCAAAAGAAATAGCGCTTTCCGAGATAGTGGATGTTATCTCCATCGGGCCTGATCAAAATGCCCAGGAAAGTTTTTTCCGTCCAGATGAAATGAAAAAGGAGCAAGATGGCGCGGGAGGAGTCGCTTTTAGAAAACCTGAAGAGCTTGAAGCTATTTATAAAGCAACACGCTGCGGCAACTATCCCCTGCTCCGTTGTTATTCCGGCACAAGAGACCTTATTAAATGGGCTGAGATGTCGCTTAAAACCATAAATATTGCCTGGGGAGCTGTCCCACTCTGCTGGTACAACCAGCTCGATGGCCGTTCTGACCGAGATCCAGAGGATTCCATTGCAGAAAATCAGCAAGCAATGAAGTGGTATGCTAACCATAAAATCCCCCTCGAAGTTAATGAATCTCACCACTGGAGTCTGAGGGATGCTCATGACACGGTGGCAGTAGCAGCGGCTTTTCTTGCAGCATATAACGCAAAAAAAATGGGAATAACTCATTATGTGGCCCAGTATATGTTCAACAGCCCGGCTCAAACATCTCCTTTGATGGATTTAGCGAAGATGCTGGCTAAAATAGAGCTTATCGAATCTCTTCATGATAAAAATTTTACAAGCATTCGCCAGACAAGGACGGGTTTGGCCAGCCTTTCTCCCGATCCTGATGTTGCCAAAGGCCAGCTCTCCTCATCTTGTTTGTTCCAGCTGACCCTGGAACCAAAAATAGTCCATGTCGTTGGATTTTGCGAAGCAGACCATGCAGCAACTCCAAAAGATATAATTGAAAGTGCCAAAATTACGCTGGGCATAATAAATAACTTTTCTTTGGGTGCTCCTCAAATTCTTGATGATCCGAGGATAAGAGAAAGAAAGGAGGAGCTTGTCGAGGAAGCAAAATATCTTCTTCAGGCAATTAAGAACCTCGCTTCCGATAAAGTCAAAGATCCCTGGACTGATTCCAAAACGCTTGCCCAGTCCATTCTTGTAGGCCTTCTTGACGCCCCTCATCTTGCGGGCAATCCATATGCAGCCGGGAAGGTTTTCACTCAAATCAGGGATGGTGCCTGTTATGCTGTCGATCCCCAATCAGGAAATTTGCTGAGTGAAAAGGAAAGAATCTCACGAATATAATGAAAAATCCTCCTTCTCTTGCTTTTGAAGATCACTTCAACATTTCTCTTGGAGACTTCCAAAATATCTTGAATACCGCGCTTTCCCGCGGCGGCGATTTCTCAGAGATATACCTGGAGTACAAAATCCACAATTTTATCAACATGGAAGAAGATATCATCAAAGAAACTGCAGAGAGCATAAGTCTTGGATTGGGCATTAGAGTTTTATCCGGCGAAAAAACAGGATACGGCTACACCAATGATCTCTCGTTTGAAAAAATAAAAAAAGCTGCAATTACAGCAGCATCTATCGCCTCAAGCCGCACGTTGAGGGAGGCTCCTCCCCTGAGCCCTGTCCAGTATCATCATAACTTTTATCCAGTCCAAGAGTCTCCTCACAAGGAATCTCTGGAGAAAAAAATATCTATCGTCAAAGAAGCCTATCATTCTGCCCAGAATTTCGATCGAAAAATAAAGAAAGTGCGGGTTTCCTTCGTGGATCATATTCAGTTCGTGACCATTCTCAATTCAGAAGGATTAAAGGTCTCCGATGTTCGCCCTCTCATGAAACTGGCCTGTCTGGCAGTAGCTGAAAAAGGGGATAAAAGAGAAGCAGGCTTCTCTGGAGGAGGAGGAAGAGTGGGCATGGAATATTTCTCCGCGGACCTCACTCCAAAGGAAATAGGTCAAGACGCAGCCAAGGAAGCCCTGGAACTTCTAGAAGCGGCCTTGCCACCGGCCGGGGAGATGCCTGTTGTGCTCGCCCCAGGTCACAGTGGAGTTTTGGTTCATGAAGCAGTTGGACATCTGCTCGAAGCAGATTTTAATCGCAAAAAAACTTCAATCTTTTGGAATAAGATGGGAAAAAAAGTAGGCAGCAGCCAGGTTACGATCTACGATGATCCCACTATCCCCTATTTTCGAGGCTCTTATAACATAGATGATGAAGGAACAATCCCCAAAAAGACCCTTCTCATCGAAAGAGGAAAAATGGCAGGACTTCTTCAAGACAGGCTTTCTGCTAGATTGATGCGAAGACCTCTCACCGGTCACGGCCGAAGACAGGACTATTCATGCATTCCTATTCCAAGGATGAGCAATACTTATATAGAAAAAGGAGAGCACTCCCCGGAAGAAATCGTTAAATCTGTGAAAAAGGGATTTTATGCCCACAAATTCCTGGGAGGTCAGGTGGAGGATTCAGGAAAGTTCACCTTTTCAGTTAGCTCAGGTTATCTTATAGAAAAGGGAAAACTAACAGCACCTGTGAAGCAGGCAACTCTTATCGGAACAAATATTGACATCTTAAAAAATATTGAAATGATGGGTTCGGACCTTAAATTCGGTCTTCAAACAGGAACCTGCGGAAAAGAAGGCCAGGCTGCTCCCGTTGTAGACGGCTGCCCCACGATAAAAATTACAAGGATGACCGTGGGAGGACAATAGTGGAAAAGGGAAAAATGCCAGTGAAGCTAAAAGAACTGGCAGAAAGCCTGGTGAATTTCGGAAAAAACAACGGAGCGGATGAAGTGGAGATATCCATCCTTGATGGCTATGAATTCAGCATCGATGTAAGATTGGGAAAAATTGAAAACCTGGTTGAAGCAGGTTCCCGGTCTTTGGGCTTGAGAGTCATCAAGGATAAAAAAACTGCCTATGCCTCTTCTTCAGATTTATCCAAAGAGACACTCGAGCATCTTGTGAAAAATGCCATAAAGAGGGCAAATTTAGCCAACCCTGATGAATTCTCGGGACTCCCCGCTCTATCAACAAAAAAGATTGACATCCCCTCCTTAAAACTTTTTGATCCTGAAATCCCAAAGCTGGATTCTAAAAAGAAGATTGCCCTGGCCACAGAGACAGAAAAAATAGCTCTCGAGGACAAAAGAATCACAAACTCCCATGGATCGAGCTTTGAAACCAGAGAAATCAGGATAATTTTTGCAAACTCGAACGGCTTCCTCGAGGAATACGAGCAAACATTTTGTGGATTGAGTATTGGCCTGCTGGCAGGAAAAACTGACAATCAAGTTGAGGACTACTGGTCTTCCTCAAAGCTCCACTTCAAAGAATTAGAATCACCAGAAGCAGTTGCCAAGAAAGCAGTCGAGAGAACTGTGAGGCAAATTAAACCCAAGAAGATAAAAACACAAAAAGTTCCTGTTATCTTTGAACCTACCATGACCTCCTGGCTTCTTGGGTTTCTTTTTGCCTGTGTTTCCGGAGTGTCCATCTACCAGAAAACTTCCTTTTTGGTCGATAAGCTGGGAGAAAGGATCGGGAATGAAAGAGTGACAGTCAATGACGATGGCCTCATGCCCGGGAGGCTGGGCACAAGACCCTTTGACGCTGAAGGCGTACCCAGCCAAAAAACTCTGGTTATGGATAAGGGAATACTTAAAAATTACCTGTGCAACACTTACGCCGCCCGGAAGCTGAAGCTCAAATCAACAGGAAGCTCATCTGGAACCGGTGTCAGTCCCGGCAATTTTTATCTTCAAGCCGGAAATACCCCTCCAGAAAAAATCATCTCTTCCCTGGAAAAGGGCTTGATCCTAATCAGAACCATAGGGCACGGACTCAATCCTGTAACCGGGGATATTTCCAGAGGAGCATTCGGTTTATGGGTAGAAAAAGGAGAAATCGTCTATCCGGTTTCAGAGATAACCATCTCCGGGAACCTCGGTGAAATCTTGAATAATATAGAAATGGTCGGGAATGACCTTGACTTCAGGAGTCCCCTCTCCGGCCCGACAATAAAAGTAAAAGAACTGACAGTAGCCGGCCAGTAATGAAGCAAAAAATGATGAAAACCTCTAATTTTACCGCTATACGTTTTCGCTCTTAAGGAAGTATGCATTTAGCCTTCGAAAACATCGCCTTTGGTTACCTTCTGTGGAATCATAAACTTTTCAAAACTTTTAACAGGCAATCAATATCTTCGAAGTTATTGAAGATATTGACAGATACTCTGATGCCTTCTCCTCGAGCGCCGACAAAGATTTTATTTTTAGCAAGAGTTTTAATGCATTGTTCATTTTTTTCTTCGAGTGTGAATGTCACTATGGCTGAACGCTCCTTTTTTCTGGCAACAGGTGAGATTATCTTGATTTCCAGTTTTTTCAACCCTCTGATCAGATAATCTGTCAATTCCATGACACGAGTCCGGATACTCTGAAATCCGATCGTTTTGAGGTAGTCCATCGCGGCTTGAAATGCCAATAAAGGCTGCAAGTTGTACGTTCCAATAATGTACCTCTCGGCAGTTTCATGAAGACGGAAGGGAGTGTTTTTAGCCGTGTGGATGAAACTCCCTTCTTCGGGAACCACAGACATCCACCCTGCCCAGGGAGAAGGATATTTTTTCCGAAATAAGGAAGACGTGTAGAATAGAGTCCCGATATGGCCCGTGAATCCCCATTTGTGAACCGAAGCAGAGAGCACTTTGATGTTCATGGATCTGACATTAATCGGGAAAAAAGGAAAGGACTGAGTGGCATTGACGATAAAGATAATTCCTCTTTTCTTAAGTTCTTCGCCAAGAGCTTTCAGGTCCTGGCGGAATCCCGTGGCGTACTGCACGTGTGAAGTAACAACTGCCAAGGTGTTCCGGTCTAACAGTTTCAGGATGTTATCAATGGGGTACCTTGCTTCTACGGGCTGGACATAGCGCATATCCAGGTCCTGGTATTCATAGCCGATCGTCGAGGCGGGAAACTCATCTTCCATCGAGACAATATTGAAGGGCTTCCTGATGTGATTTTTAAAGGTCATGGCCAGAAGCGACATGACGGATGAGGTGTTTTGGACAAAGGTGACATCATCTCCTTTGGTGTGGATCATTCCCGCCAGTTCTGAACAAAGCTTACGGATATTTTTTAGATCCTTCGTCCAGTGGGTATCTCCTTGTGTATGGAGCTTGCGGTATTCTTTCCGAATGGCGTCGAAGACAGGAGTGGGAAGAGGAGACATCGCTGCGCTATGAAAATAAATCATGTTCTTGGTGATTGGAAAATCACTCCGGATTTTTTGCCAGTCCGTCATGTTTTTACCTCTGTTTTTTTGAGTTCAGCCTCGAGGTCATCAACTCTAAAGGCAACATGCGGGATAGTTTGAACCAGTTCGGGCAGCGGCGAGTCCGGCTCAAACCTCATCCATTCCACTCCATAAGGATTTTCCTCGTAACCTGAAACATAGACTCTGTGATCTTCAAGATAGGTTTCGTTTTTTCGTTGAGTCTGTGTGGGGATGCCTATATGATGGTATTCTCTCATGCTTTGCTCCAGAAAGAACCGGTCCTTTTTAAATCAATTTTACTACTCATTTCATCCTCTGCCTTCAGATATTTTGGCCATCCTGCGAGTCTGCATCTGCAGGAAATCCAACCCGTTAAACGACATCTCTGATTTCTTGGAACCTCATTTCTCGACATTAAGCATCTCCTTTCATAAGTAAGCATCTAGTTTATAGAAGATAGCTCCACGTGTAAACCATCTCTGTCAGTTTTAGACAAATATTGACTTTGACCTATAATACTGGTATCCACCGTTTAGGCAGCGATATTTGCTGCAGAACGCAAAGGGCAAAAAGTGGATGGTTGCGACAAAACGGATTATATTTAATAAGTTATTCCCTGCTTCGTTCGAACAGGATAACACAATAGACTGCGCTAAATGCCGTATTTGCAAAAGCAAAACGGCTGTATAATATATGTTAGGAGGACAAAATTGTGTTATAAAACAATAGATCGTGTTCTGGGTGTTATTTTCTTAATAGAACTTTGTATTTTAGCAATTATTTCAATTAAAATTATCCAAGTTTGGGGTGGTTTATCTTCTTTATATACAGGCCTACCACATATCCTTTTTTTGTTTAAATTCTCTCTACGTTATATTATTGGTTTTATTGTTGTTATTTTGTTCTTTTTGAATAAACCAATAATAAAGTGGTTTCTTTTAATTTATGTCGTATTAGTTTTACTTATTAACCCATTATGGAATATACAACCAAATACACATAAATATAATGCGGAAGTTAAAAAACTGGAAAATGATTCTACAACAACAGAATCAAGCATTCCAACAACAGTAAAATTGTATATATATCCATCAATGTCCATAAAAATATTCTTTATTTTAGCTTTACTTTATGTTTTTACATTGCGTTTAAAGTTAATATCTAAATCAAATAATCTGGAGGCTAAAACCTCCTAACATATATTATACAGCCATTTTGCTTGTGCAAATACGGCATTTAGCGCAGTCTATTGTGTTATCCTGATTGAGCAAAGCAGGGATTAACGTATTGAATATAAACAGTTTTGTCCTACCCATCATCTTTTTGCCGTCGGGGTTCTGCAGCAAATATTGCCGCCTAAACAGATACTATCAAAACTTATCGAAATAATTCAAGAAAAATTTGAAAGGGATCTTCTATTTTAGTCTATCGGCGGGACTTAATACTCCTCGAACGCCTCGATTCAAGACATGTGTATATATCATTGTAGTTCGAACATCTTTATGTCCCAAGAGTTCCTGAACAGTTCTGATATCATATCCATCTTCTAATAGATGCGTGGCAAAAGAGTGTCTGAATGTATGACAACTGGCTTGTTTGGCTATTCTGGCATCTTTCATGGCTTTTCTTACAGATTTCTGGATGGCTGTTTCATGGATATGATGCCGACCTTGTTCACCAGTATTTGGGTTTCTAAATCGCTTTGATGCAGGAAATACATATTGCCAATTCCATTCTCTTGAAGCATTAGGATATTTCCGTGAAAGAGCATAAGGCAAATAAACACGGCCGAAACCATCTTTGATATCGAGTTGATGAATTTTCCAAACGCGTTTTAGATGTTCCTTAAGTGGCACTTTTATCACTCCGGGAAGCATAGTGATTCGATCCTTATTCCCTTTACCATCACGAACAATGATTTGATTAGAAGAAAAATCAACGTCCTTAATTCTGAGTCTGAGGCATTCCATCAAGCGCAAACCTGAGCCGTACATGATCATAACAATCATTCTTTTAACTCCGGTTAGATTACGAAAGACCTGTTTCACTTCAGCCTTAGTAAGGACAACAGGCAGCCTCCCGGGCCGCTTGGCCCGAATCAATCCCTCCAACAGGCCAATGTCCTTATTTAGGACTTGTCGGTATAAAAAAACAATTGCACACAAAGCTTGATTTTGTGTAGAAGCAGTTACTTGCTTCTTGATTGCCAAATAGGAAAGGAATCGATTTATTTCTTTTTCTCCCATTTTCACTGGATGCCGTTTTCCATGGAAAAGGATAAAACGTTTGATCCATCCAATATACGTTTTTTCGGTTCGTCGACTATAGTGAAGAGTTTGAATTTTCTGACTAACGAGATCAAGAAGCCGAGGTTTTCGCTTTTCTGGTTGATAAATATTGTTCATTTTATTCCTGTCATTTTGATTGAGATTCTCTATTAATATGACGTTGGGATTTTCATATAATTTCAAAAAAAAATTGACTTTGACCGATATTACTGCTATCAAGCGTTTAGACGGCAATATTTGCTGCAGAACACTCACGGCAAGAAGATGATGGTGAGGATAAAACAGATTATATTCAATACGTTAATCCCTGTTTTGCTCAATCAGGATACCTCAATAGGAAGCAATAAATGCCGTATTTGCACAAGCAAAACGGCTGTATAATATATGTTAGAACTAAAAAAAATGATAAAAAAATATATTTTTATTCAGTTGGTCGCAATAGCATTTTTTATTAGTTTTTTCTCTTGCTATGCAGAAGAAAATACTGATTTGCTGAATTATTATTCCGGGGATGTAAAATTACCTGATGAGTTGTATAAAACCTATCAGAATCTTATAGAAACTATAGCTACTGGAGATGCTGGCGACATAAATCAATATTGCCTCCCACAAAGTGTTACATTTACTTATGGGATGCGAAAAAATCGAGAATATGGACAAGATATAAATATCCCTTTTTTGAAAAATAACTTTGATAAATATATTAGAAATATTCGGAAAGAGGCCGAAGGTTGCTATCTCATTCGTACTGGCACTAGTGCATTATGGTTCATTTATACAAAACATTTAGGTTGGAAGTTATATCGATATCTTGATAAACCTATCAGTTAAAAAAGTTCCAACAATTCGCTCCAGCTGACCAAAAAGCTGCGCTTTTTGGCAGCTGAGCTCAAATGTTATATTTTAAGGAGAAACTAATAATGTCCAATCGAAAGAAAACTAGATTTATTGTATTTATTATCTTTTTATTTGGCTTTATTTCCCCATTCCTTGGTGGGGAAGATACAAAGACCTCAGCAGATGAAAGATATCTGGAAAAAGTATACCGTTCAAAACTTGACAGCACTCTGCAGCGTTATATTGTCAAGCTGCCGCAAAACTATGATAAGCAAAAAAAATACCCACTTGTTGTATATCTCCACGGCAGCGGTTGTGATGAAAAAATCATCTATAAGGTTCCCTATTTTTTCCCAGATGAATTTTTTGGTCTGTCTGTAAACGGACGGGGCCCAGCCACTGACTATTGTTACA
>JGI2171J19970_10001738_pt1 | contig 12121 bp, 14 predicted proteins | sample DeeMarSWOR324_28_FD_19970 | JGI IMG/M metagenome (IMG submission 19970) | reverse complement strand
TCAATTTCAGTTTAATCTTTATAAAAGGTGACCAAGAAGTCAATAAACCATCACTAATCTTATATTTCGTGGTGTAAAAACTTATTACAATAATTAACATTAAAGAAAAAACAAAACCCATTACACTATTTAAAACAATTTGTAAAAAGTAAGAAGTTCGATATGTTCCGTCAGCAAATAGATATATAGAAAGATAAATTAGCGTTATAAGGATAGTTAAAGATATGTACAATCCTCCTATCCAACGGCTCTTGTAAGGTTTGTTAACAATCTTTCTTTTCATAATTAAATTATATTCTTAGTGACATAAATCTTTAGAACAAAAATCTATCATTAATGCTGTTTTTCAATCGTTTCTTATAGAAATCTTTTTATGAGTCAAATCTATCTGATAAAAGAGGTGATATTTGGTGAAAGAATTCATTTGTGTGCAGATTGATAACCACAGAGATGTCGGTAAAACAATCGAAGAATGGCAGAAGAAAGGCTGGCGTCTCCATACGTATCAAGCGACTGGTCGTGACATCTGGACCAAGCATTACTTGCTTTTTGAAAGGGGTAAGTGATTCCTTATATAAAAAATCTATCTGATTTTCAATATTTCTTCAATACACCGTATAGTGCCCACAAGTTAATCATGAAACATATTATGAATAAAATTAACCAATTAGTCCACCCTCTTCTCATGTAAGTCCACAGACTGAATACTAAGAAGAATGCTGTCAAGAAGCCGTAGAACATTAACTTGTATTGAGTTTTCATAATCAATATTTCTTTTCTAAGAACAAAAATCTATCTGATTCTTGGGTTATTTCAACGTTTTATAAAATATTTCGTTTAAAAAATATTATTGATGCTTTTTTTGATCGTTTTAGACAGTAAACCTTTTCTAAAAGAGCATCATTAACTATAATTGGGGGTATTCAAAAGATTAGAGGGTTTGAGGTTAAAACTGCATGTGTTTGATTGAACACATCGCCTCAATCTCCCCCTATTTAAAAAATCTGATTCTGGATTGTTTTGAATCATTCTAAAATATTTATTTAAACCCACTATATACTAATCATGCTTGAAATTAACATTACAGATATAGTTCAAACTTTCCAATCTGTGGATTATTTCAAAGTAATTTATAGTATGATGACTACAACTTATCCTGAATTGTTAATTTTCACGATTGGTATTTTTTTCTATGCAGTTTTCGTATGGTTTTTCTACATAAATCTGTCGAAGAGAGACTTATTCAAATTGGATTTGAGTAAACACGATTTTCCAGAAGTGAAGCATAAGGGATTGAAAAAGGCAGGAAGTGTATTCCTCTACATATTGAAATATGGTATAGCTTTCCCGTTTTATGTTGCTTTTTGGTTCGCGGTACTTACTTTATTCCTGTTTGTAATGACAAAGAATGTTACTGTTAGACAAGTAGCACTCATTTCAATGGCTCTTGTATCCGCAGTTAGAATCACTTCCTATTTAAAGGAAGATTTATCACGTGATTTGGCAAAACTAGTACCCCTTGCTTTGTTGGCCATATTCCTTAGTGACCCGAATTTCTTTTCTTTAGATCTGTTGATAATCCGTTTAAAGACCGTGCCGTCCCTGAGTTGGGAATTACTCTATTTTTTATCTTTTTCTATCCTATTGGAATGGGTACTAAGAATTTTATGTTCTATAAAAGGGATGTGTAGTCGCAAGTTAATTCCAGCAGAAACTCAATAATAATTATTATTTCTCTTCCTAGAACAAAAATCTATCTGATTCTGGGTTAATTAAAAAGTAATTCAATTAAAGACCAAACACGCTTATTATAAGATTTATGCCTTCACTAGCAATTATTAAACCCATTACTTTCGAGACAATCCTCAAATTTGCTTCTCCAAGTTTTTTTTGTAATCTTTCCGCTCGTCTAAAAAGAATCCATATTATTGAAATCGATAGAAACGCTGATATAAAGGTTGTTAAGATGCCAATCTCAGTCGACAACAAAATCGCCATAGTAATAACACCCGGTCCTGTTATTAATGGTACTGATATGATAGAAACGGCCACACTGAAATCACTGACTTTCTTTTTATGAATCTTAAACCCTAGTATCATCTCTAATCCAAGAAGAAAGAGAACTGCACCCCCAGCAATTTTAAAACTACTGAATGAAATTCCCATAAAATCCAAAACATTCTTTCCAAAAAATATGAATATAAAGGCTAAAACTCCAGCCACCGATACAGCCTTATTAACAGCCTTTCTTTTTTCTGTATCGTTGAATTTTTTTGTTAGGTCGATAAAAACAGGTAGAGACCCGATGGGATCAAATACTATAAAAAATGTTACTAAAGCTTGTAATAATTGTGTGAATTCCATAAATAGATTTTCTTTCTCTAGAACAAAAATCTATCTCAGGCCATTGAAAATAGACTTCTTCTTTTGATAAACTATTTCAACTAATTTCGACAAAGAATTGATAGGTGGTAGAATGTTTAGTCATACAAACTCGAGGGGACAAATATACTATTTGCACACGAAAGAAGTGACACTCAGAGGCGGTAGAATACAGAGAATATTTTTCTTCTCTAAAGATCCGAGTGGGTCAATAGATAAGCCTGAGGGATACGAAATTATAGAAAATAAAAGAACTGGTCTTCCATTCTTGAAGAAAGTTTAAAATAAAACAAAAAAACAGCTTGAAAGATTATCATTGTTTACAGTTTTTACCAGTCGTCTGATGAATCTTCGTCTTCCTCAAAGATTATTCTCATTTAAAACCCTCCATAGGTTTGACGCTTATTGTTTGACTTACAAGTATTTAAACTACTCGGTTAGGCGGTTCAACTAGACAGTCCAAGCATTAATAAACTTTTCGTTTTTTTAGTCTCGGGTTTTCTCATAACTTGGAAAACTACTCGGACATCAAAAACAAAAATCTATCTGATTTATTGATTCTCATACAATTCCTTTCTATGAGCCTCGAGCATGTCTATTCGTTTCCCTGCATACTCTGCACTAGTCTTAACCTCAAGTTTCTTTTTTTCCGCAACCTTGAAAACTTCTGGAATCTTTTCCTTCCATTTCAAATCCCTTAGAAAATGATGATCTACTATTAAAGCATCGAGAGGACAACTTTTAACGATCTTAATCATGTTCTCAACAGAATTCTTCATGGCCTTAACCCCAAACCTGTACATCATGTAAGATAGAGGACCATCCAGAAAAACTAGATTTGGTTTATTCTTTAGGATGAAATCGACCTGATCATTTTGACTAGGACCCTCCACATCTGAAGTATGGATAAATCTATATCCATCATCGACCAAAACTTCTATTACATAGCCTAATCTGGGATTAGTTCCATGAAAGACTGGTGGAGATATTTTTATCTTAGTCTTACCGAACTTAAACTCCTTTCCATCAGCATACTCTAATCGTTTTGGCAAATCTTTTATCTGTTCTAAGAAGAATGCCGACCTTTTCTTCTGACTCTTGTTAATTTTTTCTGTGGGATGTTTGACAAGGACTGTTTTGTTTTTGTAGATTTCAAGGTGTTCCCATGGGTTGTGATGGTCGTAGTGATAGTGAGTTATTATTAACACTTCTGATTTCTTAGCCAATTTTACTATTTTTTTCCAGTGTTCGTCCAGTCTTTTTAGTTCAATAGGATGCGACTCTAGACCGTAACGAATCGGGGCGAGAGAAACTCCAGGATCGATGAACAATTTCAAATCCTTAGTCTCAACGTAAGTGGCCATTCCTCTAGTTCCGAGAGAATCGAATGCGATTGGGACTATTTTCATGATAATTCTATACGATTAGAGTTGTTTTAATTTTTTGCTCTTCCCTCTCTTCTAGCAGTGTATTCCATTTCTAACTTTTGTTTAAAATTAGTAGGGAGATTAGAGCTTCTAACATAATCTAGAACACGTAAAAAACCATCATATCCCAAATCCATTATTTCTTTCTCAACTCTTTCTAATCCTAAAGCTGCGATACATTCATCAGGTTTACGTAGAGAATAGGTTGATGCAGCTTTTAATCGTCTTATTATATCCTGAGACGCATTGGATTGCATTTTATTCACTTTATCAAAGAGTAAAAAATTAAATTTATAAATCTTTTGACTCCAGAAATTAATCCTGAAGTTTTATACTAATATGAACTCCTTGAGGAATAGCAACTCTTAGAACTTGTCTTAAAGCCCTATCATCAGCCTGTAAATCTATCAATCTCTTATGAATCCTCAATTCCCATCTATCGAATGAAGTATTACCATGTCCTGTCCCATCTCCACACGGTGTCTTCATCGGGGCAACTCTCAGTTTCTTAGTTGGTAAAGGAATCGGTCCTTTATAATCAATCCCGAATTTTTTCGCAATCCCAATTATCTCTACACAAATCTCGTCTAACTGAACAGGCTTTCTTCCTGAGAGCTTGATTCTAGCTATCTGCATGACATCACTGTGACTATAATCTGAGTGGGGAAGATTTAAATATTTTTGCAAAAGGGCTTCGTTAAGTGCCTTCCTTCCAGTCAGTCAAATACTTCTTCTGTTTTTCTGTTAAATTATCGATTTCAATTTCCATCGATTCTAACTTAAGTTGAGCGACCCTATCATCGATTTCTTTTGGGACATTGTAGACATCTGGTTTTAATTTTTCATGATTCTTAACCAAGTATTCACAACATAGTGCATGATCAGCAAAAGACATGTCCATAACATCAGAAGGATGACCTTCTGCAGCAACTAAGTTTATTATCCTACCTTTACCAAGCAGATAAATCTTCTTCCCGTTCTTTAAAGTATGTTCTTCAACGTGTCTTCTAATCTCCCTCTTTTTCTCTGAAAGACTCTCCAGATCTTGTAAGTTTATTTCGACGTTAAAATGACCTGTGTTGCCGATGATAGCTCCATCCTTCATCAATTCCATGTGTTCCTTTCTTATGACATCCCTGTCTCCAGTAATCGTAATAAAAATGTCTCCCAATTTTACCGCTTCTTTTAACGGCATCACTCTAAATCCATCCATCACAGCCTGTAAAGCTTTAACTGGTTCAACTTCCGTTACTATCACATTTGCTCCCATGCCTCTGGCTCTGTTTGATAGACCATAGCCACAGCGACCATATCCACATACAACAAAAGTCTTTCCCGCGATCATTATGCTAGTTGCTCTCAATATCCCGTCTATTGTGGACTGACCCGTCCCATAAATATTATCGAACATGCCTTTGGTCGGTGTATCGTTTATCGCAAACATTGGGTATTTTAATGCCCCGTCTTTGGCCATAGCTCTCAGTCTTATTACTCCTGTCGTGGTTTCCTCTTGACCGCCAAAAACCTTCTTGATTAATTCTGGGTGTTTAGTATGAATAGTGTTAACCAAATCCGCGCCATCATCTAACGTGATGTTTGGTTCGAAATCCAGAACTTGATTCATACACCAGTAATATTCTTCACTACTTTCCCCGGCCCATGCAAAAACATTGATACCTTCTTCGACTAAAGCAGCAGCAACATCATCTTGAGTTGATAAAGGATTGGCAGCAGCTAGAGCAACAGTAGCTCCACCTGCTTTTAAAGTTTTCACAAGAACAGCAGTTTCTTTAGTAACATGAAGAGCAACACCAATCGTTAAATCTTTAAAAGGTTTCTTCTTTTTAAATTCTTCTCTGATTTTCATTAGAACTGGCATTCTACTTTCTGCCCAAGCAATCTGCAATTTTCCCTTTTCCGCGAGTGACATGTCCTTTACTTTGTGTTTCATTAACATACCTCCTGAATAACTATAGTTTAATAAATTTATGGTTTATCATTTGAAAGATTTTCTCAGATGATTCTTTTATATCTGACTTATGGGAATCTATTGTCAATTCGGGGTTATCAGATTCTTCGTAAGGAACATCTATCCCTATCATTTTTCCTATACCCCTGACTCTTTTTCTAGTTTTGAGTCTTTTCATCGCTTTTTTGTACAGATTACTTACGACTAAATCGTCTTCTCTTTCAGATTCTCTTTCAACACAAGTTTCTAGAGGGCATTTAATATAGACTTCAGCAAAGTTAGATATTAACTCTCTTGCCAATTCCCTCCAAATTTTCCTATGGCCAGTAGCGTCGATTATGATATTGATTCTATTATCAGTCAGGAATTTCCCGATCAAGACTAAAGCCCTGTAAGCATGATCTCTCTCTTCTTCTGTGTACTTTCTTTCAGGTGTTAAGATTTTTCTGATTTTATCCATTCGTAAGTATTCAACTTTTACATTTTGTTGTCCTAGTTTTCTCAACACTTCTTTTGCTCTCTCAGTCTTTCCAGAACCAGGTAAACCAGTTATCCAAACGGCCCAACCAGTCATCCAATCACTTCAAAACAGATTTGATTTTATCGTGAATTTCTAAATCAGAAGCAATGATTACACTATTATCCAAGTTAAACGCAATTTTCATATTGACATAATCAGTTCCTTGAATAGTTTTCATAACTCCTCCTGCTTCTCTCAGTATCAATTGACCTGCTGCAGCATCTATCGTTCTTTTTGCATTCAACCATAAGTACCCATCTACGGCACCTTCAGCAACAAAACATATTCCTAGACATCCAGATCCGAGCATTCTGACAAACGGGAAATTTTCGCCAAAATCTATTAAACGTCTAAAATTTTCTTTTCTATTCTTGACTACATCGACTATAACACATCCTGTCCTTTCTTTAGTCACTTGAACCCTTTTATCGTTTTTGAATGCCCCTTTATTTTTTACCGCATAATAAGTATCTCCAGTTATTAAATTCCCGACATAACCCACTTCTATTCCTTTCATTACTTCTGTTAAATCTCCGACAGCTATGGAAGTTGAAACGTACGGTAAACCAAACTTCATGTTATTAGAACCGTCTATTGGGTCAACAACCACGATAACTTCTGGTTCTTCGCCAAAGGTTTTTATTCCCATCTCTTCTGTTATCAGCTTAAAACTTTTTCCTGTAGATTTAAACCCATCGATTATTAGTTTTTCAATTACATCATCCAATAATAGAGTCTTGTCTCCACCACGACCAAAACCTACGACTTTTTTTCTTTCATCTTTTTTTAGGTATTTTTGGGCCTCAGTAAAAACTTTTTCTCCTATATCTTTACATAAGTTCAACCAGTATTCATTATCCATATCAATCCTTTAGGTATGAGTTGATTTTTTTAATATTAAATTCATCCTCATTAAGAATGTTCCTTGTAAAATTAATTATTTTTCTTTTTGACTCACTTAACGATTGAATCCTCTCTTCACTAAAACCATGTTTTTTTAACCATTCTGCATTGTAAAAGAGTGGGTGGATACAAACCAAAGCTCTGAAAGCGTAGAACAAAGGTGAGACTTTAAACATTTCTGGATCATTCCTTTTTTTGAAGTATTCCATGAAGAACAGCTCTAAAAGTTCTTTGAAAGGGTTCTTGAATTCACCAAACGCTAGAACAGAGTAATTAATAAGGTTCGCTGTCAAGCATGTAGTATCGTCTGCTGGTTCTCCGTATCTAAACCTGCTTCTATCAAGCACGACTAATTTTTCACCATCAAACCATATGTTGCCAGGATAAAAGTCACCGTGAACAACAGTGAGTCTTTCATGCTTGTATTTTATTTTTTCCCACCATTCAACCATCTTCTTTATTGTCTCAACTAATTCCCGATTAGACACAAAATCGAGTTTTTTAGGAAAAGTGTCGATAACGCCCATAGTCAATTCACCATGACCCACAAAATCCCTGACAACTCTTTTGTACAAAGATTCTTTGTTATCACCAGTATATTTCTGTGAATGAATTTGAGCCAGATAGTTTGCCAATAGTTTGATTCTTTTTTTATCATTTTCCAACAAACTACTGCTATTTATCATTTTATCTAGGTCTTCCCAGTATTCTGTACCTTTAGCTTCTTCCATAATTATGAAAAAGTCTTTTGGTTTTCCAACAGATAGAAGTGAGTCATCCTCCTGTACAGAACCCACGTCAATAGCCTTAATATGGCTAGGTAAAAGGTTGTAATCGAGTAAAGATCTTATCACAACATTGGCTCTATCAGAAGGATAGTCATGACCAAAGCCTTGGCCCCTGAAAATTTTTAGTACGTATCGCTTTTCTTGGCCTTCTTTATCCTTTGCTTCGATTAGAAACCCCTCGGCATGGAAGCCTTCTCCTAGTTTTTCTATATTTGTGACTGTAATGTCTGAACTGAAAACTTTTGAGAGATAAACCCTTAAATTTTCTTTTTCAATCATGGTTTATTGTTTGAAGATTTATTTATAAAATCTTTGTGAGATAAGATTTTTAAGTTATTAAAACAAATATTAAATTGTTTTTAACCATTGACGCAAGGATAGCATGACGGAACACCTTCAAGCAGATTCAGGAAAATATAAGGAGACTAGATTAGTTCAATGCGGTTGTGGGGAATACACCCTAGTAGAATTGGGAAATGTTCTAGAAAGTAAATGTTCTAAGTGTGGTAATTATGTTTGGCAAACTAATTCTGAAAAAAAACCAAAGTATCCGTTAGAAAGAATTGATAGAAATGATCTCTGGCCTGGACCTTTCTATGGGTATAAACCAGAAGAAAGAAGAGATGGGGAATTCTGGAATGGTTCAATAGATAATGCTGAAGTTCTTATAGAAAAGGTAGTATCAACACGTGGATGGTAAAATTTTACTGTAATAAACATTTATAAAAATTATTTAATCAATAAATATTTGGTTGTATGGAGAAATTCGACTGCTGGCTGCCTTCTTGGGACGAATTACACGAAAACATCAGGGAAATCGTGAAGAGGATCAAAAAGGACAATTATCGACCTGATATAGTAATCGCTCTCTCGAGAGGAGGTTTTGTTCCTGCCAGAGTCATCTGTGACTTGATGATAATTAAGGACTTGGTCTCAATAAAAGTTGACCATTGGGGTGTGACTGCTGCTAAAGATGGGAAGGCACATTTGAGATACCCTATTGATGTTGACCTAACTGGAAAGAAAGTCCTGATCGCTGACGATATCACAGATACTGGAGATAGCATGATAATTGCAAAAGAATTCGTGAAAAAGCTCAACCCTGAAGAAATAAGAACAGCAGCGATATTTCACATCAAGACTTCAAAATTTGTTCCAGATTATTACAGCAAAGAGATAGATTGGGTTTGGGTTATGTGGCCTTGGAATTATATTGAGGATATGTGCAACATTATGCCTAAAGTATTAGATGAAAACAAGGGTTGTTCTATCGAAGAAATCAAAGAGAACTTGAGAAAAAGATTCAAGATCGATTTGCCAGAACAGGAAATCATAAAGATAATGGGTGAATTGGCTGCAAGGAACATTGCCGTAGAAAATGGTGTCGGTTGGATAAAGAACAAAATAGATTAAACTTTTGCGTTTTTTAAGGCATCTTTACAAAAACAGTTTCTCTCTTCAGGAATGTTTTTTATAGTTTCTTTCAATATTTGTTTTACTTTGTCCTGACTTTCTTTCATGACTCTAATTATTTCTTCAACATTTACAGGTTTCTCTGCCCAGACATCATAATCAGTTATCGTCGCTATTATCGCAAAGCATATTTCTTTTTCTCTAGCCAGTATTGCTTCTGGTACTCCTGTCATCCCGATTAATTCTGCAAAGTTTCTGAACATCCTGCTCTCTGCCCTCGTAGAAAATCTAGGACCTTCAATGCAAAGATAAGTTCCTTTGTTATGATATGCTATCCCCAATTTCTCACAAGATTCTATCAAAATTTTTCTTAACTCTGGGCAGAATGGATCGGCTAGAGAAGTGTGAGTTACGTCTCCAGTGTCATAGAAAGTTGTCCTTGTTTTTTTCCAGTCGATGAACTGATCGATGATTACGATCTCCCCTGGTTTATATTCTTTTTTCAAAGAACCAGTTGCGCAAGAAGCTAAAATTCTAGTTACACCAAGCTGTTCGAAACCAGATATGTTTGCTCTAAAGTTTATATCATGTGGGGGTATTTTGTGCCTTTTGCCATGTCTTGGGAGAAAAGCAACTTTTTTTTCCTGGAATTCACCAAGATAGTAATTATCAGAGGGTTCACCATGAGGTATGTTAATTCTAATATTCTTTACATTCTTGAACATTCCTGGATCGTAAATACCCGTGCCTCCAATAATACCGATATTGGCTTTCATGGTTTAGAAATTAACAGTTAAACTTAAATGCTATTCGATTTTTATTTTAAGGATGATGCTTTTTGATGGATTTTCAAAGCCAATTCTCCAGCTTCTTTCATAGTTTTACCCAACGAGAGGAAACCATAGTTCTTTATCACAATAAAATTGTTATTGCTAAGAACATCTAACACTTCATTAGCTAACTCAACAGTACCGGAAGGTATTTCTTCTGATGTTTCGACCAATTTCAATTCTTTTGCGTGTTTTATGATAGAATTGTTATTACCACAAAAAATAGCGTTCACTTCAAACCTTGTGTTATAAATCAAGTAATGCATCACGGCTTCAGGAGATGGCTCTAAAAGACCTTCGACGAATAAAGAGTTGTTATAAACATCATAATTCAGTACGCTCACAAAAGAATTATTGCTTAAACCTTCTTTCAATTTGTTTCCAGTTATTACAATTCCGTCCTCTGTCCTAAAACTAAGACCCAAAGGGTTATTGTCAAGAGTTATTAGTTTGTTCTTTAGGAATTGATTACACCATTTTTTCAAATCTTCAATGCCTTTGTCGTCAGGAATGTCTTCAGAAACGAAGTTTGTCTTAAATTTGGTTACTTGTTTCAAAGCCACTGTATCACTGAATAAAATTTTGAACGTAAACGAATTTATAGTTCTTTTCTATTGTCTATTTATCTCTGTGGTTCTATGATCACTTTGATAGATTCCTTGGCATTGGCGACAAGTTGAAAACCTTTACCTATTTCTGCCAAACTTAATCGATGTGTAATCATGTCATGCACATTTACTTTACGAAAATGAATCAACTCTATAGCTTCTTTTATGTCTGTGGGAGTAGCAGCGTATGTAGTCGTTAAAGTTACTTGTCTGTGGGAGTAGCAGCGTATGTAGTCGTTAAAGTTACTTGACTACTCCAAAATTCATTGAATGGTAAAGGAATATCAGTCCCTGGATCAGTTGGTGCAAAGTATAGGATGGTGCCTCCACTGTCCACAGATTTCAATGCTTGATTAATAGCTGGTATAGCTCCAGTACAGACTATGACGCGATCCGCTAGTCTTCCTTCATTAACTTCTCTAACACGAGCAGGCACATCTTCTTTAGCGTTTATCACTTCATTTGCTCCAAACTTCTTCGCCGCATTCATCCGATATTCATTTATGTCAGTCGCGATTATTTTTTTAGCTCCAAGAACACGAGCGAATTGTATATGAAGCAAACCAGAAATACCACTACCTAACATGAGTACAGTATGACCTGGTTTTATGTTTGCTCTTCTTTGGCCTCTTATAACACAACCTAAAGGTTCGATAAAAGTTCCGTCTTCGAAAGATATATCATCTGGTAACAGGAATGCTCCTAATTCTACGTTTATCTTTGGTACTCGAACAAATTCAGAAAACCCACCAGGGTCAAAGTTAGTGCTGTGTAAAGTCTCACAAATAGTATGATGTCCATTCAAACAGTATCTACATTTGTTACAAGGAACATGGTGTGATACAAAGACTCTATTCCCAATCTTGAAATCTTTCACATTATCTCCGGCTTCAACTATCTCTCCAGTCATCTCATGACCTAGAACTCGCGGTGCTTTTTTAATACGATACCATTCCATCACATCGCTGCCACAGATGCCACATGCCATAGATTTTACTAATAACTCGTCAAGACCAATTTTGGGTTTTGGTATCTCCTCTGTTCTAATATCTTTATTGTTGTAATACATCGCTACTCGCATAAAACCAGCAACTACTTTTCTTCTTTCTTAAGACTTTCAAATGATTCATTGGCTTCTTTTGGTGTAGCATTTTCATGTATAATTGATCTCAACGCCTTAATCATCGCAACTGGATGTTTATTCTGCCAGACATTCCTTCCCAAATTTACACCTATAGCTCCTTTTTGTATGCCATCATGAACAAATTCAAACACTTCAAG
>JGI2171J19970_10001731_pt1 | contig 12146 bp, 12 predicted proteins | sample DeeMarSWOR324_28_FD_19970 | JGI IMG/M metagenome (IMG submission 19970) | reverse complement strand
CCTGGATGCGGAAAAACATTATTAGCTGCGGCTGTGGCCACAGAGATCGATGCAACGTTCATCTCAGTGGACGCTGCTTCTATCATGTCGAAGTGGTTGGGAGAAGCGGAGCAAAATGTTGCTAGACTTTTTGGCTCGGCGAGAAAGTCAGCTAACGAAGGACGCCCCGCTATAGTCTTCATTGATGAACTTGATTCACTAATCGGAATGCACTCAAACGAGGTTGGTGGCGAAACTAGGGTGCGTAACCAATTCCTAAAAGAGATGGATGGCATAATAGACAAAGGTAAAAACCTCCATATGTATGTAATCGGAGCCACGAACAAGCCATGGGCTCTGGATTGGCCGTTCATAAGAAGATTTCAGAAACGAATTTTGGTTCCCTTGCCTGATCATTCTGCGCGTTTGGGAATGTTCAAGCTATACTCCGCTCAGCTAAAACTGGCATCAGACATAGACACGCATGGGCTAGCTAGGTTTTCTGAGGGATTTTCTGGAAGCGACTTACGTGACGTGTGTCAGTCAGCACACCTTAAGGTTATTGGAGAGTTTTTTGAATCTGGTCAAGCAGATGATAAGCGGGCTCAGCCAAGATCAATATCCATGGACGACTTTAAGCATATTCTGGAAGACAGAAAGCCAAGCGTTTCTGTGGATATGGTNGACAAATANAACCGCTGGTTTGAAGCATTTAAGGCNCTTTANNACTTAGGAGGCCGTTGGACAGGTTTAGAGCAGCTCCGTTTTCTCCCCTGATATGCTGGAAAAACTCTCCTTTCTCTTCAGCATACCCTGCTCTAAACCCCAAAAAAGGCCTCTATTAATGCCCGCCTACACCTGAGAAGCCTCTTGACCACTGAGAAAAGCGCCCGGCGTCCCTCTTGATCAACATTCTCTTTGGAGATGAAACCGGAGCAAATTAGCTTTCTTGCCACCTTCTGACAAGAGTATGTTCTATTCCCAAAAGATCTAAAACCTTTCCAACCACATAATCCACAAGATCGTCCATGCCCTTGGGTTCGTGATAGTATGCAGGCATCGCTGGAACAATTATAACGTTTTCCTCCGCGAGTTCCAGCATGTTACGTAAATGAATAGCACTCAAGGGGGTCTCACGAGGGACAATAATCAGTTTTCGTTTTTCTTTCAACGTAACATCTGCGGCTCTTAAAATGATGTTGTCGGAGTATCCATGAGCTATTCCAGCCAGCGTTTTCATACTACAAGGAATGATAACCATTCCATCCGTTTTGAATGATCCACTCACGATTGATGCGCTCCAATCATCCATGTCATAAACGTAGCTAGCTAGTCTTCCGATGTTGCCCTTTGACGTGTCAAGTTCGTGTTCAATCACTTTTTCCCCGGCTTTGCTAATTATAAGGTGAGTTTCAACGTTCTTGCTCCGTAACACTTCCAACATTCGTTTACCATAAATTACTCCACTGGCTCCGGTAATGGCCACTATCAATCGCACGTTGAACACCCGCTATTTCAGTTGTAATACTTCTTTAAGATAAGCTCGGAACGGACCAAGCTTTCCTCCATAGTTACCAGCCGAGATTTCAACGACTCCTGGAACTTCCACTGCGGCTCTTATCCCTTCGGCCATCGCTTTCTTAACAAAATTGGAATTCAAACCGTTTATCACAATTTCGTAAACGCTATCCACGTTGTCTGGGACCCGCGAGTCAGGCACAATTTTCTTCAGTCTCGGACAGAGCGGATGATTCGTCGATGCTCCAAGTTTGTACTTCATTGAGCCTGATTTAGATCCAGATCCACATATACCTCCGGGGAATGGTAATATAACACGTTCAGACCTTTGGTTGATAGCCTTTACCGCCTCTTCTGCCGCTTCAAGGCAAGAATCACGACTTTCTGCTAGAATCAAAAAGTTACCCCCAGCAACGGCCTTCTTAACGCCGAAGCGATCTTCCACTATGAATTCTCCTTCCATAATCGGGATGCGCCAAACATCACGCCCTGCGACAACATCTTTTTTTTGAAATCCGTCACCGAAAAGACGAAGGCTTCTTCCCACTTTCAATCTTCGCTTAGCTTTGGGCAGTGCATCGAAAGCCGCGGCCGTAGGGCATGTCATGACACATTGACTTATCCTTAAGCTCATCTGGGTCTTCAATTCCCTTCGTGTCCTGTGGTAGATTTGGATTACCGCTCCAACTCGTTCATCCGGAGTCTTATTGGACGGAATGATGCCTTCTACTCCGGCTTCTGCTGGAGACATGATTATGGAAGCAGCGAATCCTGTTGCCATGCCCGCTGCTGTTAACGCCCATTTCTGGTTGTGAGCCGTTATCAGAATTCTTCCAGCCCACATCGGAAACATCTCAGCAAAGGTATCGTCGATTTCCACGAATGTGTCCCTATTCTGATAGTAACGCAACCCTTTCCAATGCCCCATGTTGTGCGCTTCCCCTTTTTTCCTTAAGGTTTAGAATATGAAGGTTTCTGAGTTTTTAAACTCTTACGTCAAGATCCATGCATATATTTGTCTCTTGAAGGTATTCAAGTAAGAATGCGCAATGTGATACGAATAGAAGTCGAGACGGGAGCCAAAGGTAGAAATCTGATCACGATTGCCTTCTTCAAAGAAACAAGCAATCGCGACCCTAAAAGTCATACAAGGGTGCCCACAATGAAAGAGGTAAGGTTAGTCAGCAAAACCCTCAACCTCCTAACAAAGGAGGGAGTAATAGAATAAATGCATGAATCCTATAGCCTACCATAATTGGAAAAAAAGAAGGGTTTTTGATTTACGTTTGGTTAGTTGTAGCAGTGAAGCACTATCGTAAATTCTACACTGCGTTGGGCACTACGCATACATGTTACTTTTTGAAGGTCTTTCTGTAACGTTTCCCATCAGGTCTCTGCCAAAGTTCAACTACTAATGTGTGTTTAGCATTTGGGCTTTTCATTTTCCAAGATTTCACAAACTTGTCTTCCATCGCTGTTCACATACATCATTGTCTGTGTCATAACGTTACGTCATAAATGGCGAAATAATACTTGCTGACATGTAGATATACTGCTAACCATTTAGAACAACTTCCTTTGCTCTTCCAATCAAAGTTATACCTTTGAAGATAGTTTAAACATGAACTCCTAATCATCGCTCAGTTTTATATGTAACCATCAATTTATCGGAAAACGCATGTATGTAATGAATGAACATGTGTACATGCATCAAACTCTCACGTCAAAGTTGAAACTTGTGCAGGAGCAGTACAAGGTTTTTTGAAACATTATGACAAGAACTTTTCATGATAGAAGAGCAAACAGAATTGGGAAAAGAAAGAAAATCAACTTAAATCCTCTAGTCTGTTATGTCTTTAGGTGCTGGATTATGAATTCAAATCGAACAGACAGATATCCCAAAGTTAAAGTAAAAAAGATTGAAAAACCTCCTTACGTTATTGATCGATCTAAGCTTCGCAACTTCGACGGCAAAAATACAGTTTTTGATAGAGTAATGTGGGATTCATCATGGAAAGGCTACAAACAAATGTATGATGAAAAAGTGCTTGACATCGTTGCAAATGGAAAACCTGGTTATTCAAGAGTCGACTTTGCGCTAGCTTACGCCTCTTGGATAGTGCATGACGCTTTTGAAGGCGGCTTTTCCTGGGAGAAAATCAAATTGTATAGAACCCCAGCAGCTACTATTGGAATTGATTGGACAAAAATGAAATATGAAGTTAATAACCCAAACAAGATGAGCGGTTTTACCAAGCGAGCAGCAAAGCTTTTCGGTGCATCTCTGGTTGGAATCTGCAAGCTGAATAGAGACTGGCTGTATGCGGATGTTGATATTTCGGAGAAGTTTAAAAATGCTATTGTCATGGCGGTTGAAATGGATGCAGATGGGATTGCAACTTCTCCAGCTGCTCCTGCTGCAGCCACTTCTGGGGTGGGATATTCAGAAATGGCTTTTACACTTGCAGGCGTGGGCGAGTTTATCCGAAACCTAGGATACGAAGCAATGCAGTGCGGAAATGACACAGCCTTAAGTATTCCACTTGCAATTGACGCTGGACTCGGACAACTAGGTCGCAATGGCATATTGATAACACCTCAATACGGCCCAAGAGTGAGACTTTGCAAGATTTTAACGGACCTTCCGCTGGAACCTGACAAACCTATAGAGTTCGGCGTAAAAGAATTCTGTAAAAAATGTAAGTTGTGCGCTCAACATTGCAAGGCGGCTGCAATTTCTATGGATGATGAACCCAACTTCCAAGTGACATGCAGATCCAATAATCCAGGAGCATTGAAATGGTATGTCGACGCTGAACGATGCTACCTTTACTGGTGCCAAAATGGCATAGATTGTTCAACATGCATAAAGGTTTGTCCATACAATATAGCCTCAGCAAGAAAAGCTGAAGTGACCCCTAAAGAATTCTGGAATGCTGCGTAGCTTCGAAGTGTATTCGTCTTTTTTATGCATCTTATTGCACTATGCCTAGTAGTCAATGATTTATTCCTGAATAAACTGCCTTGACTCTCCTGATAAATTAATAACAGGCTACACTAACATTAATATACGCATAATTTAATGCTAAGTAGCGAGATTGTGTTACGTTTGGAGAGTTTTTGACAGCATGGTGCGCCTAGAAAAAATTGAATACAAGCCCATGCCAGTTCGAGACTTACTCGTTGAAATGAAAGACATATCCGAGTTAATGATTGATTTAGCGTATTCTGCAGCTCTTTTTCACAGTCGCGAACTTGCTGAGGATGTCTTAGAATTAGAGGAACACGTTGACACGCTCGCTTACCTTCTAGATATGAACGCCATGTTGGCTGCCAGAGACGCAGAAGACGCTGAGGCTCTTGTCGGAGTGTCCGTGGTGGCTGCCGCCGCAAACAAGATCTCTGACGCTGCTGCTGACATAGCCGCAATAGTGTTGCAGGAAATCGGTATTCATCCCATTGTTCGTGAGGCTTTCCAAAAGGTTGAGGAACGGCTAGCTCGCACCGAGGTTAAGCCCATTTCAATCCTAGTTGGGCAAAGATTAGGAGAATTAGAGTTGGCCACAAAGATTGGGGTCGACATTATCGCAATTCGTCGAGAAAAGAAGTGGATCATAAACCCAAAAGAGGACGAAGCAGTTCATAAGGAGGATGTTCTTGTTGCCCGAGGGGCCCCATTGGGCATTGAAGAATTCAAAGGACTTGCTGATGGAACTGTTCGAAAACTAGAGGACTAGACTATGGCATCACCTAAAAGACCCTTCAAAAAGATTGTAGACAAGCTCGTGGAGTTGAAAGACACCTCTGAACTCATGATGGACCTTGCATACTCCTCACTTCTTCTTAACAGCCATGAGCTGGCGGAAGAGGTGCAAGAACTCGAAGAACATATAGATGAGTTGCACACAGAGTTTGAGTTGCTAGTTTTGTCAAGTGGATTCAAGCGAAAAGAATCCAAGGATTTCCTCGGTTTGATAAGATTGGGAGTTGTTACGGAAAAAATAGCGGATGCTGCTGCGGAGATAGCTGGGGTTGTTTTGAGAGGGCTAGAGCCGCATCCTGTTTTGAAGCTTGTGATTGAGGAAGCTGAGGAAACGGTAACTCGCGTGCAAGTAACAAGAAAATCTTCGTTAGTAAACAAAACTTTGCGAGAGATCCAGATTCCAGAGGAGACAGGGATGTGGGTACTAAGCATTAGAAGAGGGAAGAAACGGATACGCCCTAAGCCCGGTGTCGTGATAAAAGCTGGGGACATCCTAATAGCTTCGGGTTACGCTGAGGGTGAAGAAGACTTAATGAAACTAGCTTCAGGAGAGACCGTTCTACCAGCATAGGCCCACACATGTCACGGAGTCTACCATTGTCCAACATATGACACAAATAGAAGAATCAGAACGCTGTATGAAAGCGATAGGTTCATTGAGTTGTGTCAGTTGCGATGCGATTCATGTAACTGCCTGCGCCCAGATGAGAAGAGCGCTGTCAATGTTCAACAACATCAGAAAGTATAATGGAGTTAAAGAAGGGAAATCATTGAAAACCCGTAACATCAATAACATTAATAGGCTGAATCATGCTTAGTAGACGTTTCAAGCTGAATAACGAGTCAAAGTATACTCCTTCGGTTGGGACAACCTGATGCCTAAACTTGAAGTTTCACTGTTGACCGGTCGCACAGTCGATCAAGGTGTGGGAAAGGAACACGGCAAGCTATCTGAGGAGTACCAAGAGAGTGTGGCGATTTGCCACGTGGATCCACAAGACATGAAATTACTTGAAATAAGAGAAAACGACAATGTCAAAATCATCACCAATTTCGGTTCTGTAGTTGTAAGACTGGTCAAATCGCCAGCAGCACCGCATCCCAAGGTTATTTTCATTCCATACGGCCCTTGGGCAAGTCTTGTCATGAACCCAGAAACCCATGGGACCGGGATGCCATCACTAAAAGGGATACCTGCCGAAATTGAGCCAGCTCTTGAAGAAAGAGTGCTAAGCATACCTGATCTGCTCAGAGAACACTACAAGAGGAAATAAGAGTGCCAGTCATTTCTCATGTGACCTGCCCAGTCTGTGGTTCTTTTTGTGATGACATTGAAGTCACAGTACAAGACAATGTTATAATGGGTGTCAGAAACGCCTGCGCTGTTGGAGCAGCCAAGTTTTTGGACTACGCTAATCATCGAATTGCGAACCCGCTTGTGAGAAAGAATGGCGAGTTGGCTGAAGCTTCTCTAGGGGAAGCAATAAAAAAAAGTGCGGAAATTCTGATAGATGCTAATTACCCCATATTGTATGGCTGGAGTTCTACAAGTTGCGAAGCAATTCGCATTGGGCTGGAACTCGCCGAGGAGGTTGGCGGAGTCATCGACAACACCTCTACAATTTGTCATGGCCCATCTATTCTGAGCATCCAAGATGTCGGCATCGCATCTTGCACTTTGGGGCAACTGCGGCATCGAGCAGACCTCATCTTCTACTGGGGATGCGACCCGTGGAGTGCTCATCCCCGCCACGTAGAAAGATACACCACATTTTCGAATGGCAGATTTCAGAGGAGTACGTGGAGAGCACATGTCTCACGATTGGGCGGCATTCTGTCTAAAAAGAGACTGCGAAGGGCTATCAATTTAGTCCTTGGACGTGACATATTCGCTACACCTGAGATCAGTCGTGAACTCCCTTACACTATGTTTCAGAAGAAGAGAAAAATGATCGTCGTAGACGTTCGTAAGACCCATTCAGCTGAAGCAGCTGACTATTTCCTTCAGGTTGAACCTAACAAAGACTACGAGCTTCTACAAGCCTTCCGCATGCTCATTGCCAATGAAGAACTTGATGTTGACCATGTTGCTGGAGTGCCTGTTGAAACGCTTGACGAAATTGCTGATGTCATGATAGGATGCAAATTGGGAGTTATCTTTTTCGGACTAGGGCTGACTATGACTGAAGGAAAGCTCCGGAATATCGACGCTGCAATTTCGCTAGTTCGTGATCTGAATCAGCGCACAAAATTCTTGATTATGCCTATGCGAGGGCATTTCAATGTGGCTGGAGCAAACGTCGTATTCACTTGGCAAACTGGATTTCCCTTTGCCATTGATTTCTCTCAGGGCTATCCACAATATAACCCTGGTGAAACATCGGTGATTGACATATTGTGTCGAGAGGAAGCGGATGCTGGACTTGTCATCGCTTCAGACCCGGTCGCGCATTTCCCGAAAGAAGCAGCACAAAACTTGGTGAAAAATCCTCTTATTGTGATTGACCCCCAAACAACTCCTACTTCGTTAATGGCGGATGTGGTGTTTCCATCCACTTTCGTGGGAATCGAGACAGAGGGGACTGCCTACCGCATGGATCACGTTCCTTTGCCGCTGAAGAAGATTGTGGAACCACCAACCAACTGTCTTTCTGATGTTGAGATACTGCAGAGAATCCTCCATGAAGTTCGCAGACTAAGGAGTAAGCGAAAATGACACAGCTTATTGTTAAGAATGGGTTTGTCTACGATCCTTTAAATCGCGTAGACGGAGAAAAAATGGACCTTGCAATCAGTGACGGAAAAATCGTTGGAAAAGTGGATGAGAAAAAGGCAAACGCGATTGATGCTTCTGGAATGATTGTTATGCCTGGTGGAGTTGATATTCACTGTCACATCGCTGGCGCGGAAGTCAATACTGGTCGTCTTCTCCGACCTGAAGACCACTTTAGAGACGTGGAAGCAAAGACAGCCATTACCAGGTCGGGGGTGGGATATTCTGTTCCGTCAACATTCACAACTGGCTACCGTTATGCAAAAATGGGATATACAACGATCATGAATCCTTCGATGCCTCCACTTGAGGCTCGGCACACCCATGAGGAGCTTGATGACACACCCATGGTTGACAAGGCCAGCTATCCGTTACTTGGAGACTGGTGGTTCGTCTTAGAATACCTTCGAGACGGAATGATCAAGGAATGTGCGACTCACGTAGCTTGGATAATGGTTGCCACGAAAGGTTATGCCATAAAGATCGTAAACCCGGGTGGGCTGGAAGCTTGGGGTTTTGGACAAAATGTCAGAAACATTGACGACCCTGTTCCACGCTTTAACATCACTCCGAAAGAGATTATTCGCGGCTTATGCAAGGTAAACAAGCTCCTTCATATGCCTCACACGATTCACGTGCACACCAACAATCTTGGAAAAGCTGGCAACTATGCTACAGCCTTGGACACGATGAAGTGCGTCGAAAATCTAGCCTCAGAGGATAAACCAGTAATACATATTACTCACTGTCAGTTTAGCGCTTTCAAAGGATCTAATTGGAGGACGCTAACGTCAGGAGCTGAAGAAATCGCCAAATACGTTAATCATCACCGCCATGTAACGCTTGACCTTGGACAGGTGGTTTTCACCGATACAACTACGATGACGGCTGACGGCCCATTCCAATACGGTCTCTACCAGCTGACCAGCAACAAATGGGTTAACCACGATGTGGAAACCGAGACAAGCTCTGGAATCGTGCCTTTCAGGTACAGGCGCAAAAGCTACGTCCACGCCATCCAATGGTCAATCGGACTTGAACTCGCTCTCTTAGTCAAAGACCCATGGAGAATCTACTTAACAACCGATCACCCGAACGCCGCCCCATTTATCACTTACCCCCGAATAATTTCGTGGCTAATGAGCCGAAATGCAAGGGATTTAACGATGAAAAGAATCAGTAAACGAGCGAGACACAAGAGTCTGCTTCCAAGCATTAAGCGAGAATATAGCTTCTATGAGATAGCTATAGTTACACGTGCTGGTCAAGCAAAATCCTTAAACCTAACACAGAAGGGCCATCTTGGAATCGGGGCAGACGCCGACATAGCCATATACAACATAAACCCTGAGCTAGTTGATCCTTCTAGAAAACACAAAGCGGTTCGCAAAGCTTTCGAAAACACTGCTTACACGATCAAAAACGGCGAAATCGTGGCGAAAGATGGAAAAATCGTAAAGCCGGTTCGTGGGAAGACATTCTGGGTCAACCCGCAACTTTCATCGCCGATAGAAGTTGCAGATGATATGAAACGAAGATTTCGAGAATACTGGACGGTAGAGTATGAAAACTATTCTATCCCAGAAGGCTTCTTAACAGCCTCTGCACCTATCTCGGTTAAGGCTGAGGTTTAGAACTCATGATTACACTCTATCCGAAACGTTTGTTCAAAGCTCCCCTGGACGCCCAATGCATCACCCCTGACATTTTCTCTGAAAAATCAGTCAGTAAAATAGCTGAGTTACAAATTTGGGAAGGAAATCGAAAAAGAAATCTCAACCAACTTTTCAAAATAGAATATAACACAAAGAACCAATCAAAAGAAATGACTATACAGATTTTGGGAGATGCCAGAAAGGTTCGAAGAATCGGTGCTAAAATGTCTTCAGGTAAAATAATTATCGACGGCGACGCAGGCATGCACCTCGGTGAAGAGATGCAAGGAGGCACCATAGTAGTGACGGGTAGAGCAGGTTCATGGACCGGATGCATGATGAAAAAAGGCCTTATTCAAATCAAAGGAGATGCAGGCGATTACATTGGAGCAGCCTATCGCGGAAGCAGCCACGGAATGAACGGGGGAAAAATCGTTGTACATGGAAATGCTGGAAATGAAGTTGGGTGTTTCATGAGAAGCGGACTAATCAGAATAGATGGAAACGTTGGACAGTTTGTGGGCATCCACATGAGAAACGGAACAATAACTGTACAAGGAAGCTCGAAAGGACGAGATGGGGCTCAAATGAATGGGGGAAAAATCGTTGTTTGCGGTCACACACCCTCAATTCTCCCCACGTTCACAATTGACAGCATCAAGCCCAAAGTGAAAATAAACGGGGAAGATGTTAAAGGACCGTTCTACAAGTTTGCTGGTGACTTGGCTGAAGGCGGCAATGGAAAGTTGTTCGTCTCGCAAATTCAAAACCCGCACCTAAAATTCTACGAAAAATATCTAGAGTGAAAAAAATGTCTGCACCTCGACTAAGCGTGAATCACACCGCATGGCCACTCGTAAAGAAACTTTGCGACGACACTGAAAGGTATGGAGTTGCAGTAAAAGAGACGAAATCAGGTACAACTTTGATTGACGCTGGAATCAAAGCGAGAGGAGGATTCCTCGCTGGCCGAATCATAACAGAGATATGCCTCGGCGGGTGTGGTCGCGCAGAGATTTTCTGTGGACAGTATGGCGATGTTGAAGCCCCTTCAATATTTGTATACACAGACCATCCATCGATAGCGACTTTGGGATCTCAATTTGGTGGATGGCACATAAAAATGGGTAACTACGTTGCTATAGGTTCTGGTCCCGCTCGTGCGTTGGCTTTGAAGCCTAAAGAAATTTATGAAAAGATAAACTACAGAGACAAAGCTAATGCGACAGTACTTGTGCTTGAAACAAATATAGAGCCACCCGAAAGTGTAACAACCTATATTTCTAGTCAATGCGGCGTCACTTCTGACCATTTATTCGTGATTTTGGTTCCGACAACAACCGTGAGCGGGTCTACACAAATCTCTGGAAGAATTGTAGAAACCGGGATACATAAGTTAACCAAACTAGGACTTGACCCGAAATTGATAACACACGCGTGGGGACATGCACCTATTGCACCGGTACACCCTAAATTTGCTGAAGCCATGGGAAGAACGAATGACGCAATCTTGTATGCAGGTGTGACTTGTTATACCATACGCTACGACGATGATGAAAAACTGAGAGAACTGGTGAACAAAGCGTCATCTTCAGCCTCAAAAAGCTATGGAAAACCATTCATTGAACTCTTCAAGGAAGTTGACTACGACTTTCGTCGAATCGATCCGAACTTATTCGCCCCAGCAGTCTTGATAGTCAACAACGCTACAACGGGCAACACCTTCAAAGCCGGAAGCGTCAACCTAGAGGTGTTCAAAAAATCAATAGGCCTGTAAAACAAGTCAGAGCTCTTTTCACAATGCTAACATCTTGTTCAAGGCCTGCGATCTCTACAATCCTATGAACCACGGTCGAGTAAATGCGAGTGTTCATATATCGAATTTCGATATATATCAGGTAGCGAAGTAATTGATATATTAAGTCCTACGATACAATATGTATCAAGGTGGAACATATGAACAGTTCAACAAGACTACAAAGAGAGGCGAAGTTGATGAAGCGTGAATTCACGACCAACTGGTACATATACAGAGCATGTCTGCATTCAATACCCACCAAGCCTGACCTGCAACGTGATACTAACGTCAGAGTCCATGCCAAAGAAGTATCACCGCTGTGCAACCGTGAGTTTAACAAACTTGTGCTAGACGCAGTAGATGCGGGGCTGTCTTCATTAGGAGATTCGCCGAAGCAGGCGATCTACTTCTATCTGGAAAAAACTTTCAAGATCAAGAGATCGGAGATTCCTAAGAAGATTGAGGAATTTGCCACCGCTCTTGAACAAATTTTCGGCCATGGAGCCAAACTTGTCGAAATTCAGATAATGAAGTTACTCTACGAGAAAGTTGGACAAGCTTTTGTTTATTTTCCAGAAAAAGATGATCTACTATTCACTGAATACATGGAAGCAGCTAGGTTATCAAATGATTCCAACTAATCTATCACTTTCAGCTTTG
>JGI2171J19970_10001730_pt1 | contig 12147 bp, 10 predicted proteins | sample DeeMarSWOR324_28_FD_19970 | JGI IMG/M metagenome (IMG submission 19970) | reverse complement strand
CATTTTCAATTTTTCTTGTCACTTCTCCGGAATCTTCCTTTACGGCCGATAGCCTTCATAAGGGCTTGTTCCCTGTTGCATGTTAAAAACTTAACGATATACAATAAAAAGGAGGAGGTTTGCAGATTCAAAGGCGATTACAAGCGTAAACCTCTATAACCTTGGTAAGCGCTTTTGCTTCTTCCAACGTCTTCATCTAATATTTTCATCGAAAGGGGCAACTGGCCCCCCGTGTCTGTCGAGTGGGCTTTTTCGTCTTAAATCTTCCGCTTGGCCAAGACTTTTCTGAAGGCCTTGTTGCATCGGGTGCAGTCGAAGAGGCCGATTGTTAGCTCAGTCCTTTTACCGCTTCTGTCGGGGCGACCTGCCATCTTCCATGTTTTTCTTGGTGTGGAAACGTCTATTCCACAGCTTGGACATTTTGCCATTTATTTTCCTCCATCATAGCTGTTCATGATTGTTTGATACTGAATATAAATTTAACCATGTAGAATGACTCTGGTATCTTGGAACGTTGACATGCAAATGTATAAAATCCCCGTCCTGGGCGGTCTTTTTGTTATTACACTCGAGATGCGCATGTGATCCTAGAATTGCTAGTGTTCTGCACCTGAATATCAACCCAAATCGCCGTTTAATAAAGGGGGGAACGGAAGGCTCGGTGAGGTGTTTCGTAGGACTATTTCATTAGTGCCCTCGCGTGGGTAAGTCTATGGTGTGTACTTGAATGGATGCTTGGCCCTGTCCTTGTTCTCAACAATCTCCTCAGCGGTAGGTCTACTCTCTAAAGCTCTCCTGATTGCGTGTCTCATAGCCTTATAGTTGTTGATATATACGCGATGTCTATTCAAGGCGCTGGGATGAACAAACACATTTGCGATTATGATAAGATCATCCACAGCATCCTTGGGAACGATACCATCAGCCAAACTGTCAGCTACAGCTTTTGCAACGCCAGCCTGAGCTGGACCATAGACCATGCTGGCCTGCCTCATACCCCTGATCGTGACCGTCGGCACAATCAAAGTGAAAGGTTTCACGGTGAGATTGGGCTCAAGAATTGCTACCAATGGCTCATGCCCAGCAACGGGAGCCGCCTTAGCCTTGGCATAAGCCTCACCGACAGGCCCGCTTTTTCTCCCAATCATTAAATCAATGTGGGCAACTTCAGATTCTGTACCGGCTAGAGCCTCACCAACGCACAGATGAAATTCACGGACAACCTCAGGTGTCACGCCTGTAGCTGCAAAACGCTCTTCTAATGGTTTCTCCTCGATCTCGAACTTAACAGGCTTTGCAGCAATCTTCCCAATCTTCTCAAGCTCTAAGCGAAGCTCTTCACGGGCCTCATAGGTCAGCTCCCCACCCACGCTCAGAGGCGTCCTAGCAGGTCCAACCCTCAATCCCATCATATTTAGCGCCTCCTTCGCTCCGACGACACCGCTCCTGGCAATAATCCTCGCAATCTTCTGAATTCCAAACTGTAGCTCACGAGCTCTCTCCAGATTGCCCTTCTGAAACAGATCATAGATCTCGACCCATCTATCTGGTATGACATTGGCGCTCGCCAGAATAGCCCCAGAAGCTCCAGCTGCCAAAGCCGAGAGAACCACCTCGTCGTAACCACACATAACATTGATCTTGTCCCTAACTTTTTCCAGAACCGCCAGCATATACTTCAGCTCTCCACTACTGTCCTTCAAGCCAACTATATTGGAAACGTCAGCGAGATCTTCAACCATCTGCCACGTAAGCCACACACCGGTACACTGAGGGATATTATACAGGATGACAGGAAGATCAACTTTGGTCGCAATGGTATAGAAATGCTCGAAGATTCCACGATTAGTTGGCTTCAAATAGAACGGAGTCACAACCAAGGCCGCATCCACACCAGCATCCTTCGCATACTTAGTCATCTGCAAAGCACGATCAGTCCCGCTCGCACCAGTACCCGCAACCACCGCCACTCTCCCATCAACCTCATCCACAACAACATCTATCACCCGTCTCCTCTCATCCACACTAAGATTGACAAACTCCCCAGTCGTACCACATGGAACAACCCCACTCACATCCTGTTCGATACAGCTGTTGACCAGCTTCCGCAGCTGTCTCTCATCCACCTCCCTCCCCCCCTCAGTAAACGGGGTCACCAGCGCAGGCAAGATTCCACTAGGCTTGAACATCACAAACCCTCAATTCAGTTATCGCATCCAATATATTTCTCTGTTTCTGAAGGCAACATCAAAAAAGAAGGGAAACGACACGCTTAGGGCTTCGGAACCGCCAAGTCGGATGGGCCTGTCTCGGAAAGCTTGGCCTCAGGATAGTTCTTCTCGATCAACGAGATGATAACCTCCGCCATCTTCACCTTCTCCCTCGCCAGAAAAGCCAGATGGTCAGGGCTCGCGTAGGGCTTGTACAACGCACCAGCACTCGTTCCAGGTTCTATCTTGTAGTAACACGGCGCACACACCCTCGTGATTTCAGGAGTCTCCCAAATCCTGTTTATGCCTCCATAGGAGTCAAATATCACAACATGCACATCTATGGGAATGTCGACGGCCTTCCTTATAGAGGCCAACATAGGAAGCGTCAAGTCCGCCACAGGATTAAAAGTGTTGGCGCCGAGCATCTCCAAGACCCTCGCTCCAGCAGCGTTCGCGTGACCAGCGAAGATCGAAACCTTGAAGACCAAGTCTTTCGGCAAGTCCCCTGCCTTCCGCATCTCGTTTAGGAGCCAGAGAAGTCCCTCATCCACAACCAGAAAGCCCCTAATCCCGAATTCGACGGCTCTCAGTATGTCCCCGATCACGTAGGAGAGGTTATCTGATCCTCTATAGCGCAGTCCAGAGAGCGCTCCCTCAGGAGTTCTAATTTGCGCTCCTAGATCCCATAGTGCTCTGGGACCTGGTGTGGCGATGACTTCAAGTTTAGCGTCTCTTGCCATTTTCGCAAAGCTTTCCAACTCGTCATCTGAGAGATATGTTGCGCCCATCACCATTGAAATTAGCCTATGAACTGGTACATCCCTTTTATCCATCTCGTCTATCAAGGCCTCGAGTGTCGAAGGGCGCTCAACACCAGAAATCTCTATTCTGTAATGGCATCTGTCAGGGAATCTCTTATCAGATGTTGGCAGTTCATAGAGATCTCTGCCAGGTATCCCATGCTTCTCCATGCTTCTCCTAATTTTTTCCAAACGATTCTCCTCCTAGATAGCGCATGTTATGTTCTGTGCTTGTATAAAAAAGCGACGAAAATCTGTGAGCGTAGAACACCATCATCAACAGTCCGATTTTATATATCCGAGATGCACGGCCATACTCCACAACAACTTAAATAACAGACAGCGGCTATGTGAGAGTGCTGTACCGAATATGACTACGAAATGCAGAAAACTGGTTCTTCCATTTGCCACCCCTGCCGAGGATCGAAAAAAGGACTTTACTGGAGAGATGGAGAAGGCAGCAGTTTTCTGCTTGGCTGAGATGGAGAGAAAGAAAGGGGGTATCCTGAAGAGAAAAGGTGGAGGAGAGAAATTACTTTTCGCCGCGGTGTTCTATTACCCGATGTGGCTGATTCCGTGGAGGGGGAGACGCCTATTGTTCGATGGCTTGGGCATAACTGAACATGAACTACGTTATGACGCCTTACCTGATGTCAAGACATTCACTAACGATATACAAGTAAGCGCGAAAACTCGCGAGGCCTACTCCGCTTTTCTCTCCGACCGCATAAATTTCTTCAAAGGCTTCGTTGGCGAGGAAGAAAAAGTGGTAGAGGGACTTGTCTCCGATCCCGAGCTTAACGAAGATTTCGCCGTCTACCTCAAAGAAGCAAGAGCCATCAGAAAGCCCCTAGTTGAAGGAGCTCTCTTGTCACCCGCCCTCGACGAACCCAGGCTTTCATCCATAATCCAAGATCTGTCTAATCACAGGACTGCTTTGAAGGATGAGATTGAGAGTCTACGCGAAGCCATGAAACTATTGAGCAGCACCACTGAAAAACGCGTTAAATTAATTCATGCGAGAATAAAGGAACTAAAAAAAGAGTTTGATGAAAAGATAGCAAATCTAGAATCTTCTCTGACGAAGAAAACAAGCCGGATCCGAAAGAGGTACGACGAAGAGATCACCACACGCACGAAAGAAATAGAAAGCAAACTTCACAGCCTCCATCAAGAACAGGTCAAACTGGAAAAGACCGTACAAAACGCAACTGCCAAAATCAAGCGTTGTGAAGCGGAGATAAGGTCTTCTAGGCTCAAAAAAGATGAAGCCGGCGAACTCCGATGGAAAGAAGAAATCGAAAACAATAGAAAGAAAATCTCTATGTTGGAGAAGAACATCACAGAATTGAACAAAGAAATAGAAGATGCTACCGCGGCCAAAAAGCAGGAGATACTGAAACTCAGATCGGAATGTGACGAGAAAATCGAAGAGGCTATGAGAGTAGTAAGGGATACAGAGGCTGCGCGTGACGCCAAAATCCGAATGAGCAAGCAGACGATAGAGTCTTTGGAGGATTCGACCAAGACGGCTGTGGATCAGATCGACAATTTGATCGAGGCCAAGAGAGCTGCGTTGGAAAAACTTAAAGCGATGGGGATGTTGAAGAGGATAAGGAAATACGCGCTGGTGCACCTTCCCTTCTATCTTGTCTGTTACCAAAAGAAGTTGGAGAATCGATACGATTTGTATCCCCCTTCTGTCGCGGGTAGTATGGGGATTCTTACGAAGTTCAAAGGGGTCTTAGGTGTTAAGAAGGCAAAGTCGATCCTCGAGCCTCGCTCAAAAGCAGTTAAGACACTTCTGGACGGCATCCTCCCTTTTGTTGAGCAGAATCCCGTGTTTGGAAAAGAAATAGTCGACGCGGGAATCGAGGCCAATATCTTACGGACAAAAGATTTGCGTAAGAGGATAAGCAAGGGACTTGAGGAGCTACAGGAGGAAGGATGGATATCCGAAAGCGAATTCCAAACATTCAGCGAATCGTTGACGAAGACCTAAGGCCCTAGTTTCTTAACCGCACATCCGTCAAAGGCACAGTACCCATAACCACTCATCTTTCTACATTCCCAGCCTACTCTTAGCCACCCATTTTCTTGCAGACGTTAGAAATAGCCAAGATAACATGGGGAGGTGTGAAGATGCTAAAAACTTTAGTGTATCGAGGAGATCCCGCCTTCTTAACCGTTCTTTTCTTTCCCCCAGCCTCCAGATACCCTTCGATGAATTCTGTTGCTACAAGCTCCGCGGAATTCGCTGAAGAGATAGGCGAGGCGTAGTGTCCAGAATAATAGAGGAACTCAGCTATGTCCCAAGCTTGATTTCCGTCTCTTGAAGCCTGTTCAAGATCGACGAAAAAAGCTTCCCCATCTTTTGCGACTACGATATTCTCCGGCTTGCAGTCTCCTAGACTAACGCCAAGTCTGTGAGCCTGGGCGATTTTCGTACCTACATCTCTCACCGAGGCAACATCTGAGGCTTTCTTCTTGGACGACATGATCTGCTTCATAACTCCAACTAAGGTCTCTCCTTCAATGAACTCCTCAAAAATCAGCCGTTCCTTAAGGCTGACGTGAAGAATCTTCGGAACAGCGAAACCATGACTGCGCAAAAACTGGTTCATTGCGTATTCTCTTTCCAGTCTGGAGCGACCGAGCACGGCAAACGTCTTTGTACCAATCGTCCATAGAGCCAAAGGGAACCATTTAAAGCCAAACCAGTCTTCAAACTTTTTCGCCACAATCTTCTGTTCTTCACTGTTTCTCCGAAGCCTAAGCAAATAGACTGTGTTCAGAAATCCGCCTATCTCTTTAACTTTTACGTCTGAAATATTTGTATTCGACATCATCTTCTCTGCAAAAACATCTAGATTGGTGCTATCTGACAGCGGAACCAGTCCGTCAGGTGTCGGCATCAACAAATATCTTTCAGGATCCTCAAGCCGAGAAACAAGCTGTTCGGCTCCACCCTTTCGATAAGACCCTTTGGACATTTCATTGTCTTGGACTAGGAGACTGCTTATTTTTGGCAATACGTTGAGAATGTGGAGTAGCGCTGTTTTCTGAATAGATTTGAGAAAGGTGGGGATTCGGATTTTCTGAGTCCTGATAGCATTAGTCAAGTTTTCTGTAACTTTGATGTATCCATTGGACACAGCAATCCAGTCCTCTTCGGCCAGTCTTTCGATGGCTTCGAGGTAACCTCGCATAATTACATCCATGTTTCTTCTTTTCAGATCTCTCCTGAACATGTTGAGGAAGCTGTGGGCTATAGGTGGGAACAATTTGGCCCTTCGCCTTATGGTTTCATGAATGAAATACTCGGCTTTTATGAGAAGCTCTTGAGATAACTCGGGAAACTGCAAAACAAGATTCTCCANAAGCTCCCACACGATGCGTCTTTTCACCTTAATCTCATGTTCCCACAGATATTCCTCATTAATCAGAGATCTGTAAGGGAACGTTACCTTCTCAGCAACAAACTCCCCCAACCATCCCTGATCCACATCTTTTTCAAATATTCTCCGATCGACAGCCAAGACAAAAATGTTTATCCCATCTGACGGCTTAATGTGGTATCTTAACCCAATTTCGTAACGCTTTAACACCAGAAAAACCTGAGCATCACTACTCTTGTCCGCATAACCACACACTTGGGGACCATGTAGACAAGCTGCGACAATCTCACGAGAGCCAGCAATATACTTGCAGAAGTCCAACACGTTTTCTTTGAGATTTTCACCTGAAAGCTGAGTCATACATACCCAATTCCCTGACAGCCTATAATCTTTATCTCCTCTTCCTCTTACAGACTTGATACTCCGAACAGCTTTTTTCCGCAATGATCCCAATAACCGCTTCAAATGTGCCGAAAGCCGAGAAAACTCCAACTACCCGATTTCGAGTTGCTTATATACCATGAGTCTGCTTTTCCTCACTGAGGCGACACGAATGGACTCTTCTACTGTCGACGCACACACATGGAAAAGTCTCTTCACGCTCTACAAGCTCGCAGAACTGGGTGCGTGTAGCAGAACCGTGAAAGTTTCAACGGAATATCTGGCTGAAAAGATGGGAGTTTCCCAGCAGACAGCCTCTCGCCACCTCATCCATCTGGATAAGAGCGGTTGGACAAACAGGATAATCACTCCAGAGGGATGTTTGATTAGAATCACGGATTCTGGAGTGGCTCAGTTGAAGAAGCTTTACTCTGAGTTGCGTTTGATAATTGAGGCGCCCTATCCGCCTTCTGTTACGCTAGAGGGTGTGCTTTTCACTGGGCTTGGGGAGGGCGCGTACTATGTGACGAGAGATGGATATCGTAGGCAGTTCATAGAGAAGTTAGGTTTCGATCCCTACCCAGGAACCCTGAATCTTAAGCTTACCTCGGAGTATGACATGAAAACAAGGTCTGAACTGGAGACGTATCCTGGAGTAGAGATCGACGGCTTCAAGGATGAATCTAGATCTTTTGGTTCGGTGAAATGCCATCCGGCTATAATCAACAACAGGCTGAAGGGTGCTCTGGTATGTGCCCTGCGAAGCCACTATAAGTCCTCAGTCATGGAGATAATTGCTTCCTCTTTCTTGCGCGGCAAGCTGAAGCTGAAAGACGGAAACAAGGTGAAAGTTGAGGTTCTAATTCTTCCATGAGGTGAAGAACCTGAATGAACTCTAGGCATACCGACAGTAGGCTTTCAAGGACAAAAAGGGCGCTGGAACGAAATGATTTTGAAGTCTTTATCACTTCGACTAGGAAGGATACGGTTCAGAAGGTTTTGGCGCTTATCCCAGCTGATGCCACGGTTGGTGTTGGTGGTTCTGTGACGATCCGTGAACTGGGTCTTATGGAAGCTTTGACTGAGCGGGGGAATCGGGTTGTTCATCATTGGCAGCCAAATATATCAGTTGAGGATTGGCTTCCCTTTATGGTGGAAGCTCATAATTCTGATGTCTTCTTGTGCAGTAGCAATGCTGTTACGGAGAATGGGAAGTTAGTGAATGTTGATAGTACGGGTAATAGGGTGGCTTCTATGATATTTGGTCCTGATAAGGTGATTGTTGTTGCTGGACGGAACAAAGTTGTGAAGAATGTGGATGAGGGCCTTAAGCGCCTTAAAGAGGTAGCAGGCCCTCTGAACGCCAAGCGGCATAATCTTGTGGAACTCCCCTGCGTCAAGACAGGAGTGTGTACAGATTGCGACTCCTCGAAAAGGATTTGTCGCGTGACAACAATTATTGAGAGAGCTCCCAACAGAGTGCGGGAGCCCCACATGACAGTGGTGCTGGTAAACAAGGACCTAGGCTTTTGACGATCTTAAGCGGTTTCAAGTTCGCAAAGAGTGTTTCTGACACCAAGAAAGGTCTACAGTGTTCTACATTGGCTTGCAGGATAAACTAACATGTTAGGTGGAAGGCTGCTACAGTTTCCTTGCCAGATCGGATGAGCTTGTTGTAGGTTTCGCAGGCTTGTTTGGTTGGTTGGATGATGAGCTCGATTCCCCTCTCCTCAATGTATCTTTTTGTTTCAGCTACAACCCTCATCAATCCCGAGTAGCCTGTGCCAACAACAAGTACATCAGGCCCCTTCTCAACCACCTCTTCTATGTCCTCGATGTGCAATTGGTGACCCGCCTTCCTCCACCAGCCCACCTCTACTCGATCTGGATAGATGATAAGGTCATTAGTGTACTCCTTCCCTTCAACGACTATTCGGCCAAAATCGTAGGATTCAATCATCATTTGAATCATCCGAACCAGCAATCTTCGTATCCATGCACTCTGTCAGATTTCTTATAAACCTTTAGAAGGCTTTGAAAGCCGACGCGCATATTTGAATTGAGGAAACCACTCGCGGGAAAGCTTAAAACGAGAGGATAGATTATTTGCTTGGTGCTCTGGAAGGCTCCGGTAGAAGAAGAAGAGAATATTCTTCTCTGCTGAATATAGCCAGGTTAAACACGCCAGGTGAGCCAAGTATTCCGGCCTTTCGCCACAACAAGTGGAAGAGAGCCGGAGACCCGGGTTCGAATCCCGGCCGGAGCACCACATCTAAGCAAGGTTTCAACACAGTGTTCGATCGATAAGAGGAGTTAACATAGTTGCTTAAGGCTACATGTTTTTATTATACTGCAACCACTCAAGTGATAATGGAGAGTTCAAGATGCCCCACAAGGAGAGGAAGACCAGAAAGAAACGCGGTTCCAGAACACATGGATACGGCCAAGTAGGTCAGCATAGAGGAGGCGGGCAGAGGGGCGGCCATGGAAAAGCGGGAGGGAAGAAGCACAAGTGGACACACACTGTCAAATACGCCCCAAAACGATTTGGGAAATACGGATTTAACCTTCCTAGAAGAAGAGAGGTAAGTGCGATAAACGTGGGCGAATTAGATCAACAAGTAAGCGATCTCGTAGCCAACAAGAAGGCAAAGAAAACGAAGAAAGGCATCAAGTTGGATCTAAATAAGCTTGGCTACGACAAGCTTCTAGGAAGAGGGCAGGTAACACAACCGCTGATCATACAAGTAGATTCTCACTCTGAGTCTGCCGCCAAGAAAATAGAGAAGGCTGGCGGCAAAATGATAAAACAAGAATAAGACTTTCTACTTGGATATCTGCGTCAAAAGGTTATTCTAACTACTGAATGGAGAAATTTTGGCGCCCACCAGCGCCTGCGAGAAAAGCACTCCCACTATGTAATCATCTTTTATATAAGAACCTCCGTATGCGTTGAATACATTACGAAGGGAGTATTGGAAAATGTCGTTTAGGAGAAGATTATTCATGCTTCCAGGACCTAGTGAGCCCTATCCAGAGATTCTTGAGAAGCTTCAGCATCAAATTCTGCCACACTACGGATCCGAATGGGCGGAAGCATTCAAAATAGTGCGCGAGGATTTGAAGAAGATCTTCCAAACAAAGGGAGAGATCATAGTATATCCTGGCTCAGGCGAGTCAGCAACTCACATGGTCGTAGCGAACATTGTTAGGCCCGGAGACAAGGTCATAACCCTCTCAAGCGGGTGCTTCGGAGAATGCATCAACATAGCCGTTGAGGCTTTTGGTGGAAAAACCGTTTCAGTGAGGGAGAGTTTCGGAAAGGCTATCGACCCAGAGAAGGTAAGAAAAGTTGCGGGCGAAGAGAAGGATGCGAAGGTTATCTTTGTGGTTCATGTCGAGACTTCGTCTGGGGTGGAAAACCCAATCAGGGAAATCGGTGAAATCGCTGAGGAGATGGGTAAAACTTTCATAGTCGATGCGATAGCCTCGCTGGGGGGTTGTGAGTTGAGGATGGACGACTGGAACATAGACGTCTGCTTGGGCTACGCTAGTAAAGCCCTCGGCTCTATACATGTTCTCTCTCCAATAGCTTTGAGCAAAGAAATCTGGGAGAGCATTGAGCAGAAGTCTCAATTTATGAAGCCTTTTTTCATCGACTTCTCGGCATGGAAGTATAGTAGTTGGGGTGGAGTCCATCCAGTCACCATGCCCACAACGAACATCCTGGCGCTGGGTGAGGCTGTTAAGATCGCGTTGAGGGAGGGCTTGCAGAACCGCTTCATGAGACACTACGTTTCTGGCAAGGCTGTCAGGGAGGGAGTGAGAGCTATGGGCTTGAACGTCCTGCCAGAAGAAGAGGATGCCGCTGCAACAGTTACAGCGGTCAAAGTGCCCATGGACACAGAAGACAAGATAAGAAGCCTGATGATGAAGAAATTCAACATAATGATCGGTGGAAGCCTAGGAGGCTTGGTGAAGGGGAAGGAAACTTATGGCAAGGGAGAGCTGATAAGGATTGGACACATGGGACTGGTAGCTTCACCAGAGTACATAGTTCCAACCCTTGCAGCTCTAGAACAGGTCATGCCAGAGACAGGCTTCGTTGCGAAAGCCTCAGGAGTGGAAGCTGCAATGGAAGTGTTCAAGCAACAGCCAAGAGAGTGGATAAACGGGATATTCGCAAGGCTCATGGAAAGATACATCTAGAGCAACCATACATTCAGCCAGCTTCCACGACTTCTAGTATTTCTTTGATCTCGTCTTTCTCGTTTTTCTCCAGCAGCGCTGTCGGTTTTCGGGGGTAACCACCAGGTAAACCTTTCATGTTCAATGCTTCCTTTATCGCTGAGAATTGATTATGTTCTTTGATAAGAACCTCATTTATGTAAGATATACGCCTTTGGAGTTTGCTTGAGTCCTCAAACTTTCCCTCTACGAAGGCTTCGTATAAAGCGCTACAAAGTGTAGGGGTCACATTTGCGACTGCGATTACGGCGCCTTTCCCCCCAAGCATTAACGTCGGAAAAATAACGTCTGCTGTACCCGCTAACACTGACACCTTGTTACCCACCAATCTGGTTAGTTCTGCTATTTGACCCAAGTTTCCACTGCTATCCTTTATCCCCACAACACTATCGTACTCAGAAGCCAGCTCGTAAACCACGCTCGGCTCTAAAGAGAATCCTGTGAATTTCGGAACATTATAGATAAGGATGGGCAAGTCAACGGCTTCGATTACAGTGCTGTAGTGATCGTAAATCTCTTTGCTTGAATGTTTGTAATAGAATGGTGTCACAACAAGAGCTGCATTGACCCCTATACTCTTTGCATCCCCAGTTAATTGAATTGTTTCCCGCGTGCTTATGGCTCCGGTTCCAGCGATTACTGGCACCTTGCCATTGACCTCATCTACAACGATTTCAATAACTCTCTTTCTCTCTTCTCTTAGGAGATAGGGCGCCTCACCATTGCTTCCACAAGGAACAAGACCAGAGAGCCCTCCCCGAACCCAAAATCGAACACATTGCCGTAGCGCATCCTCGTTTATATCTCCATTACGTTGAAACGGTGTTATGTGAGGTACAAAAACTCCTTCCAACTTCAGTTTTGACATGCGACTTCGATCCAACCTTTGATACATTGCCCAATTTTAAACTTTTGAGCAGTGTCCGGTTTTGTCGTATCCCCCTCTAGCTCAAACCAGGATCAGTAGACTTGGCAGAAATATTATTCGTTGTTATCAAAAGCGTCTCTTTCGTCGCCGTTAACAGGGCACACGTATGCCTATCCTGGAGATTGCAACCTTTATAAACAACTTCAGCGGTCCAACCTACTCCACGAGATGAACGGAAT
>JGI2171J19970_10001726_pt1 | contig 12162 bp, 11 predicted proteins | sample DeeMarSWOR324_28_FD_19970 | JGI IMG/M metagenome (IMG submission 19970) | reverse complement strand
AGATTCCCAAATACATCAAATTCGTAGAGGAATATCCCATGACTGTTACTGGGAAAATCAAGAAATTCAAGATGCGAGAAATGGCAGCAAAAGAGTTAGGATTAGAGAAAGAAAGAAAAAAGAAATAGAGACGAGACCAGTGCACGTCTCAAAGGAGAGAAACAAGAGAAGTGTTTCTCTGTGATACTTTTCAAAGCTGCAATTACATTCAAGCAGTATACCTGCAAGGGTTATCCCCATATCTGTATGGGGGGAGAAGCTGATGTCAATATGAGAAAAAGGGAGCTAAAATCAAAAAAAGCGCATCATGCTAAATAAATTGTTCAAATTCGCAAAAGAGCAAAAAAATTCTAATATATTGAGAAAATAAGACGTGTCAGTTAATCTATTCTTTCCACTAGTTTGTAAGCTTCATAAATTAACACAATTAATAATCCTGCTATAATTGTACTAGAGAGCCAGAAAACTAAGAAATGTAACTCATCACATTCAACCAATCTACACGTAGTAACCAATATTTTTACTGGCAGCCCAAAAATATACCACGACCACCTGTCCATGACATCCCCGGATAAAATCATCGAGATAATAAATCCAAAAAAAGACCACAAAAATCCTATCAAAATAATTGCTAAAATTCTTTTTACTATGCGTTTTTTGTGACCCATTGAAATCCCCTCTTTGTTACTGCACGTAAACCATATCCTGCAGCACCCCACATTATCATACCAACAACCATTTGGGGATACAACCAAATCCAGACGAGAAAGTAAATATCGCTTGGTGGAAGACCCATGACGTGATGGACAATTACATACGGGAGATACGTTATTGTCCCCAGAATTGTTGGCTCTGAGTTGAACCGGTAGTACTCTCCTGGTGGAGAGACATTATCAGATGGAGGCCTTGGAAGTCCCTCCCACGGGTGGATTGTATACAGAATTCCCTCCCCTAGAGGCATTCCTTCGCACGGATTTCTCCCCCCACGCGATCCTGGACACTCACACGGATTTCCTCTTTCTATGTTTGCCTGGCAAAAAGCATAAAAACCAGCATCTTTGTAATAATTTTCAATACTTCTTCCCATCAATCCCCACATTGCCCCTATAACTAAAAAAATCATGACAAAATATGATATAGATGGTATTATTTTCTTAAACATGTATAGAGTCAACGCCAATGGTATTATACCTCCATAGACGAGCATAGACAGGACGAATGAATTCGCTATGTAGTAGTCAATCAAAATAACTGGAGTAACTAACAAAGCTGTTACTGCCAAGAGTATAATTTGGGTTTTCATTTTCTTCATATTATCCTCTCTAGAACCTTAGTAATGTGTCTTTTCTATCCCTTAAATCTTTTACGGAGGATAGGAATTGTCCAATTTTGGGCGTCTGCAATTTTGTTACACGTGTAACAATCCTGTCCTCTTATTAGATTATATTGGATTCAATATTCAATTTCCAAAAGGCTCTTCACTCTTATGGCGTCTTTTGTGTTTACTGTGCAGCTTATAGGAGATACGATAAGAAACCTAAAAAGATAAGTGCAAAAACCCAACCCACAAAAGGTGATAATTTCTTTCTATTTCTTATGTCCTCTTCTGTCGCCTGTGGACGTTTGAGCAGACTTAAGACGTAGAAAATACTGAACTGCACATGGCTGTAAGGAGTCCTTAGAGATTACCATAATGCAAAGGGTATAAAAGACAAAATGTCACTATTAAGACTGCATTTGTACGCAGGAATATATCAACAGTGTCTATCTTCACCGATTGCTATTTGCTATTTTAAATAGTTATCTGCTCTTTATGCAGTATGTAGTAGATAACTACTCCAATAACAACGATAACTGTCCAAGCAGTGGATAAGTAAGCAGCTAAAGGATTCAGGAGAGAACCTTCTACAACTATTTGCGTTGTGGCAACAAAAGTGCCTAAGACCAAAAAGACAAAAACACTTCCAAAGGATACAACATCTAAAATGGCAGATTTTTGAAAGGAATACGCATCTTGCTGTGGCTTCGTTAAGTGGATTTTCAAATATACCATACCCAGTGCAACAGTAGCAAAAACAACAAGGTGACCGATTACAGGACCTTTTGGTAACCCTGGTGAAGTAACAAAATAAAGTAATGATATACCACCAATGTAACCCAACCGTATTCCCCAGCCGAATTTACCCAATTTTCTGTGGTTCCAGTTCCTCTGTACGATCCTGGTGGCAAAGTAAAAGGTGACTAACCCCTGAAGACACCACCACCACACTACATTGATGAAGAGAAACCGTGGAATGTTCACGCCGAGGAACAAAGGTGGAGAAAATATCGCACCTGTCAAAAAAGCTTCTGGTACAACACCAAAACAGAATGCAACAACAATCAACTGCCTATTACTGATTCTGTATTTTACAATTAAATCTTCAACAACAGAATAGTACGACAAATACAAGAACAACAAAAGAAAGAATCCCCTACGGAAGAGTCCTCCAAAACCCCTCATGGAGTATTCAAAAAGCAAGTTAAACCCTGTAGCAAGTAATACGATTTTGAACCTATTCATAGTGGTGATGACTGTGTATATTTTAAAACTTTTTCTGAGATCATTTAATCATTAGTGTTTGTCTCAGTTTTGTTACACGTCTAACATTTTTCTTTCAATATGTTTTATTTTCAAATCTTGATATTGAATGAAATAAAATTTCCAAAGTTTGAAATTGACACTCTTTTATGATTAAAGCTTTATACATGCATTCATATAAAATCTCATGAATGAGGAATTTGCCTTGGCTGTCCGTGCCATCTTTCTCCGTGGGCTGAAGAACCCCATAAATCAGTATAATGTGATTTTTACCACATCAAATGGAATATAGGAGCTGAAAACACAATTAAATGTTTTGTATCTCGATTGGACCCCCACTGTGCACCCATACTTCTTTTGGGCCCCACAGCACCTACGCAGATACCCCTTTCTGATGCAGTGAGGATGGGCTGGGTCACCACAATTTCAGGGGTTCCAGATATCAGAATCTTTTTGACCAAAACCATAGAGGGTCCATCGCTCCGATTGTCAAATTGTTTGTTTAATTGGAAAAACTTTATATACTTGAACTTCTAGAAGGTAGTATGCTTAATTCCAAAAAACTTGAAGATGATTATATGTCTTCAAAAGAGATGAATTTATTTGTGAGGGCTTTGCAGGCGGCAGGACAGTCAGAGACAGATGCAAAGATCCTATCATTTCTAATTACTAATGATGTCTCATCCGCAAATGACATCATTGAAGCGTGTGGTTTATCTAAAGCCACAGTATATACAAGCCTGCAAAAACTCCAAGATTACGGATTTGTAATAGATACCGGTACTAGACCAGCAAAATATCAAGTGACCAAAGAGTTGATTGACAATCTAAGAACAGAAATGCAGGGATTATCTAAATTCATCATCAAGAGGGTCGAAGAAATAAAAGTCCCAGAAACCCGAGAGATATTGGAGAGTATTAGAAATGTTTTTGAAATAAACGGCTTTATTTTTGAAAGGCCCAAACGAATGGAAGCTCTCAGAGGTAGACGTTATCTATCTTCTATCTTATTCTATGATTACATTGCACATAGAGAATTTTCAATAGGTATCGTCTTGCTTGATAAGAATAAAATAGAGAAACTCAAACTTGAAGATGATCTGCTTATAATCTCTCGAATGTTTGATTCCATGAGACGTCTTAATGAAGAATATCAGTTAATTACTACGTTTTTGTTCTTACACGCAGATCTACCCCAAATTTCACGAATAAAGAGGAACTTAGATCGTTCCAAGAAGTACCTTTCAACAGAAAAATTGTCTGAAAAACCCTTGTGCATTTTTTTTAGTAATGAAGAAAACTTCAAAAATCGAACTGTTAAATCAATTAATGACCTGCATGACCGAAAACTAATTGTGGATGAAATAGTGAAAGAGATCAAGTCAAAATTAGAACAAATTGACGAATATACATTGGTAAGTAAAATGTATGATCGCCTTGTCTCCAATTTCATAACAGACGAATATCCTGGCATGCATGACGCAGAAAAAAGACTGGTTGATAGGATAATAGAACCTATTCAAAGCATGGTGGGACGAGAAACACGAAATCTTGCAATTTTTAGTCGAAGATATATGGAACTTGCTGTCAAAATTTATGGATATATAGATTCGATAGAACGGAAGGTGCTCCTACCACGTACATCATATTTGGAGAATGATCTAAAACAATTGAACTTTTTAATTTCAAAATTTCGACCAATTGAGTACGAATTGAGGAGAATATATCCTGAGTTACATCGCCTTCTCGCTTCTGATAATCTTAATCCGTTTATTTTTACTGAACCATATGATTTAGAAAAAAATGTAGTCAATCAGGAAAAAATGAAAGAAACAGCCGAAGATTTTTCAAACACAATTAAGAAAGGTCTTCCAAACTTTGTTCGATTCATAGTTGGTGAAGCGGGAATCGGTAAAACGAAGATTCTAAAACATGTGTTTAGGAGTAGATTAGAAGAGCGTGGAATCAGAACAATCTATGTTGATTGCCCTGTGAGTTTTGATTTGACAAATTGTATACGTGATGAACTGACACGAGAAGAGAATTTTCCCCCAGATATGAGAAGCATCGTTAGAAGCTACAGAAGACAAAAACTTGAAACACCGAGAGATGTTTTGCACTTATTAGAAGAAATAACAGAAGTGACTATGAAAATGAAATCAAATGGGTTTGTCGTCATTATCGACGAACTCGAGAATACTTTACCCTACATTTCCCGTGTTGACAGATCGTTATCCTCCCAACGTCCTCTTGCGTTGCGTCAATTATCGGAAATTTTGGAGAATAGAACCCATAAGAATCTTGGTTTTCTCATTGGATGTAGGAAAGGCATCTTTTCACAAGTTGAAGAGAATCTTGGAATAACTAATTTGGAGAAATTTGCTTATAATTTGGAAAACCTGGATTTCAAGGACGTTAAGGAATTAATTGAGATCAGATATAAAGTTTGGTCCATAGAGAATGGAACTAAATTTAATAAAGCTTCTATAAATGAGATCATAAAGAAAACAAATGCTAACACAAGGGACATAATAAAATATCTTCGTGAGTTATATAGTTATTCGCAGCAAGAAAAAAAGCTGAATATTACAAAATCCGATATTGAGAAAATTGGTGAGATACCATTATTCAGATACTGAGGAGGGATATGATGGCTAAGCTTCCTCAATTTTGCCCTCAAACAGGGGCTTCAAAATGTGGTCTTTCAGATCAGATTGTCAAACAGCGAATAGAAAAGCAGCCCTATGTGATTATTATGACACCATATGGACCAGAAGGACGATATGATGATACAGTAGAGACAATCCGTAAGGTAATCTCGCGAAAAAAGATACATCAAAAAGGAGTTAGAGCAATTCTTGCAAGCGAGATATCTCAGGTTGGTGCGCGTTACTGTTTAATCTGTCAATCATGCTGGTTTTCAACTTTTGGTATTGCAGAACTTGGAGATTTGAATAATAATGTCTTATTTGAAGTTGGCTTAATGTATGGATTTGGAAAACATGTTATATTTACTTGCCACAGAGATTTTATAGATATAAGAGACCTACCATTCAATATCAGTGATTATTTTGTTGTTCCGTACAGGAGTAGTTTGTCATTGTCATTACCTCTAGAAAAAAGAGTTGAATATATTTTACAGCTCCTGGGTTAATTATTTAGCAACAAATGCTTATTATGGGATCTGCACCTTCCGATGTCCCTTTAAAAGCGAATCTCTTGTTTTCTACCCATTCGGTAATAACACAATAGAGCTCAATTGGTTTTCCACCCTTTTCTCCTACCATGTACTAGGTCGTGCCCGCTCTCTCTTCTTTCTCATCAACTATTGTATATTCGGTGAAATCTGTGCTCCAAATCAGATACCTCTCTGGTTCTGCTATCCAATTCCAGATACGATCTGCAGGCGCTTTAATATTTATTGTTCCTTTTACTGTTGGCATAATACACCTCCTTTGATTTTTTTCAGTTCCGTATTCTTATTTGTGAATCCTGGCCTGAGTTCAGTGTTCAGGTGACCTACACTAGAATTACCAATTCTCTCTAGAATTACCTTTTTCTTTTGTGAAATCTTATCAACTCCTTTTATTCTTTTCAAGAGCTCGCTTCTTAATTCTTTTTCTCCGGTTCTCCTTTTGTGTAACCTCCTGCTCAGATTTTGATGAGAGGTAAGCACCAGCGCCCATGGAAATGGCTCCAGCCACTGCTCCTGCAATGCCAGCAATAAGAATCGGGTGACTTTCAGTAATGGCACCATAAACTCCGGCTAATAACGCCAATATGGACACTAACCCGTCATTCGCTCCAAAGATCACGTCTCGTACGCCACCACCACCTCCCATCTCCCACGCCTCCATACCCAAAATGTCCTTTTTCATCCGCTCAATGTGCAGCCATTCATCAGACGCCATTCTCATCCATTCTTCTGATGTGGCAACATCGTCAATATTTCCAGCCAAAATGGCCAAATCCTCAATGCTCTCATCTTCAGCAATGATGGCCCACTCAAAGAATCCCCTCGTGCCTAAAATGCGCATCATTAACCCGATTCTCATATCTAGAAGAAAAGATCTGTGTTCACCCTTTATCTCCTTAATTTTCTGTAGCCAGTACTCGGAATCCGTAAATTCGTTAGTGCTAATCTCCTGTAAAAGTTGTTCAACCCTTTCATCTGTAGCAATTCTAGCAATTCTTTCGTGTAGATTTTTCTGGTTGTGTCACAGGGCGCTTTTGTTTCTGCAGTCGTTATTTCATTCATCCATTTCACCATCTATTAGCTTTTTCATTTTTTTGTTCTCCTTTGTAGTGCCCGTATGACTCCCAGCACGAAATTGATTCTCGGAACCTTCTCCATGTAGCGTTTATACTCATCACCAAACTTTTCAATGCACCGCTCTTCTTCTTTGAATGTGTCCAAATACCCAAAAACCATGGATGCACCACCAACGACCACCACCCACCAGGTTTGTGCCACCAGCATGACACCGAGATTGATCAATATCCAAGCTACACCATTTTGAGGATGGCGCGCAATCGCGTAAATTCCTGTATCAACGAGTTTTGTGGTGTGCATATAGGATTTACCTTGAGGGACACCACCCCTTCTGCGAAACGCTACAATAGGTGCAACACCAAAGAATGCCGCAATCCATAGGATCACCCAACCGGTATTTGCGACTAAAGAAGAACCATTCCAGTTGAAGAGAACAATCGCCAGTACAATCTGCACTATCACAAGAATGCCGCCAGCTGTAACCAGTAACCACGGATGCAGTCCATGAATAAACTCTTCAAATGTGCTCATGTAATCCCTCCTTCAATTATCTTCCACTTTTTGACAAGAACCACCAGAGCGTAGACCCCTGTCCAGAACAGAATGCAGTCCTCATACAGGTTCAAAGCTCCTAAACACTTCCCAAATGCAGGTAATGCCCACACCAACAGGACGATGTACACTTTTTTATCCACTTTTGGTACAGATGCTGCAAGCAGTGCCAAAGCAAACACTGTGGTAGGACAGGGCATCGTCCCGAAGGTGCATGCTTTTGGGTACACATGACCTAACCCATATCCAATGACAGGATACGCAAATGCACATACAATGAGGAGCGCTGTCACATACTTCTGCCATTTCGTTTCAGGGGATCTGAACTGGGTTTTTCCTTCTTTCATGTCCCAAGCAAATAAGACTGCTGCCAGCACAAACAGAGGTGCTCCCAAGATAGTCCCAGGGAGTTCTCTTCCAAAAATCAAGAAAAACACCACTGCATTCCAGACACACACAAGAGAGAGAAACCCCTTCATCAACTTGTTCATTTTCGTGCTGGGGTTGACCATCAAAAAGTATGTCAGTATCACTGCTGCAGCCAACATAACAATCTGCATAGGAAAAACGGCCTTGTTGTAAACTCCAACTTGGTTCCACCATGCTTCTGTATCCATTATGTAACCTCCTGCATTAGCACTTGAATCTCTCATCCAGTCCTATAAAAGCCTTTCTATTTCAAAGAACTTCCCAATAGTATGTATTTATCTTATCGCCTTGTATATGAAACTCAATATACAAATATCTAAAAATATTTCATTTAATAAACTTTGAAGTTATTATTTAAGACTCTTTATTTCAATATTTTAGCAGTACAGTATCTTGCACAGCGCCCATGAATACCAGTTCACATCAGGTCATTGAAATCCACCCATGAGAATACCAACCAGGTGTGGGAATTGCTTGACAATCTGACAATTCGTATTCTATCTAGAGAAGACAACTCTGTAGGGATTAGAATTAAGCCAGGCAGAAATCTAATGGAACGTATAATGGAGTACCTATAGCATAATTTCAGGCCCATATAAGTCAGTGCGCCCAATGGAGGGGTGAACAAAGGAGGTTGTATAATTTCTGGTGGCAAAGTCTTCCATCTTTTCGAATATCAAATAGTAGAAACCAATCAAGACCAAAAATTTGTTACACGTGTAACAACTTTGAGATAAAATCCAATGATTTGTGCTTTACTACTGTTATGCACAGCTAATGAAAAATCTCTTCATTTCTGTAATTCCTTCCATTAAAAACCCTTCACCACCTCGCAGAGAGTAGTCACACGAACAGGGTAACCAAAAGAATTGAAGGGACAACTTTTTATATATACGTTAGGAAGTAATATGAATGACAAGAATTTTGGTTGTGGAAGATGAGTGGATTGTTGCTGACGATATACAAGAGAGTTTGAAAGATTCAGGATATTCTGTTTCCATAGTGTCTTCAGGAGAGGAAGCCATGCAGAAGGCAAAAGATGTGGATTTAATTTTGATGGATATTGTATTAAAGGGTGAACTCAATGGAATTGAAGCAGCTGAGCACATACGTTCCCAGGTCGATATTCCAATAGTGTTTTTGACAGCTCACGCAGATGAAAAAACGTTAAAACAGGCAAAATTAACTGGACCTTACGGGTACCTTGTGAAACCTTTCAAAGATAGGGAATTACATGCTACCATAGAAATGGCCTTGTACAGGCATGAATTGGAGAAAAAAGTGAAAGAGGACAAAGAATGGCTTGAAAAGAAAATTGAAGAACGATCGAGAAGAATTGAAATCCTTTTACTGACCAAACAGAGCCTCCAGAAAGAGAAGAACTGGGAAGATGGACTGAAAACTATTGCCGAGTGCATGGTGAGACTTGGATTTGAAAAGTACGGTATCTTCTTGGTGAATCCAGTGAAGAAAACGTTGGACTACCATTTCGGGAAAGGTGTTGATTTCCCAGAGGGTACATCCTTTTCCCTGGACGATTCTGACGATATTGGTATCAAATGTGTTCTAGAAAAGAGAACCATACACGTAAAAGAGTACAATCCTGAAGAGAACCGCATCATTGCTGCCCATCCCGTTGTGTGGGTTCCTATCATCGTGCAGGATGAAGCGTTTGCAGCATTGGCTGCAAGCAACATGAATCAATTAACAGATGAGGATGTGAAAGATTTAGAGATTCTTGCAGGCATGTGCGGAGTCTTTATCGACAGGACGAGATTGTTAATAGAACCAGTTCCAGAAGAAACGTTAGAAACAGAGGTTAAACACTGGCTGGACTCTGCAGAGGGGTATATCATTTTAGAGAAAGAACCTGAAAAGTCTTTTGAGATATTTGTTGATTTAGTCACCCACGGTATACCTGGATTTGTGATTTCGAGAGAGCATCCTGAGAAGCTCAAGAAAAAGTACACGTTGGTGAAAACTCCTGTGCTGTGGCTGTCACGATTTGATGCAGAGAATGCTATAAGTCCAGACAGCTTTTCCAAGTTAGTGTATCTTATCAGAGATTTCACCAGAAAGAGTNNAGAATCTGTCATATTACTAGATGGCATGGAGTACCTTATAACACAGACAGGGTTTGAAACAGTCTTACCGTATCTGCAGGAGTTAAAAGACATTGTGATAATGTACAATTCGCGGTTGATCATCCCTTTATACAAGGAGGTTCTCTCTCTGAGAGAGTACAGTGTACTGGAAAAAGAGTTCAAGGTGCTGTAACTTAGTCTTAACCTTTAATGAACTGAGCACTTATCCTTGTGGGCTCTTTGTTGTTGATGCTCATTTGTTACACGTGTAACAATTGAAGAACAATGATTTCTTTATTTATCAATAATGTTATATTTTTAAAATAAAACAACTTTTAGCTCAATCACTTTATCACAGAATCCAACTGTCCCAATATCAGTGTACTCCCTTTCTTATCCAGTGGTCTATTATCATTGCCGCACTTAGGTGAATAGATACACGCGGGACACCCATCTTCACAGGGACAATCCCTCACCAGCTCATGAGCCATCTTTATAATATCACCAATCAGCTCAAATGCCCGTTCAGTTAGTCCAATGCCACCTTCAAATCCATCATACACAAAAATTGTGGGTTTCGACGTATCTGGATGCCTCATTGTTGATACTCCCCCAATGTCCCATCGGTCGCACATCACATGAAACGGCATCACCCCAATGAGTGCATGTTCTGCACCGTGAAGACCACCAGCAAACAATTCATTTTTCAAATCCTTTTCTGATTTCTCTTTTAGTTTCAAGTTCTTTTTGATGTCTTTGTCTTTTCTTCTTATCTCCCATATGGTATCTTTTATGGTTTCGGGGACACAAATCCATAAGCCAATTGTTTGAAAGGTTAATGCAGGCAAATCAAGCGGTTCAATTCCCACCACTTTGTCGTATTTCATTATCCTGTATCCTGTGTACTCTTCTGTCACTTTCACCCTGCCAAAAAAAACGCCAACCTCTGCCACGTCTTTTTTATCAATTTCTTCTAATACGGTAATATCCACAACCTTTATAACCTCCGTGTAGTAGTCCACGTCACATTTTTTAACCAAAACAACGCCATTCTTTAAATCCAAATGCTCCACAAAATACGTTTCCCCCTGGTGGAGCAAAACAGCTCCTTCATGTGCTTCCCGGTACGCTTGCGGCCTATCCATGGTCTCAAGTAGTTTCCCATTGCAGACCACCTTGAATATGTCTGAGGAGATAGTATCCAGTTTAACAGCTTCCGTGGCTCTCCCCCCTCCCCTCCCTGTGTACACCCATCCATTCTTTGTATGCTGGATCAATCGCTGCAGTTCCAAAACTCTTGCAATGCCCTCAAAATTTCCAAAATACTTTTTGTCCTCTTTTCTGACAGGTAACTCTGCTGCAGCACACATCACATGTCCAGCCACAATATACGGATTTTTCAAATCAATGATTGCATTCTCATGAGATTTATCAAAAAAGACCTCTGGATGATGCATAAAATACTGATCCAAAGGGTTCTGGAACGCCACTAACGTAACCACAGACTCATCAATGCCCCTTCCTGCCCTTCCTGCCTGCTGCCATGTTGATATGACTGTGCCGGGATATCCTGAAATGACCACACTGTCTAATGAACCAATATCAATCCCTAACTCTAATGCATTGGTGGAGGTAACCCCTCTCAAGAACCCATTCTTTAGCTTATTCTCTATTTCTCTCCTCTCATCAGGGAGGTACCCTGCCCTGTACGCAGTAATTTTATCTGTTAAATGTGGTTCATTTTCAAGTTCATTTTTCGCCCACAATGTAATTAACTCTGCCATCTTTCTCGAAATNGTGAAGCACAACGTNTGTAATCCATTTTTTACATAAAATAAGAATANATCTTTTGTTTCCTGATGAATAGATAACTTACCTACACCGTCGTAGTACGGATTATAAAAAATGAAATACTTCTTTCCCTGAGGAGANCCATCATTTTCAACCAATTCAAAAGGAACACCTGCCAANTTCTCACCAAANTCTACAGGGTTNGCAAGGGTAGCAGTTGANAAAACNACTTGNGGGGAAGCACCATAAAATTCGAGTATCCTCTGCAGCCTTCTNANCACAAAGGCAACATTGGAACCGAAAACACCTCTGTACCTGTGGGCTTCATCAATGACNANAACCTGCANATTNCTCAAGAACTTCTGCCATTTGTAGTGCCAGGGAAGCACATAATGGAGTTCATACGGGTTACTAATAATGATGCGGGAAGTTTCACGTATGGTGGGCCGTTT
>JGI2171J19970_10001724_pt1 | contig 12166 bp, 9 predicted proteins | sample DeeMarSWOR324_28_FD_19970 | JGI IMG/M metagenome (IMG submission 19970) | reverse complement strand
ACCGATCGTCTCACTTTTAGGATAGTCAATTATCGATGCGTCCGCTGTTGGGAACAATTTCGCCCAGACGTCGAAGCCGGGCTTTGCCTTTCTGCTAAAAAACAGAACGCCGCTGTTGTATTCTACCATATCACCGGAAAGCCTTGGATCACTGTACCGTCTCGTCCACGGGCACTCATTGATAACACACGCCAGGCCAAATGCCGGGCCCTATCAAAACCGTAGTCCAGCCTTCTCAGGACTATCGTGTCATTGTCCAGAAACAGTGTCTCTTCAAACGGGCTCAGGTCGCATATTCTGGTCTTGTTTATCTTGCCCCCGGCGCCAAATCGTTCAACGTGTATAGGAAGCTCAGGATGATGCTCTCGAACGGAGGCGATGGAGCGCTGAGCGTTTTTTGATGCTTCTCATNGTCGCCCCATATCATGTATATNANTCCACGTNTGGCTTNGGGCTGCCGNGNNGCNANAGCAGACNTGANTCGATTCCNNAGGNCTCTCTTGCCGCNNCNGNCTTNGNNNCNATCNTNTNTCNNTATCGCNCATTTCAGTTCTCNNGAGCNTTGCACCANCGGNGNCACATNTTTCGATATGCNTNTTCCANGCCGAGNGCNAGNCTNTTTGCATTGCACAAACNACNGGANAGCATTCNNTCTCTCATGGAAGCTCGAATCTTCGCGAGCGACTGATGATTTGGGGCCAGCGCGGTGGCTTTAGCGACATATTCTTCGGCTGTCCCGGCCGCGAAGAACTCCAGACCGACCGACCTGAGCAAACTCAAGCCGAGTCGGGAAGCGAAGGACGCGCCATAGAGCGAGATGATCGGCACCCCCATCCAGAAAGCATCACAGGTCGTCGTATGACCATTAAAGGGAAATGTATCCAGGCAGATATCAATGCGTTCATACTCCCGCAGGTGCTCAAGGTAAGTCATCCACCCTCTGATTTCAATCCTGTCACGGCTGAGCCCAAGAAGCTCAAACTGACGCAGGTAGTGGTCTCTAATATCCTAGTTATCCCCTTTCTCGAATCTCAGTACAAGTCGCGATTTGTCATTGGCTTTCAAGACTTCGGCCCAAAGCGACATGACCGGCGAGATATAGCCGATTCGCAGGGGGCGATCCGGATCCGCAACGTTATCGTGGACAACTTCCATGCGATTCACCGGCGCGTGAATCTCAGCCCAGCGTTTGTGCTCGTCAAAAATCATTTGTGGGTCAACGTCCGGCAAATGACGGAGATTGAACAGCATATGGGAATGGACATCTGAATCCCATGGGTGGATCTTCACCATCTTGGGCAACAAATCAACGAACTGTTCTATTTCGCCCGTCGATATCAAAGGCTCACCGAATTTCTCCCATAGAACAGCCTCGCGGGAAGACAGCTTCGACGTTTCTGTTACATATGCGGCGGCCTGTGAAAGAATGCCAATGGCGAGATCAAGCTGACCCTCCTCAAAAGCTGATCTGACTCTATGGAGAAATGCAGATAACCCATCTTCAGCTACACCCTGTTCAACAGCCAAAGTCTCTTTTGCCTTGTGTTTGCCGTGACAAGATTGTTTCTTCTTTTTGTGTGCCATTCCAAGTCTATCACAATGAACAACAATCGTACTATTGTGCCGCCAGAATACTGGCAAACAGTTCAAACATGTATAGTCGGCCTAAAACACTATCTGACCTTGGAGGTTCTACAAGCTACTTGCGAACCTCAGCCAAACTGTCATCCGGAACAGTCTTTGAATACATATCGAGCTGGCAAAACCGAACCACTGCATTTTTAGCAGACTGTTCTTTATTCCAGTCGAGAAGTTTTTCGGGAACATCATAATAGCCATGCCATATCTTGATCGGCCCAAAGAATGATCTGTACCAACTGGGCCGAAAGTTCCAGTTATATGGCAAAACAAATGGTAGAAATCCAGTCTGTTCGATTGCCAAAGCAAAGCTGCCCTGATTAGCTACTGGCATTATGCACAGCCCATTATCCTTGTAATGAATAATCGACGCATCCGTTGTTGGAAACAATTTCTCCCAGGCGTTAAAAACGGGCTTTGCCTTTGCGGTAAAAAAAAGAATACCGCAGTTGTATTCCACTATATCTCCGCAAAGCCGATCGTCACTGTAACGCATTGCCCATGGACATTCATTGATACAGCACGCCAGGCCAAATTGCCTGGCCTTATCGAAAGCAAAATCCAGGTTCCCCATTACGACTGTATCATTATCCAGATAAGCAGTTTCCTCAAACGGTGTCAAATCGCATAGTCTGGTTTTGTTTATCTTGCTGCCGGAGTCAAATTTTTCAACGTGAACAGGGATGTCAGGATGATATTGCCTCAGAGATGTAATTGACCGCTGCATCCACTTTTCGGCCTTTTTAGTGTCACCCCATACCACATAGAGGACTCCGCGCTTAGCTTTATATTTTCTTTTAATCCCCTGAGGTTCGGAAGATTTTGATGGCTTGGTATTATCCTCCTGTGATCGGTGCTGGTCGTCTGACTTTGTTTCTTTATTGGCGATGTCAAATTTATGATCTTTGCACCATCGATGCCACATTTCTCTATAGGCATGCTCAATATCTTCGGCAAATTTGGTTTTGTTGCAAAGGTCGCTGGCGGCCATTCGGTGACGCATTGTGGGACGCATTTTTGCCAGCGAAGGCAGATTATGGGCCAGCGCAGTTGCTTTTGCGACGTATTCCTGTGGTGTCTTCGCTGCAAAAAACTCCATTCCTACCCGGCTTAGTATGCTCAGGCCTACTCGCGAGGTGTGAGGTTCGCCAACCAGTGAAATCACAGGCACACCCATCCAAAGTACCTCGCAGGTGGTGGTTGTGCCGTTATACGGATAAGTATCCAATGCGATGTCCACCTGGTGGTATAGTAGCAAGTGGTCCGTTTTGGATTTCCAGCCGCATATTTCAACTCTGTCAGGTGAAATACCTAATCGCTCAAAGCGGCGCAGGTAATGATTTCTCACTCCATAATCGTTGCCCCGTCTGAATTTCAGCAGGAGCCGGGAGTCTTCATTAGCTTTGAGGATTTGTACCCAAAGCTCCATTATATATGGATTAATCTTGCAGTTATTGTTAAATGAGCCAAAAGTGATATAGCCGTTATCTTCGGCGGGCAACGGCCCTACAGGCGGTGCAAACTCGGGTGGTCTGTAACAAAGAAAACCGTCGGGCAAAAAGACCAGCTTCTCGGTGTAAAATTCCTGTGATTGAGGCGAATCGGCCAGAGCGTCCGTCAAACGATAGTCAATTTGCTCCATTCCGGTTGTGCCGGGATATCCTAAATAAGAAACCTGGACAGGGGCCGGTTCATATGCCAGGGCGATTAGGCTGTTATGGCTTGTGTGTCCAGCAAGATCAACCAGGACATCGATTTTATCGTCCTCAATGAGCCGAACAAGGCTTTCGTTGTCGAGTCCATAAATATTCCGGTAGTAATCGAACTTTTGTTTAAGGCGCTCAGTGACAATGTCTGGTTTAGCGATATTGCCATACCCATAGACTTCGAATTCTCGTCGATCGTGGCCCTCGAGGAGTGGCTCAAAGAAGAATGCTACCGGATGTGTGCAGAAGTTTGGGGAGATATAACCGATCCTGAGCTGACGGTCGGGGTTGGGAAGATTGTTATGGGAAATACGCATCTGTCCTGCTGGGGCGTGAATTCTCGCCCACCGTTTATGCTCATCGAAAATCGTTTTGGGCTCGATGTCCGGCAGGTGATGCAGGTTAAACAACATATGCGAATGAATCTTCATATCCCATGGTAGTACTTCTATCATCTTTGGCAATGAATCAAGCAGATGCTCCATTTCGCCTGTTAAAATCAAATGGACTCCAAAATTCTTCCAGAGAGTAGCATTGGGGTGGGCTACATTTAATGTCTTTATCAGGTATTCTGTAGCTTGTGAAAGAATCGCAAAAGCTCGGTCAAGTTGTCCATCTTCAGCAGATGTTTTGATATCGTTAAGAAATCGCAACAGAGTATTCTTCGATTCGCTTTGCAGAGTGGACGGAGATTGTTTTGTTTTATTGTTCCAGCTATGAGAACGTTTCTTTTTTTTTCTGCTTCGCGTCACTTATATTGTTCCTGACATCAACAATTCTTTCAGCATAGATGTTAGCTCATATGAGCCAAAGCAATGTTGTAAAGCTGATTTATCGGCTGTGCGTATCACTTGCTCACCACAAGTTCTTTTTCGGATTTACTACTATGCTGATCAGCACACCACCGATGCCACATCTTCCGGTAGGCCTGTTCGATATTTTCCGCAAATTTATCCTTGTTACAGAGGGGACTGACAGCCATTCGCATACGCATAGTAGACCTGATTTTGCTGAGGGCATCCGGTTTCGACGCAAGCGCGACCGCCTTTGCGACATACTCATCAGGTGTCGATGCGACAAAGAACTCCAGCCCCAGGCGACTTAGAATACTGCGCCCGACTCTCGACATATGATGATTTCCGACAAGGGAAATTACCGGAACGCCCATTAAAAGTGCCTGGCACGTTGTTGTCGTGCCGTTATAAGGGAACGTATCCAGCGCTATATCGACCCGGTTATAAAGTTCAAGGTGTGCAGGCGGCGGCAGCCAGCTGCAGGTTGCTATTCTATCGGGAGAAATGCCATGCTCGGCAAAACGTTCAACGTACATTTCGCGAATCTCATCATCACCGCCGGACCTGAATTTCAACAATAACGAAGAACCCGGCGTAGATCTTAGTATCCGCGACCACATCTCTATAACAACAGAGTTTATCTTGGTACTATTGTTGAAGGAGCCGAAAGTAATACTGCCTTTTGTTTGGCAAGGCGATTGAGCTACTGCCGGCATCATCTCGCCGGGACCGTAACAGAGAAAGCCTTCCGGCAAATAAAATAACTCTTCGGCATAAAACTTCTCAGATCCGGGAGGATCGGCAATCTCATCGGTCAGTCGATAGTCTATCTGGCTCATACCCGTCGTATCCGGATAGCCAAGCCAGGTCACCTGTACCGGAGCCGGCTTATAAGCCATCGCATAAATCCTGCTATTTGCTGAGTGCCCCGCAAGGTCTACAAGAATATCGATACTATCGTTTTCGATCAATTCAGCCACTGCTTTGTCATCAAGCGGCCGAATGTTCCTATAGTAGTCGAATTTATTCTTGAGCCTATCGGTTGTAGCATCGTAATGCATAACATTACCATACCCATAAACTTCCACAATATCCCGATGATGTGCATCAAGCAGCGGTTCAAAAAAATATGTTACGGAATGGCTGCGAAAATCCGGAGAGACGTAACCAATTCGAAGCTTTCGCTCGGGATCGGGAACATTTCTGTGAGATGTTTTAGCCAGGCGCTGTGGCAAATTCCTCTGTGCCCATCGCCTGGATTCTTCAAAAACGCTCGATTGATCCACCTCTGGCAAACAATGCATATAAAGAAAAAGATTTGAATATGCAGGGTTGTTATCGGGTCTTTTTTCAGTCGTTTTGCGCAACAGCTCTATTGCCTTTTCTGTTTGGCCCAATCGCATCAGACTGGTTCCAAGATTGCCCCACAGCATTGGCTCATTCGGAGCCTTTTCCATAGCCATTCCCAAATAGTGAATGGCCTCATTGAGGCGACCAGAGTGCTGGTATATAGTAGCCAATTCGCTATAGATAGCAGGATGAGGATTTATTTTCAAAATGTCCTGGTAGAGATCCTCTGCTCTTTGCACCTGCCCGATTTGGCAGACCAGCAAAGCTACTTTGTACATCATGAATATTCTGGACGAACGTGACTGCGACGACAAGCTCTTTTGAACAGACTTTTCTTCCAGAAGCAGGGTAGCTTCTTCAATGCGACCATCCTCAACGGCAGCATTCGCCTCTTTAAGCCAGCGAGGCATGCTGACTTTCCAAGCATCGTAGTCCAATGGCCGTTTCCTGGCTTCGGCAGCATTGGGGCGCGAAGGGCTTTTTGTCTTTCTATTATACCGGGATCTACCACGGTATTTGCTATTTTGACCCATCTCTATTACTTCTAATTAACCCTACTTAGCGCATACTTTGTCTGCAAAAAGTAGCAATACTTGTGCCAAATGCCTGAAATGAACAGCTTTCGATCCATAATGCTGGTTTGGCCCATTGTTGAGGAAGCGGAAGTGTCTGGATTCTATACAGTATGACTGTGTTTCTGGGCAGGCGAATCTTATCAGGTTATTGCTTTCCAGCCTTGGTTGAGCTCTTCCAACAGCTTGATGACTTCTTCAATCTTGCCGGGGTCTTGTTGTATATTGGCTTCATGAAGGTGTCTGATCATAAACATATACAAACTGCGGAGATTCGTCGCAACTTCACCACCGGCCTCCATATCAAGAACGGCATTGAGTTCGTGGATGATATCCTCCGCTTTGTTGAGGTACTTGCTTTTTGCTTCGTGGTTGCCTGCCTTCAGTTCCGCGATCGCCAGTTTTAAGAATTTGATGGCACCCTCGTAGAGCATAACGATGAGCCGGCCTTTGGATTGGGTGGTTACCGCGTTTTCCCGATATGTTTCGAGGCCCTTCATGATATCACTCCGTTAGCACGTTTTGAATGTATGATGGCGCTTATAACATATGGGGAGATGGCTGTGCGGGCCATCTCCCCGAGGGGGCGTTCAATAAGTCTTAGCTGCTTATCTGAGCAGTGGAAGTGCCATCTGAGGCATGGCATTGGCCTGCGCCAACATGGCGGCACCGGCCTGCGCAAGCACCTGCGTTCTGGTCAGGGTTGCCATCTCTGTTGCAACGTCGACGTCAGAAACTCGGCTTTCTGCAGCCATCAGGTTCTCGGCCTGAATGTCCAGAATCGATATCGTGCTCTCCAGACGGTTCATTTTATAGCCGAATGCCGCACGGGCCGTATCTTTGGTGGTAATTGCCGTGCCAATACTCGTCAAAGCGGTCGTTGCAGCGGCCGTAGTCAGGATATTAATACCCGTACCNGCAGCAACGGCGTCGAAACACTCTGTACCTCCTCCACCCGCCTCGATCTGTATACCACCAGTGGAGTCGGCGGTTATGTCAATAAAGCCTCCAAAGTCCTCCGTGGCACTCTCCCCTGTTGCCGTAATCGCTACTACGTCTGCGGTGCTTGCCTGCGACTCCAGCTTGAGCTTATAGTCATTATCCTCGGTGTCATAATATGCCGAAGCCATCGCATAGTTCAGCGTGTTACCGTTTGTGTCGTTCTTGTTGATGTTCTGACTTGCCAGGTTGATGGCATCAACAACTTCCTGCAGCGAGTAGCTCAATGCGGTATCAGCGCCGGATGCGAAGTAAACAGTGACTACTTCCTCATCGACGTCAGTGGCAGGGTCGGTGTCGGTGAATGTAATGTCAAGTTTCAGGCCATCGGTCGCACCCGCGCCTCCCACATCGTTCACTGTCAGATAACTGGCAGTTTTTAACTGAACACCCTCGGTTGCGACAACTTCAGCACCGGCACTGCCGGTTGTGATATTGAGGCCGCTGCTGGCGGTCCGCATATCCTGCCTCGAGACCGAGATCGTGCTGTCTGTGCCCACGTGAATCTCAACATCATCGGTGCTGTCGGCGGTGGTGAGCATCCGGATGCCGTTAAACGCTGTCGCACCGGCGATTCGGTCGATTTCTGCCGCCATTTCCGCAAACTCCGCGTTCATGATCGTACGCTGTGCGGAAGAATAGGAGCCCGTCGCGGCCTGCTCGGCCAGCTCCTTCATACGAATCAGGTTGTCATCGATAACAGCCATCGAACCTTCCATCGCCTGCAGCATACTAATGCCGTCCAAGGCATTCCGTGCACCCTGCTGCAATACGGCAACGTCTGCACGAATGAGCTCTCGTACAGCCAAACCAGCGGCATCATCTTTCGCGCCATTGATGCGGAGGCCTGATGCGAGCCTTTCGACGCTTGTGGCCAGGCTGTCATACGCCTTGCCCAAGTGTCTGGCAGCATTCCCTGCCATAATGTTGTTCTTAATTGCTAACATAATCTTGGCTCCTTTACAAAGAAAGAAACGTTTCCTTACCCAAGGCTCTGTCAAGCCCCCATGTCCCGGTCCGATGGGCAACGAGCACATCGGGCGTAAAAATCCTTTCAATCTGCATTTTCGATTCGTATGAGAAAAACTTAAGGGGTTTTCGGTTAAAAAGAGCGGCGGGAATATCGGACCCGTAATATCATCATTGATGATGCTGATAAGCACGTGTCGCGCCGGGGTAGTGGGAACCGACCGCAAAAATATTTTCAAACGCAACGGCGTCAATGATAGTTGTTAGGAAGTTTTTTTGCAGACTGGATTTTGAAAGGTATCACAGAGTCTGTACAATACGGTAGGTAATGAGAAATCAAGTGCTTCTACGTGCAAACAGGAGACCTGTGTTGCTGCGAAATAAGGACAGAAAAAGCAAAAATGACACAGCGGAGAAAAAGAACGACGCCGCGAGTGTAGAAATCTCCGGCGACAATTCCCCATCCGAATGGACTGTCGCTCAGGCGCTTGACCTCGCATTTTCCCGCTATGGCGACGCCGATACGGTGGCAGCAGAGCAATTGTGCCGACGGGTCCTTGCCAGGGTTCCACGTCAGGCCGATGCAATGCAGTTGCTTGGTCTTCTTCTTACTCAACGCGGGCAATATGTCGAAGCGGCGGAACGTCTCCGGGAGGCCATTATGCAGGCGCCCGGGCATCCGGCGATCCACAACAACCTTGGAATGGCGCTTCATCAAATGGGAAAGACCGACGAGGCTGTTTCGGAATTCCGCAGGGCGATTGAACTTCGACCTGATTTTGCCAAAGCTCATAATAATCTCGGTGCGGCCCTGTTGAAACTTGGCCGTTTGGATGAGGCGGTAGCCGCCTGCAGGGAGGCCATCCGCCTGCAGAGCGATTTTAAGCAGGCATACAACAATCTCGGGCTCGCACTGAAGAAAAAAGGAGACCTGGAAGAAGCGGTGGCGGCCTACGAGGAAGCGCTGAAGCGTGATCCTCAATATGCCGAGGCCCTGAGTAATCTCGGTATGGTGCGCATTGCCCAGGGTAGACTGAAAGAGGCAAAAGGAAATCTGCAAAAGGCGGTAGATTTGGCCCCGAAGTCAGCCACATTCCTCAATAATCTCGGGGTCCTCTTTAACCGGCAGGGTCGCTTTGAAGAGGCTGTCGCTGCGAGCGAAAAGGCCGTAGCTCTTTCTCCGGATTATCTGGAGGCACACAACAATCTTGGCACCGCGTTAATGGAACTCGATCGATTCTCTGAGGCAAACACGGCCTTTGAAAACGCCATTGCCCTTGATGCTGAATGTGCGGAGCCGCATCACAACCGGTCCCTTGTTCTGTTGCTGACCGGCCAGTTCAAACAGGGCTGGGAGGAATATGAATGGCGCTGGCGACATGCCGGTTTTTCCACACCGCTGCGGCCGTTCCCTCAGCCGTGGTGGGACGGCTCTGTGGACGACGTGGGAAAACTGCTGGTATGGGGCGAACAGGGCATCGGCGACGAAGTCCAGTTTTCGGGACTTATCCGGCATATAGCCGCACGAGGCATCGACGTCGTCGTCGAATGTGATCGGCGTCTCTCCGGGCTTTTGCGAAGAAGCTTTCCCGAAACGACGGTTGTTGCACGCACCGGTCCTCCGTCGGATGTGCTCAAGGATGCCGCGATGACCCATCAGATCCCAATGTGCTCTATCCCCCGCGTGCTGGGATGGCCCTCGAATGCGACGTCTCTTCCCAACTCCTATATCCTTCCCGACGAGGACTGCCGCGACCGGTTGCGCAGCCAGTACAAAACAGATGAAGAATCGCTTTTGGTTGGGATAAGCTGGAAAAGTGGGAACAGGCAGGAGGGTCCGAAAAGGTCCGTTGATTTGGGCTATTGGGGCCCCATATTGAAGATTGCAGGTGTGCGGTTTGTGAATTTGCAGTACGGCGAATGTTCGAGTCAACTGTGGGCGTCTTCCAAGCGCTTTGGTGTGGAGATTCTGGAGGATGAAACGATCAATCCCCTCACGGACCTGGAAAGTTTTGCCGCCCAGGTGGCCGCAATGGATTTGGTCATCTCCGTAGACAATTCAACGGTCCACTTCGCCGGGGCACTCGGGGTCAGGGTCTGGACTATGCTGCCAACGGTGCCGGACTGGAGGTGGGGCCTTGAAGGCGACAGGACCCACTGGTACCCTGTGATGCGCCTGTTTCGGCAGCAGGACAGGGGAAAGTGGGGGCCGGTTATTTCAAGAATCGCTGAGGAACTCAGGTCGCTGGCTGAACGAGGCTAAACACTCTCGTTCGACGTGCTTGCCTGTTCAACGTTCTATCACTTGAGGCGCTGAGGCAGATCAAGGCCATAGTTGGCATACATTCGCTGTAAGACTCTCCTTTGCAGGTAGCGTACCTTCGGAGATGCCCATTTGCTATATCGCTTGTAGATGAGCTCCAGATTGGTTAGGCGTCGAAGCTTATCAGAGCTGGTGATGGAAATACCGTCGTTTTTCTCTTTGAACTCCGATGTCACTTTGGGGATATGGGCGAATTCATAGTTGTGGGACAGGCGAATCCACATATCCAGGTCCTGGTGGGTCGTCAGCGACTCGTCAAAATATCCCGTCTTTTCAAAGCAGGCCTTTTCGTGCATAATGGTCTGGACGGCGATATAGCTCGCAACAAGAAAGTAATCCCGATTGAAATCCTGAGAATAGTAGATTTCTTTTGCAAGGGTGATGTACGTGCCGTTTCGCTTTTCCTGGAGAATACGGTAAGCATCTGTATAGGCTACATGGTATGCGGTCGTATCCAGGAAATCGGTAAGAGTCTGTATGTGGTCCGGATACAGTATGTCATCGTCATCCAGATAAGAGATGTATTTGCCCCGAGCTTTACGTATTCCAGTATTGCGGGTAGCTGGAAGCCCCTTGTTATTGGGATGACGGACGTATGTAAGGTCGACGTTTTCCGAGGCCGCCTCGATGGCGTTTTGGACATCACAGCCTCCATCGTTGACGACAATGACCTCGATATTCTCAAACGTCTGTTTGACAATGCTATCCAGGGCCTCCGGCAATGAATCGGGGCGGTTGTAGGTCGGCACGATAACCGACACGAGCGGCTTTACAGTATCGCGGCCACGCCGAACGGTCTTTTCATTGGATTGATAAGAAGCCATAGGCTCAACTGGAAATACTTACAAGATTATACTTTGCCATCCACAAAAGATAATAGAGTGCTGTGGAATCTGATATCGCAGCATTTTTTTGCAGGGAATCGGTGAGTTGCGCAGCCGTGATGGAGTTCTGGCCTATGACCTTCAGTGCGATAGTGACAAGCTGCGGTATGATGACGCTGGCGCCTATGTCTGAGTAGGCAACAGGAATACTGCCGGATGTCAGAACTTCGCCGCCATATTCAGATAGAGATATCCTGCTATTGTTCGATACCATCTTTGAGGGGTAGTGCGAAAAGACTGAGAAATAATCAATTTCCCAGGGATTCTTTGTCTTGGCTACCTCGACGGCACTGCTTCTTGCCTGCTGCGAAAGCTCATTCCATAACGCGCAATACTGCTTTATGATATCCGACCAGAAGTAATTCTGCCGGACCTTTTCCCTTGCCGCTTTGCCTAATTCGACGCGTCTTTCGGGATTTTCGAGTAGTTCCTGGAACGCTTCTAACATTCTATCGAAATCGACGGCAACAGACTGGCTGAGAAGCAACTGATGCGTGGGGAAATTCATTATTTCAGAAACATCTGCAAATTCCCTTGTTGCGTCAGCCCAAAAAGTTGGGATTTTGATTCCGTTCATATCGTGATCAACAATCTCGGAATAGCCGTTGAAATCGGATATCACAACGGCACACTCGTGAGCCATCGCCTCTACAACGGAAAGGCCGAAAGTCTCCTGAAAGTTGTCGATGGGCGCTGCGTATATATCCGCGGCGCCGTATAAAAGCTGCTTTTCATGATCTTCAAAATTGACGAATAATCTTGTGGTTTCTTCAAGTTTGTTTTCCTGCAAGAGGCTTTTTGTAAGCCTGTGCTCATGGCGATCAGCGCCGCCGGCAATAATAAGGACTATTTTTTTGTCCTGGTTCTTTTCCGTGAAGCGTTTCACCGCCGTCAAGAACGGGGCAAAATCCATTTTTTTGTCTGATGAAAG
>JGI2171J19970_10001711_pt1 | contig 12210 bp, 13 predicted proteins | sample DeeMarSWOR324_28_FD_19970 | JGI IMG/M metagenome (IMG submission 19970) | reverse complement strand
ACAAAAAATTGTATTCAACCATATTACCAGCCATGCGGATGGAGAATCAAACCATCTCAATTCCCTTCAGTTGGTGTATGAACCTCTCATAAAAAGAAAAAAAGAAAAAAAGGAAGTATTTATGCAGTACAGTTGCAGCAGAAACTGTAACCTCCCCCTACTGGAGGTTCGGGCGTTTTTTCACCTAACGTCGCACTCTCATACATGACTCTCACCTCCTCTCACATTTTTGAAAGAGGAAATATACACCTCTCTTTTTCTTTGTGAAGAATCATATAAAAAGATTTTCATGGGTGATCCATAAGGACAAAAAATTGTATTCAACCATATTACCAGCCATGCGGATGGAGAATCAAACCATCTCAATTCCCTTCAGTTGGTGTATGAACCTCTCATAAAAAGATAAAAAGAAAAAAAGAAGTATTTAATCAGTGGTACAGTTGCAACAGAAACTGTAACCTCCTCCGGGAGGTTCGGGCGTCACTTCACCTAATGTCGCACTCTCATACATGATTTTCACCTCCTCTCACATTTTTGAAAGAGGAATATACACACCTCTCTTACCATAAAGAGAAGGTAATATTTAAAAGGATTTCTATGGGTGATCTAAAAAGACACTGAAAACGGAACTGAAAAAGGTTGAGCTTGACAACTCCTGTGAACGATTCTTTCTAATTTCTGCTCAATCTGTGGGTTCTGGCGAGGTTGCCAAATTGTCAGGTGGTTGAAATATCATGCCTCTTAGATTATCCATTTTTATTGAATTATCCAAATTCATAACAATTTCCCTGTTACACGTGTAACAAAAGTGAGAAGCCACCCAAAGACTTGACAACTCCGTTCTGGGTTCTCCTGCCTTTGATACGAATAGTGTGAGCGGGTAATCAGGAATACTTTTTTAATAGAAAAAATTATTATGTTACTAAGAAAAGAAATCAATAGTATTATAATTCTCTTTTAATCTTATAATCAACGAATTTAGTTCATACAGAGGAATTGAATCTACCGATGGATTTATATATTTCTGTTGCAGAATAGAGTGTACTCGTTACTGGGCTTACACCAGATGAAAGTGATACTATGAATGTGTGTAATTCCAATAGGACATTCTCAGAAAACGAACCTATTATACACAAAGAAAGATATTGGCTTTTTGATGGAGAACCAAAAAGAGTGTGTCTCAAAGCAACTGAAGAGTCTGCAGATTCTGAAAAGGGGTTCCCCATTACATTAAAAATGAATAACCTGGTAGTGGTAACATGAAAGTTTATCTGGTTAACCCACCTTTGGCCACCCATGAGGGGCTGCATTTCATGCCCCTGGGGTTGGCCTATATAGCAGCGGCACTAAGAAAAGAGGGTGTTGATGTTTCGATGTCTGATTCTCAATTTCAAGAGAAAGAGCAGATACTTCGATCGGCATCAGATGCAGATGTGGTGGGAATCACCTGTATGTCATGCACTTCTCTTGGAGCTCTGAGACTTGCGCACGATATCAAGAGAACTAATCCAACTGCACCCATCATTATGGGAGGACCCCATGTGACATTTACTGATACAGAGATTTTGCACCAGCATCCGTACATTGATATCATTGTCAGACATGAAGGGGAACACACTATGGTAGAGGTTGTCCGTGCGCTTGGTACAAAAACCCTTTCTGATGTCAAAGGAATAACCTACAGAGAAGGTGGCAGAATCAAGTACAATCCAGAAAGACCATTCATCCAGAATTTAGATAGTCTCCCCTTTCCAGCACGGGATTTGTTGAACGCTGAGCAGTATTACACAGGGAACAGCATGCCGCGCATCATCTCTGGGAGAGGATGTCCCCACATGTGCATTTTTTGCTCTGCATCTTCAATGTGGGGGCGCCATGTCAGGCTGCGCTCTCCTGAAAACGTGGTAGATGAAATAGAACAGGTTAAAGAAACCTATAAGATCAGTCTCTTTGGGTTCGATGATGATACCTTTACCATTGTGCCTGACCATGCTGTTGGCATCTGCGAAGAAATAGTCAAACGAGGGCTGGACATACAATGGGGATGCAATGTGAGGGTTGATACCCTTACTGAGGATTTACTGCAGATCATGAAAAAGGCAGGGTGCTTTTCCTTTTTTGTGGGTGTGGAATCTGGCAACCAGAAGACGCTTAATTTCATGAACAAAAAGATCACGTTACAGCAAATACGAAAGGCAGTAGACTTAGCCAAGAAACATTCCATAAAGACAGTGTTGTCATGTATTCTGGGGTTTCCAAACGAAACCTACGCTGATGTCCAGAAAACTATCGATTTTATGATCTCTTTAGAAGGTGATCGGTATCTCTTTAATTTTCTCATGGTCTATCCGGGAACTGAACTTGAAAGGCGTCAGAAAGAATTAAAACTCAACCCTATTGATAACGTGTGGGAAAAGGTAGAAAAAACACCATTTCAGATTCCTGCAGTGGAGACAGAGCATCTGAGCATCAAGGAGCTTTCTCGGCTGTATTTTCAAGCGGTATCAAAAGTAAGGCAGTTGCGTGAGAACAAAGAGGCAGAAGAATAATCCTTTCTGAAGTTATCAACTGCTTTTCGTAATTATGAGCTGCTATCTGGTTGACTTGGAATAGAATTTGTGCCCTATTTCTTACAAGGTTTCCACTGTAGTGGTCATCTTGTTTGTTACACGTGTAACATTTTTTATCCTTTAAGACATTTTGATATTCGAAAGTTACAATTTCAAACATATCAAATCTCATTCTTGAACTCAAGATACTGATTCGAAGGATTTCATGATCATTTAAAAGATTTAACCAAGAAAAAGTTTCTTGCTGCATTTCATCCAGTATCCTGGAATCTTCATATAAAAAAGAATAAAAAAGAAAAAAAAGTATTTATGCGGTACAATTGCAACAAAAACTGTAGCCACCTGAAACAGGGGGGAGAGGTGGCCGCGGCGGTATGAAACCCAATGATGCACTCTCATACATGTCTCTCATCTCCTTTGATTCCTTGGAGAGGAATCTATAAAAAGTTTCCGGATGGTGATCTATAAAGACATTAAATGTGTGGAAGTGAAAAAAAATCTTATTATTCCATCAAGGTTAGGATAAAATTCTGGTCAATACAAAACGAGAAACTCCCTTCCAGGGCAACTTTCATATAGCTGTATCTCAATTGTCATGCGGATGACATAGAGATGTCCAGATACACACTAACGTATGAAGAGACAGTGATCAACCCACTGACAATTGCCCCGTCTACAAAGTGATAATTCCTTCTTCAATATTTGACTTTTATATACTCCAAAAAGACCACAAATGAGTGAAGTTTTTCCTCAAGGAGTTTTAGGAGTTCTTCCCTACTGGGGTTTACATTGCCTGCACTCATCTGGTATTTAAGGATTTCATTTGTTCCCTCAAGGACACCATTCAGACAGCTATCTCATGTACTTATGAACATAGAGAACCATTACAATCTTCTGTTGAAGTCTGCACAATACACTTTATAAGGTGAGTGGCCCAATTTAGTACATGAAATTTCTCTGCATAATTCTGATATGCTCCCTCTTATTAGGAACACTCGAACCTGAACAACCTCAATTAGAGATTCGGGGAGTCTGGGTAGAATCTTCCTCTTTAATCTCCCAAGCCAAAATTGATGAAACATTAAACCGCATGGACAGAGGTCATTTCAATGTAGTAAACGCTTTAGTATTTGAACAGGGGTACAGTTCCTGGAACAGTCAGTTAACAGAAATGTCTCCAGACATTGAATCAGGATTTGATCCATTACAGTACTTAACAGAAGAAGCTCACAAGAGAGGCATTCAAGTTCACACCTGGCTTATTGTAGGTCCTGTAGGCTTGTGGGATGGTGAAAAAGGCCCTGTTCTTACAAATCATCCAGAATGGGCACTTCAAAACTCCTGTGGTGGCACTTTCAAAAACTGGCTGGATTTAAGTCAGGATGAAGTACGTCATTTCTGGTGTGACATCGTTTCTGAAATCGTACAGAACTACAGCGTGGATGGCATCCATCTGGATTATATCCGGTATCCCGGGAAAAAATGGGGATATAACTCTCAATCTTTGAACAGATACACAGAAGCACACATTGATCAAAATCTCCTCTTGAAACCTACATTACCTTTGTACAACCTTTTTGAAGGCAATCCTCTGGCCGAGGTCACCACTGCTGATGTTTTGGCAGAATTTGATAATAAAGTACCTGCTGTCGTTCTGAACCAGTACGGACAAGGAGATGTCCTCCTCTTTAACTGGTATATGACACCATGTGAAACTCAAGCTGCCCAAGAAATGGTTGAACGCGCTTTTGAATTTCTGGACAAAGAACGAACATACGTCTACTATGCTCCTGAAACTGTTGACATCTACGGGTGGGATCCGTTTCACTCAATCTGGACGTGGATGAACAACATGAATGAATCCTACTGGCTGGAAGCAGAGTGGTTTGAGCCAGACCCTGATGGCGTTGTGGTTTTTCCATACACGTACTACCTCAACGAGGAAGCTGTTCTAAAGTTAGAAAAACATGTGAAAGCAGGAGGTGCTGCCATTTTCCTTGATGGTCCCGTATTTGCCATGAAATTCCCAGAATTAAGAGATATTATAGGAATGAATGCAGTAGGTGATTATTTCTGGGGCACCTATACGTTGACACCGGTAAAAGAGCACGACATAATCCCCCGAGGAGAAGAATACAGCATAACCCAGGTTAAAAGAACAGAAAAAGGATACGATCAATTCAGGAAAGATCAAGTAACCGAAACCGTGAAACAAATCAGAACATGTCTCCCCGATACAGTACTGACTGCTGCAGTCTTTCACAATAAACAAAGTGCAGATTACGTGCTCCAGGACTGGTACTCATGGATGGATTACCTTGATTATGCTATGCCCATGGCGTACGTATCCGAACTGGAAGAACTGGAAGAAGATCTCAACGAATGGGAGCGAGCCCTCGGTTTAGATCAAATACTCCCTGGATTATCTGTCGTACTAGAAGAAATAAAATTATGCAAAAAGAGGAGTCAAAGGTGTCATATTGTTCAATTTAGAAAACATGGACGATGACTTTCTGGATGCATTAGCAAACGATCTGTTTAGTCCACTAATCCGGTTTGATTATTCTCCACCTGAAATTAAAGAAGTACAAGTGAAAAAAGGTGATACTGTAGTGATATCGTGGAAAACCAGTGAACCCTGCAGGTTTACTCTCCATTATGAACAGCCAGAGAGTGCAGCACCAGGAGATATCACGAATGAAGAATTGAAAGAGTATCACCAGGTGATCCTACAAGATTTAATCCCAGATACCGTGTATGCGGTGGTAATCTTGGTAGAAGATAGAGCAGGAAATCAAAATACAGAAGAAATTACCTTTAAAACTGAGCCTGTTCCAGATTCAGATGTTCCTCTCCCTCTTCCAGAAAAATCAAAAATACCAAAGACTCTCCTGGTTATACCTGTCGTTCTGGTAATGGTAGCTTTCTTCATCCTGAAAATGAGAAAGTAACCCACTCTACTTCCCGTGAGCTTCTTTTGCATGGTTCATGAGCTCTTCCTGAGTAGGAAAGGTAGCACCACATGCTTTGCATTTTAATTCTTCACCCATGGTATATCTTCTCTTCTTTCTATATATATGTTACTTCAGGGTCATTAATGAGCGCTTACCTCATTCTTGTTACACGTGTAACATTTTGCTACTTACTTTCTATTTTAGACATAGATGTTTCTATTTTGACCAGAATCGCAAACCCTTGATCAATTGAGAATTAAATAGATGGAACAAAAATTGTCATTTTATCAATCTTGTGTTATCTTTCCCATCTGTACATGGTTTGTGGGGGCTGTTCAAATGAGATATTTTCTCTACTTCCAGGTTTCCTTTCGCGTTCTTCTTTGCGAGCCTCTTTTATTTCGTCTTTGAGCATCCTGGAAACCAGCAAACAATAAAACCAAGAAACACCAACGGGAAAAATAAATACGCGAAAGGATTCAGTGTCAAGAAAACTTGTGAAATATCCTAAAAGAGGAGAATCAACACAAGAGAACAAGAGAATAGAGCGATCCGAATGTGTTTTATCCTTCTTTCTTCTAAATCCCTCAAGAGGGCTTCAGTTATTTCTGGAAGCAGTTTCCTTTTCTTTTCAACCATACAATCACCGTAATTTCAATGGTTATTAGATGTACTTATATGTTCTGATGCATCTATCTGTTTTTGAATGATGTCCTTTAAGTGTTCTCTGTTCTCTTTGGAAACCTCGAAAATTTCCACATCAAACCGAGAAGAAACAACATCCACCAGATCTTCTCTCACAATCAAGATTGCGGGTTCTTCAATGTACTCCCATATTGCTATTTTCCCCTCTGTCTCCAAGTAGCCTATTTCATCATACACTAGAATGTCACCTTTTCTCTTTAAACTCTCTTTGATGAACTTTAAAGCTTTTGGATCAAACCGAAACCTCCTAAATTTGACCCCTATACCGTCTTCTGAACATAATATTCGTTTCTCTCCCGTTTTTACATCTTCCACGTAGTACCCTTTTTCAAATCGTTCGCTTATAATACCATAGAAATCCTTTGTTGATTGATTGATAACCTTTTTGAGGAGTGTTGTTTTTCCTATTCCTTTTTCACCAGTAATTACTATCGCACAACCACCTCACATGTTATTCCCGCTCACGTATTCCTGGAGAGTTACAAAAGCTATTTCCCATGCTTTCTCAAACCACTGTCGTGCCTCTTCCCATTCTGATGTAGTCCCCCAACCCGTGTGTACTAAATGGATTTCAGTCCCCTCTTCACAGGGGATGAATGTCACTACAACGTGGGTGAGAGGTCTCACCTCGTTCATGAAATGGCTGAACTGTGTGGGTCCCTTCCACTCAAAAGAGAGCAGTTTACCTGGTCGGAGCACTAGTACTTTACATCCTTTAGTGCTATTGTGCTCCTTATCATGTGGATCCCAGAACAGTTCATATTTTCCGCCCACCTTTGGTTCTACATCAGCTGCTTCTGTCAACCACTTCTCCAGATGCTCGTTTACGGTAACCATTTCAAACGCTTTCTGTGGACTGCACCTCAGCCATACTGATTGATAGATGATGTTATCCATAGGGTTCCCTCATGGTGAGTGTGAACCAGGGTTTATAATGGTATCGGCGAAGATTGAGGGAAGTCCTGCCGAAGATGCACAATTTTCTTCCTCTCAAATGGTGAAGCTCCTAAGATTCATGAATTGTCTTCTGTGAAAAACCACGTAGGAGGAGGGGGCGTATCACCTCACTCTTGATTTGATGAGTGTTTCAATAGCAGAAGATAAGTAAAACTGGTATGCATAGTCTGCTGCATCATTGTATTTTCCCAATTAACCAGAAAGTTTATATTCTCTCTCATCATCACTTTCGTATGGTGATAAAGAATTATTCGAAATGTGCCCTAGCATTCTCTTTGACGTTACTTGTTCTCAGCGGATGTATTGGCCAAGAAGAAGTCCTTGAAGGAGAGGAAAGAGAACAGTGGATCAACATTGCGACTCCTATTGCTGAAAATATCCTTCAATCAATAAACAACAATGATCACCAGGGATTCATCAAAGATTTCTCAGAAGAAATGAAAAATGCGTTCCCCTTACAAGAATTTACTGAATTAAGGGAAACATTAGAATCCAAAATCGGCAAATACATTTCCAGTACCCCTACAAGGGTGACAGAGCAGGGAGGATTCATTGCAGTGATTTTTACTGCGAAATTTGAGAAAGAGGACAATGTAACAGTAAGAGTAGTATTCGAAAAAGGTGACGAAACCCACAAAGTGTCTGGGTTGTGGTTTGACTCTCCAAAGCTGAGAGAATAACTGCATGGTCATTCAGTAAGCCAGAAAGAAGGATTTCTGCTGGTGAAGGAAGTAAATGTGGTTAGCAATCATTTATGGTCTGCATTACAGGAGAATGCTGCACTCATGGTAATGTATATCTTGGGAGCAGTCCTGTTCACCTTCGTGTGGTGGCCTCTAGGGCTTATCTACCTTGGATACTGAGCTTGTTCAAACATATTATACATGGCTATGGTTTGTCCTTACTGCTACCACTATACTGCCTGTACCTGTCCTGCTGGATACCATTACATTTCGACAAGATTCTTCGAGCCCAAGGAAGGCAGAGACTTTGCAGACCAGTTCAGGCGCTCCATTGTGGTGATCTTCCCAGGGTGGTTTCTCCCACCAGTTTTGGGATTGTATTTGTTAGTCGTTGATTTTTCCTGGCCTGTTGCAGTGGTTGTGCTGCTGTTCTGTCTGGTAGGGTTCTGGATACTGCCTAAAGTCTCAAGAAGACGCTGCGAAGAGTGCGAGAACGCAGAAAGCTGTCCGTGGGGGAAGAAATCACCCACCAACTGAATGTATGAAGCTTTCAAAGAATAAATAACCATTCTCCATAAAGCACGAGGTTAAAAGACGTGGTGAAAGATCAGGCGTAATGAATAACAACTATCAACAGCTTAATTCATCAATTCTTTCTTTGATTCTCTCTTCATATGCACGGTACGGGTACTTCAACGTCTGATTCTCAAAGTCGTAATAGTCAAATGTAGAGGGGAACCCAATAGGAGACAATATAATCTGAGATAATACCATTCTCTTTGAGCAACTGGAAGAGTGCAGTAACTTCTGTATCATTTGAAGAGATGAATCCTGCACACAGCAACTCCTTATGAGGAGACAGTACAGGATATGTCCAGATAAGGGGCTCAATCAGCTTTAGATATGAGATAACTGTTTCGTGACTCTGGCGTGTTTCCAAGATGCAAAATAGCCAATGGAGGGTATTCTTACACAATTTGTTGTAATCAATGTCATATACAGGCCCACGTAAAATTCTCTTGTTCTTGAATTGGTTAAATTTTCGTGAAATGCTACTCACTCGCTTGTACCTGGTGTAGCCCAGGAGTTTTTTCATGGAGATCTCTGGATACTTACCCAAAGCATTCAGCAATTCCTTTTCTCTGTTGGTTATTTCGTGAATCTTCCCCATCTCAACATTTTGGCTTTCGAAAACTTATAAATCTTTGCAAAACACAACTATCAAAAGGGTTGGTGCTGGAAATCTAATTTCCTTACATACCCGTTGCGTACTGATAGTTCATAACCAAGAGATGATTCTTGGCATGATTCCAATGTTCTCTGTATATTGTTCTGAGTTCTGGAGTTGGATCTAATCTTGAAATAGCAACACCTCCTTTTTCTTTATCACAATGTTAAATCATCAACCTAGAAACCTATCTCAGAGTATATACTCAAAAAAAGATTGTCATATGTGTAACAGAACTCATTAAAAGGATTCTGAAGTTTTATTTTTCCAGTTTCTGTTACAGAAACCTTTTTAAGGATGAGGTTTTAGGAGAAGTGAGCCTATAAGATTAAGAAGACTTAAATGAATGAGAAAAAGTACCTCATCTACTTAGATAACCTGGAATTTGAAGAATAGGCTCAGAAAATAGCAGAAGAGAAAGGAATAGAAGGGCAGAATTTGAGGAAAAAGTTCTTTATCCCGCAATGAAATGCTCACTTCGAAACGAAATATAAAAGCAAGAAATCAACTTATAGAGAGAAGGTAAGAATGACTCAGAAAAGAGGCTTTGACTTGCTGAAGGAGAAAGTTCCAGAATTTAGGAGCTCCTTAAAGATAGGGGGCATCATTATCATCGGATTTCTAATTTTCTTGGGGATTATGACCTTTTTCTGGTGGTTTGATGATATAGTATGGTATGGATTCTTGGTCAGTCAACTCATTGTTGCACTTATAAGTTCTGCCTTTTCATACGGTTATATAAAAAATGCTGAGAAGTACAGAAAGAAATATGGAAACTTAGCATATCGGTACTTATTCTTCCGTTACATTATACTGCTTCTTGTAACTGGAAACGCCTGTATTTTTCACCCTCTCATAGTAGAAGGTCCCACTTTGCTTCCATTCTGGCTTGCCATAGTTAGTGGGGTCTTTTTTATTTGTATGCGCTTTCTCTTAGAATGGCATATTCACAGATCTGGTTTTGATGACGTAGGGCATGGGCTTGGGATTTACATGATATTCCCGGAGGAGGGAAGGCGCATCAACTCTGATATCTACTCTTACATTCGGCATCCTATGTATGCTGGAGATCTCTGCCTTGCTTTAGGCTTTGCATTGTTAAGAAACAATCTATTCGCTATTTTTGCTGCTCTGATTGCCTTCATCCCCTTTATCGTTGAGGCGAGGCTTGAGGATGAAGAGTTAGTGAGAAGATTTGGAGAGGAGCACAAAGAATACATCAGAAATATTGGAGCACTATTTCCGCATAAAAACATAAAAAAGTTTTTGAAGTTCTTGTTCTTCATTGATAGAGGGCAAAATAAGAATGATTGAAGGTGATTTCAACTTCTTGAGGAATGGCTTAGATTTATTCCATTGTGAGAACTGTAAAATGTACAACAAGGAACCATTCTTTTGACAAGTGTCAACCACTCATTGCATCCTCTTTAAAGCTGGTTCAGAGGGTTTATTGAAATTCATTGTTCTTCTACCCAAAGGATGTTCTGATTGCTCAATCATTTTTTTCACATATCAAAAATTTCAGAAAATAGTTGAAAAATTGTTACACGTGTAACAAAATTAAGAGACAAACGGTTGACAATTGAAAAGAAGGAATTGCCTATGATACTATTATATGGGATAGCATCTATCACACAGTATACAACATCTTTTCAGGGATTTGTCACCCTCATTTTCGCGAGAGTTTCATCAGCTAGTCTCCGCACTTTTCTGTTCTCATATTCTACATCTTGGACCTGACCATAGACGAAGGTTCGAGGATATGCCACAGTATCAACTGTCCTCAGACTCCTGAGAGCTTGTGCTGCAATTTTCTGAATATTCCTCTCTCTATCTCTAAGAATTTGAACCAACAATTCTGTTTCATATTCATCTTTAATGTGTGCAAGAGCTCTTGCCATATCTTGCTGGATCCATTCATCTTCTAAAGCATGAATCAAGGATTCCATTGGTCTGTTATATCCTTCTTGAAGAATTATTGCTACATCTTGCTGGATCCATTCATCTTCTAAAGCATCAATCAAGGATTCCATTCCTCTGGTATCTTTGATTTTTCCGAGGGATATTGCTGCTGCCTTTCGTACATTGCTGGTTTCGTCCTTTAGAGCTTGAATCAAGGGTTCCACCACTCGTTCATCTTTTATATTTCCCAGAGCTTGAGCTGATCCCTCTCGAATAGAGCTGTCTTTGTCTTTCAGAGCCTGAATTAAGAGTTCCACCACCCTTTTGTCTTCTATGTTCCCTAGAGCTCTTGCTGCCATTTTTCGAACAGTGCTGTTTTCATCTTTGAAAGCCAGAACCAGAGGATCTAGTGCTCTTACATCCCTTGTCTCTCCAACAGCTCGTGCTGCTGCTTCACGAACCTCTTCGCTGTCATCCTTTAAGGCCAGGACCAAGGGTTCCAAAACTCTGGTATTTTTGATTTCTCCAAGGGACACTGCTGCCATTTTTCGGACATAGCTGGTTTCGTCCTCCAAAGCCCAAATTAGGGGTTCCACAGCTTTTTCACTTCGCATATTCCCCAGAGCTTGTGCTGCTGCTTCACGAACATCTTCGTGATCATCTTTTAAAGCTTCAATCAAGGGGGTTACTGCTCGTTCATCCCGTATTATTCCCAAAACCCGTGCTACACCTGCTCGAATTCTTTTATCTTCATTTTTGAGAGCATCAATCAGCGGGTATACTGCAGATGTTGCTGTTTCCTTAAGGGCCCATACTGCTTTCTCTCGAACGTAGCTATCTCTATCTTTTAGTAATTGAATCAAGGGTTCCACAGCTTTCTCATCTTTGATTTTCCCTAGGGATATAACTGCCCCTTCCCGACAGTAGAATTAACAATTCTACTGCTCTCCTGTCTCGTAAATTCCCGAGAGCTTCTGCTATCTTCTGCCGAACTTCCGGGTTCCTCTCTTTCTGTAAGGCTTTCAATAACCTTTTCACATCTTTTTCATTTTTTGTACTTGACCTGAACGTATTTGATATACCCACATCTACACCTCCACATGAGCCAGTTATACTGCGTGAGCCTTTTCTTCCAGTTGTGGTGGTAATCTATTTCTTGGAATGTCCAATAATGTTACTTCTAATTCTTCTACTGATATGAATCTTTTCTC
>JGI2171J19970_10001707_pt1 | contig 12221 bp, 10 predicted proteins | sample DeeMarSWOR324_28_FD_19970 | JGI IMG/M metagenome (IMG submission 19970) | reverse complement strand
GATACTGGTGGGTTGCATCTCATTTTTTCTGCTCCTCTATCTGTTCTTCGTCAAGCTCTTTCCCATCGTTCCCATCTGGGAGGTAAGGGAAGGGAGGGAGAAATCGATAGCCGAGGTTGGTGAAAGGATAAGGAGCTACCTTCCCGGGATTGGCCACGAACTTGAGGAGGGGGCTGGCAGGGAAAAGGGCCGGAGCATTTCACCGGATACACCGAAAGCAAACAAGGTGAGGCTTCCCAGGGGGGCAGAGGAGAAATGAAACCGGGAAAAGTCTATCTCGTGGGCGCAGGCCCCGGTGATCCTGACTTAATCACCGTAAAGGGAAGAGATTGTCTGCGAAAGGCCGATGTAGTGATTTATGACCGCCTCGTTAATGATAGTCTTCTCAATGAAACCAGCGCCGAGGCCGAAAAGATATATGTAGGTAAGGCAGCTAATTACCACCCATGGAGACAGGAAGCTATTAACCGTTTACTATTGAAAAAAGCTCGCGAGGGCAAGGTAGTCGTCAGGCTAAAGGGTGGGGACCCTTTTGTTTTCGGGCGAGGAGGGGAGGAGGCAGAGTTCTTAGCTATGAACCGTATTCCCTTTGAGGTGGTACCGGGAGTATCGTCAGCATACGCGGTCCCAGCTTATGCAGGTATTCCGGTTACCCGTCGGGGGTTTGCTTCATCCTTTAGCGTTGTCACGGGGCATAAGGCTTTTGGTAATACGGGTACTAAAATAGTTGCATGGGACAAAGTATCTGCCGGAGCTGATACCTTGGTCATACTGATGGGATTGACAAATTTGGCAAATGTGGTTGACGAACTCATAAAAAATAATAGGGATCCTGCTACCCCCATAGCTGTAATCTCCTATGGAACGAACCAACGGCAACGGTGCGTGACTGGCGAGCTCCAAAATATTTTGGCCCGAGTTGAGTCAGAAAGACTTAAGCCACCAGCTGTCGTCGTGGTAGGTGAAGTCGTTCGACTCCGGGAACGCATATGTTGGTTCGGTCAGTAGGCCCTTTTCGGCAAGTACGTTTTAGTTAATAAAACCTCCAAACATCCAAGTCGGTGGCGTCAGCTCGTCAGGAGATATGGTGCTATGCCGTACATATCAGGTCAGTGTTCCCTCCAGGCAAATAAGACCAAGCTATCTTAAACCTGGAATATCATCACTGGTTATTCTTTGTTAGCATTCGTGCGGTGGAGGTCTTTTCCCAATCTGCATCCTTCCTGTTCCAACCATCTTCGTTTTGGAGGAATTGAGCCGTCTGCTGCTAAGGTTCTTTCCGTACATTTATTAGGGTATTTTCTCGCCGTTGCGATGGCTGGAGTTGGACTCGGGACGGATATTGGGAAATTGAGACAGCTTGGAGCTAAACCTTTTTATGTAGGACTTTTTGCAGCTCTGTCAGTTGGAGTAGTTAGCGTCATACTGATCAAGATTCTAGCTCCATTCCTGGCAACAGTGAAGTGAGAAGGTTGTAATTTGGAGTCTTCTCGGTTTTCATACAAAGGCAGGTAAGAGGTATCGGACTTTTTCAAAGGTGAATGGTTTGACAAATCGATTCGGTTTATCTTTTGATCTCTGCATTGCTACGCTTCCCTTGCCATCTACAGAAGGAACCTCTGGGTTTGTCCAACAAAGCGTCGAGAAATTTCAACGGCTTCTACGGCATCCTTTCCGTAGGCGTCCGCACCGATCTTTTCCGCAAAAGCAGCATTGACAGGTGCCCCACCGACCATGACCCTAACATGGTCGCGCAATTCCCGTACATTCAATTCCTCGATCACTTTTTTCATCTCCGGCATAGTCGTGGTTAACAATGCGGATAACCCAAGGATGTTGGGCTTCATTTTTTCTACTGTTTGTATCAGTTTTTCAACGGTGATGTCTACACCCAGATCTATTACATGGAACCCCGCCCCTTCAAGCATCATAATGACCAGGTTCTTGCCGATATCGTGTATGTCACCCTTGACCGTGCACATAATGATCGTGCCCCTTGATTCAGTCTCCTTACCCTTCAAGAGGGGTTTGATGAGATCCAACCCCTTTTTCATAGTAATGGCTGAAACAAGCATTTCCGGCACGAAAATTCCTTTGTCCGCGAATTTTTGACCTACCACGTCCATTGCGGCAATCAAGGCATCGTTTACGATTTCGTTTATGCTTGCCTTACCTTCAATCGCTGCTTTAACCAGATCCTCTATTTCTTTATGTCTTCCTTGGATAACAGCGTTTTTAATCTCATCCAGATGATTACTCATAACCTTACCCTCGCTGTTACACGTTGAAATTCCCGACACCACACAACATTTGGCGCACAAAATAGTCTCCCAGTTAACCCCTTTTCGGGGGGGAAACGTTAATATCCTTCCTGGACGGCCGAAACAATTGCCTTTACATTTTCCAGTGGTGTTGCTAGTGGGATCGCACATTCAGGCCCTATAATATTGACCCCTGCCGCAATTGCGTAACGGGCCTGTGCATAGGCATCCTCCGGTGTTCCTTGAAAAAGGACTTGAGGATTGTTTATACATCCAACAAGGGACATACGATTCCCAACTTTCCTCACAACTTCCTTAGCGTCCATCTGGAACTCAAAATGATATGCTTCAAATCCTGCTTCAGCGAATAGATCCAAACGGTCATTACAGTCTCCGCAGACATGAAGGATAAGCGGTCCCCCGATCTGTGAGGTGATCTCCTTATGAATAGGCAGAAGAAGTTCCTGATAGTGGTACGGGCCCGCCAAATCTCCGGTCACATGGTCCGCAAGGACCACTACGTGTGCTCCTGCCCGGAATTGAGCTCGGGCGAAAGTGATGGTTAGGGGCATCATCTGACGCATCATTTTGATAACCTTCTCCTTCTCACCCATTCCAATCTGCAGGAGGAAGTTTTGCGTACCAGCCATATGGTAGGACAGGGTCCAAGGACCCATCACCTTACCGAAGATTGCCACCCTGTCCCCCACCTTGTGTCTAAGAATGGATAGGGCATCCAGAACAACACGAAGGGAAGGCTTTTCAAGGATATTTTCAGGAATTTTGACTTCGGAGAACTCGGCATATGGGGAAGTCTTACTATCGGGCATGTTATCCCGATCGCCCCAGTCTACATCGCATCCAAGGGCTGCAGATTCTTGGTGTACACTATATTCGGGCATTACCGTGTCGAAACCTAAGATTTCATGACCTGCTAAGGCCAGATCGGCCATGGCATTCGCATCCAAATGAGCTTCGGGAAAGGAGACCCCGGCGGCATCCATGAGGCCATGACAGACGATTGATGTCGGATTTCCCGCAGGCGGCCTATCACCTTTTCTGCCGTTGTACAATGCAGACATGATCAAATTGTGCGATGTTGATTTCATAATTTTCTATTCCCTCCTCTTAATGGATGGGAATGGATGTGGCCAAATCATATGATTCAGATGGAGGAGTTTGCCAGAATTTAGCTAAACTACAGACAATTTCAGTCCATGAACACAGTAATTTCTCCGATAATTTCCTATCTCACACAAACCCTCAACCAACCGGATACTATCGAATAATTATATTTTGAGCCCATTTCATTTCAAGAAAGTAAATCCATAAACCTACGCCCCCATATTCCGAGGTATTTCAGGAAAAATATATCGTAGGTTCAACCCATTACCAGCCACCCAGCAAATGGAGGTGGAGATGTGGAATAACCTGCCCACCACCCCGTTCCACATTAAAAAGGAGTTTGTACCCTGATTCAGAGATCGAATGTTCCCTTGCCATATCCCTGGCCTTTAGGATCATTTCGGAAATGATATCTCTATCCTGTTCTGTCAGGTCATTGATGCTTCTGATATGTCTTTTGGGTACAATGAGCAGATGAGTCGGCGCATGGGGGGCTATATCCTTAAAGACCATCACGGATTCGCCTTGATACAGAAAATCAGCCGCCTTTTCTCCTCTAATGATCTGACAGAAGACGCAATCTTTTTCCATTTTGGCTTCTTATATATCGAACATATGATACGTGCAAGGTTTATTTTAGTTGAAGCCCGTCCGTGGTTCGAGGCCGACCTGGCAATACAACATTTGTCATGCCTAACGGCCAGCTTTCCTCGCGGCGGCTGAAATTTGGCTTTCGGTTTACTCATTTACTACCAAGAGGATTCTCCGGCTATGCACTTCGTGGACCTCCCTGAAAATTAAATGGGTTTACAAAAGTAATTTGGGCATGGATAATAAGGAGCATTAATCCCACACCGCGGTAAGGCGCCTGCTATGTTAGAAAGAAACAAAAAATTAAGGGTTATAGGAAAATCAACGATTTACGCTTTTTATTTCTCAGGAAGAGTGGGTGGTATGAGGATTTCTTATCGCAGGGACTTCCCGATCACAAAAAACGAAATTAACGGGAAAAAGGAGAGCTAGTCAATGAACTGGAAAAATGTGCTGATCATTGCGCTGGCTGTTGTTCTGGCCGGAACAATCGGTTACATAATGTATTTTTACTCGGGTCCCTACAAGAGGCTTTACCGCGAAAACCAGCGGCTCATGGAGGAGTTTGGAGCGAGACAAGCCTGGAAATCCAAAACGGAAGAGGAAGTAGTCGAATTGAGGAGAATGTTGGAGAAGCATCGCCGGGACACAAATGTGGCGAGGGATGAACTGATTAAAAAGGACCACCTGGTAAAGGATCTCAGGACCAAAATAGAGGGATTGAGGGATATGATTTTTAAAGTGCAAGGGGAAAAAGAAACCCTTATGGCAGAGTCATCTCAACTGCGAAAGGCATTTGAGAAATCGCGAAGCCATCTCAACGAGCTATCTCAACAGATCGAAAAGCTGAACGGCGATTATCAACAAAAAATGCAAGGCCTCCGGGATCAGGTGTTGAAGAGGGACCATCAGATCAAGGATCTACAGGACGAAGGGACTCGGTTCCGCCAGACAATCGCCAGCTTGCAAAGTAATAGAAAATCCCTCAGCAAACAAATCTCTGAACTCAAAAACGAATTGGAACAATCGAAGGAACGCATCCAGATGCTGTCTCAGGATTTGGTTGACAGGGAAAGAAAGCTGGGGAGAACGAGTCAGAATTATCAGGCAATGGTTAAGCAGCTCAGGGAGCAGATCCAGCAGAAAGAAGTGCGGATCAGTACCCTGGAGGAGAAAACATCAATTCACTTTTTGGACAAAATCCTTTTCGAACCGGGGAATGCAAATATCACACCTCATGGGAGCCAGGTTCTGAGGAATGTAGCTGAAGGGTTAAAAAGGCTTCCAGACACGGAGATCCGTGTAGAGGGACATACGGATAATCAACCTCTTTCAGAGGCGGCCAGAGCCGTCTACATTGATAACTTGGGCCTCTCGGTAAAGAGGGCAACTGCTGTGGCTCGGATTTTCCGCATGATGGGTGTGGACCCGAGGAATATCTCTGTAACTGGATTTTCCATGTATAGACCCGTTGCCAGCAACGATACGCCGGATGGACGACAACAGAACCGTCGGGTAGAAATTGTTCTGGCTCCCTTGCGGTAAAGAATTTTGGTCGTAGCGCAGTTTACGATCTGAATGGCTTCGGCTTTTGAGATGTAAATCTCTCAAGAAAGGAGGTTAAGATATGTTCAAAAGAATCGCAAAGAAGCTCTTTGGTGAAGGAACCTCCGTGCAATCGCCAGGGGGTTTCTTTCTGAATGTTCGCTGTAATGAATGCGGCGAGGAATTCAACCTTTTCATCAATAAATCGACGGATCTTGCCCAGAATTTTGATGAACGGGGCGGCGTGAGTTACTCATTGAACAAGGAGATTATCGGCAGTAACTGCAGAAATTTGATCTATGTGAAGATGGAATTCGATGGTGGCAAGAATCTGGTATCAAGACAAATTGAGAACGGAGAGTTTATCGAAGAGGAATAGATCCGTTAGTAGTCCACCCCTTGTATTGTAAGAAAATTAAGAACTCACATTGACCGGGCTTCCCGTAAACATTTATCGTTTGGTAATGGATGTGGAAGAACTCATTTCTAAGCGGCGATCCAACCTCCCTCAACGACGAGCACGTGGCGCTTGATAAAATTGGAAGATCGGAGGCTAGAGAGACTGCGGGGCCAAAAAGTTCGTCCAGCTCACCGATACGATTCATGGGGATTCGGCTGAACATCCAATTCCGTGTTGCTGGGTCACCTAAGACCGGGGCTGCCGTGACCGTCCGGGTAAAGAGGAACGTGATGGTTGTGGAATTCTTTATCCCTTTGCTTCAATCACCCTGAAGCACTGAAGCGAAAGGGCAAGATTGTTCGCTTATGAATAATAGAATTTGCTATATTATCTATTGGCATATGCTAAGCCCTCTTGGTAACATACGATTTACGAGTTACTGAAAACCTTTGCTCATGGCAAATGTCTGTCTCTCGATAAATCAATCATAAACGAGGAAAGGGAATGAAATTCAAGCCCGAAGAGGTCAACCTCCACCGGGAGGAATACCAGGCCCTCCTGGCTGAGATGCGTCCCAAAGATTATCCACCCTTGATGAAGAAGGAAGTTCTGGGGCAGGTGGACCTTCACCACCGTCGCCCCAATGCCTATACAAGGGAAGGGAAGGCCTTGGTCTCCTTCGTCCTTACCAACGAGGATCTCAAGAGCGATATTCAAAGGGCTGTGGATCTGCTCGGCGGGTTTGATAGATCCCTGAAATCCCAGGATCGGATCCTTTTGAAGCCTAATTTCAACAGCGATGACCCACCCCCGGGCTCAACGGCCTTAGATTTTCTAATCGCGGTCATCGACCTTCTGCGGGAGCATGGCTACACTCGTATCTCCGTGGGCGATGGGTCAGGGAGGCCCTGGGTGCCGACCGAGAAGATTTTTCATAGAACGGGCCTCTCCTCAAAGATGGGCGAAATGAAAATTCCCCTCCTGGATTTTGACCGATCCCAATACCTGGATGTTCCCATTGATGGAGAATTCCTTGACCTGATCGCCTACCCCAAGGACCTGGAAGGCTTCGATAAGATCATCTACCTGCCCGTGATGAAAACCCATTTCCTGGCAGGTTTTTCCATGAGCCTGAAGCTCACGGTGGGGTTTGTCCACCTTTCGGATCGAACCATCCTCCATGGAGACAACAACCTGTTCGTTTCTCAGCGCGCGGCAGAGATGAACATTCCCATCAAACCCGACCTGATTATCATGGACGGGCGGGTTTCTTTCGTAAGCGGTGGGCCAGCCATCGGATTGGCCGTCCATCCTGGGGTTGTCCTAGCCTCCGGCGATCCAGTCGCCTTGGACGTGCAGGGCGTCCGCCTTCTCCAAAATTACGCTGCCCTCAACCACCTTGTCGGCGATGCCTGGGACCTGTTCCAGATTAGGACCGCTGTGAAACATGGGTTGGGGATCCAGAATGACGCCGAGCTGCTTTTGGTCCGTTGAGAAGAATGTAAGAGTGGGACGTTGAGTGTCACTGGTTCCTTTTTCCCGCCCACTCCTCGCTCTTTACATAACTGATGACTTGGTCAATATGCTGATTCCCTGATCCGACTATCCACACAAGAGACGATACCTTGTAGATGAACCGCTCAATTATCATCAAAGGGGTGCTGGCTTTATCTCTGGTGTTGTTTCTCTTTCTCTCCGAGTATTCGTGGGATACCGTCTCCCTCTTCCATCCAGACCGCATTCAAGAAATCCTGATTAAAGCTGGCAGCCTTGCTCCATTGCTCTATATGATCGTCATGGCCCTGGCCGTGGTAGTCAGCCCCATTCCCAGTGTGCCACTTGACGTTGCCGCTGGGGTTTTCTTTGGTCCTCTCCTGGGAACGACCTACTCTGTGTTTGGTGCTCTGGGAGGGGCAGTCGTCAGCTTTCTAATCGCGAGAATTCTCGGGCGGGAGGTGATTGAGCGATTTCTCGGTGGACATATCAATTTTTGCACCACATGTTCTGATCGGCTCCTGGCGGAAGTGATATTTCTTTCCCGGCTTCTGCCCATCGTCTCCTTCGACATCGTCAGCTACGGTGCCGGCTTGACCAAGATATCCCTGAACAGATTCAGTGTTGTAACATTTCTGGGAATGCTTCCTCTAACCTTTGTCTACAATTACTTCGGATCTGTTCTGGTGGTTGGCAGAGGACTTGCCTTGACACTTGGGTTCATTACGGTCCTTTTCTTTTTTGTGTTTCCCGTTTTGATTGAGCGGTACGATCTCTTTTCACTGCGCGGGCTCTTTCAACACGCCGAACAAAACCATGCTTCTCGCGGGAAAACAAAGCCCATGGGAGATAGGAACGTAAAAACCAAAGGAGCCGGGTAGTGCAATAGTATGAATGTCATAACTGTTTGGAGTTCTTAGACAACCGCAAAAGTAAGGTCATCTGGAGTTTCCTTACTTTGGCGAGGAGTATTTTTGTAACATGATAGAAATCATCCGCGATGGGTACCCCACTTCCCCAACAGATTATGCTCAGGCACAGCGGTGTTCTCTAGAATATAGCAAGCTTCAGAAATGCCCTTTGTGGCGATTTTCGATTATTACAAAATAGCAAGTATTTCATTGACCTGGAAAGGATCTTGTTATGGAAAAAAATGCCTCTCGACATATACTATTTCATGACTTAAAGGCTTTTTGCAAAGAGGTTTACAAGAGAGCAGGAGTGCCTGATGAAGAGGCGAATATTGTGGCAGATCTTCTGAGCAGGGCGGATCTCCGTGGCGTTGAAACCCACGGCGTAACGAGACTTCCTATCTACATTCAAAGGATTCAGAAAGGGTATGTCCGATCTGTGAGCAAACTGACCGTTGTAAAAGAGAGAGGTCCTACAACCTTTGCTGAAGCCCATGGTTCTTTGGGGCATGTTGTAGCGTTTAAGGCTATGCGGATGGCCATCAAGAGGTCAGAAGAATATGGAATAGGTTGGATTTCCCTTAAGGACAGCGGTCATTTCGGTGTGGCAGGTCTTTTCCCTATGATAGCTGCTGAGAAGGGTCTCATCGGCTACATTTGCTCCAACTCAGCTCCAATGATGGCCCCATTTGGGGGGTGTGATCGGATTATCGGCAATAACCCCCTATCTTATGCCTTTCCAGCCGGCAAGTACCCGCCGGTGGTGGTAGATTTTTCGTGCAGTGTGGTTTCATCGGGCAAACTTATTCTGGCTCGAAAAAAAGGAGAAAAGATTCCGCTGGGATGGGCTTATGACAAAGACGGACTGCCCACTGAAGATTCCTTTGAGGGCTACGAGGGCGGCGGCTCTCTTGCCCCTGTAGGAGGGCATAAAGGATATGGGTTGAGTTTGGTCCATGAAATTCTCACCGCTGTATTGACGGGAGGCAAACGGACCCAGAACATAAAAAGCCTTTATGAAGAGGACAAAACCGGCATTCAGGGGACATGCCATTCTTTTATGGCCTTGGACCCAGACTGTTTTATCGGCAGAGAGAATTTTAAGCAAAGCATGGATAGTTACATCAAAAGTATTAAAGAAAGTAGAAAAGCCAAAAACACGAGGGAGATTTTGATGCCTGGAGAACCGGAATATCAGACCGAGTCTCAGCGTTTGAAAGAGGGTATCCCTCTGCCATCAAATACGGTAAAAGAGTTGACAGTCCTCGGCCAATCATTTGGCTTTTCCCTTCCATTTATGGATTGAGAAAGGCCACCAAGCTTAGTATTGAAAGTTACGATCAGTATCTTCGTTATTGGTCCGGCGTCTGAAGTTTCATCCGCTTCATTCATATTGAGCACAATCCGAGCATCGAGGATGGTGAATCAGGATTTCTATAATCTGGGGATGCCGGCTTAGAGGCTTTTTCTCATTTTCAGTGGTTAAAAAAATTTTTTACCTCTTCTTTCAATACCTTTCCCATTCTATTTTTGGGTAACTCTTTCAGAAAGATGATTTCCTTGGGACATTTCCAGTTGTGGAGATGCTGTTTACAGAACTTTTGTATCTTTTGGGGTTTGACCCCGGAGCCAGGTTTTGTGACAACGGCCGCAACCACCTTTTCTCCCCATTTTTCATCCGGGATACCTACCACGGAGGATTCAACCACGCCATCAAACTGGTTTATCACCCTCTCTACCTCCTTTGGGGAGATATTTTCACCTCCCGAGATAATGATATTCTTGATGCGATCCGTCAGATAATAGTATCCGTCCTCATCGATTCTCCCAAGATCACCAGTCCTAAACCAGCCTTCTTCAAATTCCTTGGCCGTCTCTTCTTGTTTACGCCAATAACCTGGGGTAACAGCGGGGCCCTTTAGCCAGATCTCGCCCGTTTGACCTGGAATCACATCCACGAATTTCTCAGGGTCCACGATCCTCACCCGAAGATCCGGCAGAGGTAACCCGATGGATCCAGGTTTTCTCACACCCCTTAGTGGATTGGAGAAATTCATCCCGGTTTCAGACATACCCTCCCTTTCTACCGGCTCCTTGCCGAATATTCTCTTTATCTTCTCAAAATCCCTGGGCAGAAGCGGCGCAGATCCGGACGTCCATAACCGGATATGCTCGAAGTCCTGGATATTTTCTTCCACATAGTCCATCATCTTCCCGTACATTGAAGGGACGGCCATAAAGAGAGTACAGATATGTCCCCCCTCTTTTCTCGTCAGTACGTTTATGACCGTTTTTGGAGAAAATTGATCAAGCATGAGCACATGGGATCCAGCCATTAATGCGGTATGAAGTGCAAAACAAAGTCCATGGACATGAAACAGGGGAAGCGCATGACACAGTACGTCAGATTCCCTTATCTCCCATATCTTTATTATATTTCTCGCATCATGGAAGAGATTCTTCTGGGTAAGAATAGCCCCTTTGGGTTTTCCCGTTGTTCCTGATGTATAGATAATGAGTCCCGTATCTTCTGGCCCGATTTCTATTTTGGGCATACTATCCGGGGCGGAGCGAAAGAAATTGAGCTCCTGGTAAGGCCTTTCAGTAGCAATTACAACGGTGGGTAGGCGGGGGTGTATTTCTTTTATTATGGCCTCTTGTTCAGATCCTGATAACGCCAATTTCGGCTCCGCATCCTCAAGGAGATATGCCATTTCCGATTTTTTAAACCCCGGATTCAAGGGGACTGCAATAGCTCCTATCTTTTGAAGTGCAAGATGGGCAACGACGAAACCGAGAGATTTTGGGAGATAGAGGATTACCCTGTCTCCTTTTTTAACCCCTAGATCGAGGAAAGTATTTGCCATTCGGTTAGAATCCTGATTCAATTCCCGATAAGAGATCTCGGTTTCCAGGATTCCTCCAAGGAGGAAGCTTATCGCCTTCTTTTCCCCTCGTATTAAGAAGTTACCCACTAAACAGTCCTTGAAAGATTCGCTACCCATGTCCGACCTAACTCATTCTGTATAGGGATAGGTCGCCCCTAAAATAAATGTTTTCTCTTTTTGCCATATGTTAGAGTATCTCTTCTTTTTCCACAATTCAATAAAATGTGATTATTTGTACCGGAACGAGTTAGCCGACTCGGCAAAGAGGTTATAATGAATAATAATGGATTATTTTGTTATTTGGTGAAGAAAGGTCATGGATGGATAGTGAACCAAAGGGGACAGGCCTTAAAGGGATCTTACCTAAATAGCCCATACCAGCATTGTTTTCGTGGGCCGTCTAAGGAATTTCGGTGGACGTGACCTTCCATCCTACCCTGTACCGCTGGCCGCAACTCGGGCAGATCAGCACAATTCAGTGATGGTCGTCTTTACGTTCGAAGGAGACGTGAAAACCGCGTTCATATCGGCACTTGCCGCAGATGTGGAACTTGTTGCCGATCGGTTTTTCGATCACCTCTTCCACGATTGCAAGCCTCTGGCGTTCAACCTGAAAAGACTCATGATCACGAGAGTCCTGAGTTCTTGACTCCAACTCAAAAATTGAATACTGCTGATACCTGCCTCTTTTTGCTTAATAAACTGCACTTTGTCTTCAATNCCTCCGCTAAGGTCTTAATTACAAGGAGGTAAACTGGAGGCAGCATAGCTAAGCTCCCTCTATAAGTTCAGCTTGAGAACGTGGCCCGTCCCAGTGTCGATTTCAACTAACTTCAGCCGAAGCTGTTTGGCCGAACGGGCCTCACCAGGAAAGAAGAGATAGCCATAGGCGAGGTTTGTAGGTTCGATAGGCTTATTTTCCATGGATTTCCGGTGTAAATCATCGACAATGGCCTGGCGAGCATCGTCTGACGTGTATCCTTTTACTCCACCCAGGGTTGCGCCA
>JGI2171J19970_10001706_pt1 | contig 12225 bp, 15 predicted proteins | sample DeeMarSWOR324_28_FD_19970 | JGI IMG/M metagenome (IMG submission 19970) | reverse complement strand
TGTATAGTAGAACCAATAATTAGTCAGTAACTTCAATTTTCAAAAAGCTCATTCTTATCATTATTTGCAGATTTAGTCTATTCTGGCGGTGTTATCATATATACCATTTAACGAAAATTAATTGGTTGTGCTATAACAGCTATTCAGTACGTGGGGTGGATCGTGGCTATATCAAGGTTTGTTTGGACTGGAAATGGAAAATTACTTTAACAGTGATGTTTTCATGATGAATGATGAATGAGAAAGTATATATATCAGATGATATGTTATACACATCGTTTCGCAGATATAACAACAAAAAAAGGTGACAAAATGCAAATTGAAGATGAGATCCTGAAGATATTAGGTAAAAAAGGCACAATAAGTATACTTGAGTTTCTAAATCAACATCACAAAGGACAGTACAGCCAGATGCGACAATTTGCCGACACCCATACACTGAATACACGGACACGTGATCTCTTGAAATACGAGTTGGTGGAGCATCACCTAGAAAGAGAAAAAACGAGGAAAGAATGGTATGAGATCACTGAAAAAGGGAGGAATATCTTACAATATGCACAAAAGTTATTTTTCGCTGTCTTGATTTCAGAAGAATCAGAAAAGCAGGATAAAATGGATGAAAAAGCAAAAAGGGAGTTGCTCGCGCTGCTTGAATCCAAAGATACAAAAGAGATACTCCAGTACCTGCGTAAACAGGGGGAGGTGCAGTACACAAATTTTGATTTAAGTATTAGTCCACCCACTTTGAATACACGTCTTCGTAAGCTTCTTAAGTTTGGCCTGATTGAGCATTGTATAGCAAAACAACCCAAGAGAAGAGAATGGTATGAGATCACAGAAAAGGGTAGGAGGGTTCTGCAGTCCTTGGAAGATATCATAAGATTAGTTGAGGACGCAGAAGATTTATAAATTCCCATCGTCATAGGAGATGGAGGTTTAAGTAATGTCACATCAAATAGCAACTGTCGCTTACATCGTCTTGGGTGCAATCTTAGCACTTTCAGTTGATATTATTGTAAGAGCATGTGAAAGAAGGTGGAGGAAAAACCAAGTAAGGAGAATAATCAAGGAAGAAGTTGATAGGATTAGCTCTGATATGGAGACCAGCAAGACAGAACAGGAACAGTATTTAGCACAGCTTTCTGAGGGAATCATTCGCCGAGTGAGCAAACATTATCCAACTACATATTTCATTGAGGAACTAGGGCAAGAACTCTTTATATTGGAAGATCCAATACCCAGGGCTGTTCTTTCACTTCGTAGAAAACTATGGAGGCTCGAGAATAGGCTAGATGTTCGCGTGCAGATACGCAATACCGTTCCTCAGGATTTTGGAGAATGGCCCCTGAAGGGAGGAGTCACTGGACACTGGAGTTATTGAGAGAAGAGACCATCAAGAGAGGAATTATTGATGAGATCTCAACAGAGCCCATAAGAATCCTCTTGAAGGAACACAAACTGAAGCCGTGGAAAAAAAAAGATGTGGTGCATTCCGAAACTAACTGATAAGTTCATAGAAAGGATGATAGATATCCTCGAAATATACGAGAGACCATACAACCCAAAAATACCTGTGATCTGCTTTGATGAAAAGAGCACACAACTCTTAGCTCATAAACGGGATCCCCTTCCACTGAAACCCGGCATGCCAGAACGGTATGACTCTGAATACGTTCGGAATGGGACAGTCAATCTCTTTGTAGCAGTAGAACCACAGGCAGGCAACCACCACGTTCTCATCAGAAAACAGAGGACAGGCAAAGATTTTGCTATCTTCACAGAATGGCTGGATAGCTTTTACACTGTCCGTCACCTGAGTGGTGGTGGAGTGTTTGGCATCCTCGTCGTTTCTATCTTCAAAGACTACAGTCGAAGGCTTGAAAACCTTTCAAACATTTCCTACATGCTCGGAATTTTAGCCTTAATGGTTGTATCTATTGCACCTCAGTCAATGGGGCCCGATGAGCCTCCAGTAGGTATACTGGTGATGGCTGAATTCGTATTTCCTATTATTATTGTCATGCTTACGGGGGAAGTGACAGTACGAGGGAAAGAAAGTCTCTTTGTATACAGAAAAGCACCTTCGGGAGAGGCACGATTTATCAAGGCGTTACTGCTCAAAAGTTGGTTAATGGCATTTCCCATTACAGGAGTGGTGACAGCTCTGATAACATGGTTAACTATGCAGGTTACCGTTGGTTCTTTGATTGCTATTACTGGACTAATGGTAGTATTCGTTGCAGGCTATACGATTTTTGCTCTCGGACTTTTCTTATTGAATCCTGCTTTCTCAGAAAAGTCGATGAAACTATGGATAAACGTGATGATAGCCATGTTTGTGGCCATCGGACTTTTCATGGCCTCTTTGCTCATCTTGACAAAAGGGGGTCAGGTATCAGAACCTGTGGGAGGATTACTGTTGATACAAGGAGTTCAATCTGTTCTAAGCTGGGTAGTAGGGATTATAGCGTTACACCTTGGAAAAAGAAGGCTGCAGCGAATTGAATAGGTTGAGGAAGTACTCCTTTGAAACTTTTGTACTCAAGGGCTTAATGATGAGTGCTGGATGATAAAATTTCGCTGTGAGAGGGATGTTCCAAGAGGGGAAGCAATATCCTAGTGGCAAAAACCAGAGCTTTTTCTGAATAGACTTTTTCTGAATTCCTCAGGTTTGCACAAAATCAGCAAACCCAAAGTTTATAAAGATAAGATTTTCATAGTATAATAGATGGGCAACCATTTAGAAAAAATAATGGAGGTGATAAAATGAATACTAAATGGATACAAGCATCTACTGGTTGGTTTGGGAGGACCTTTTCCATCGGTGAAGAAAAAACAAGAAGCTTTATTTGGACGCCGGAGGACCTGGGCCCCAGCAAGACCTATGGAGCAGGCATGAATTACTATGTGAGAATACCAAAAGACGGAAAGTACGCAATAGAAGCTGAAGTCTGGGCTCCAAATCAGGGTAGTGATTCTTTCTTTGTCACTGTTTTCAGGCATGAAGACGATGGCACGTACAAAGCTTACGATTTTGGTCACGGGGCAAAAGCGCACTGGAGATTTGAATTCGCACCAGGTATTCAGTACAGTACATGGTGTGTCATCAAAGTGAATCATGTCAATGTCTACGTAACTCCCCAACAACAGGTGATTCCTATTGTCTATGAGTTGGAGAAAGGAGAATATCTTGTAAAAATCGATATGCGAGAAGATGGTGCCAAACTAAGCAAATTTAGATTTGTGGGCCAAACTAAGCGAATTTAGATTTGTGGAATAAGCACTACTCATATTGTTTAAGGAATGCAAATATTCCTTTTCTTTCTTTTTTCAGTTTCATTTCTCTTTTTTCGTCTATTTTCTCTGACTCTTGTTTCCCTTTTTCCACAATAGCATCAGCACACCAGCCACTGCAAACCAGAAGATCCAGTCACCGATGAAATTTACAACCTGGTAATTTGTTGCAGGAGCAGCGGTAACAAGCACAATACGCCACGCTGCTCACCGGCCGAGATGTTTACTATTTGAATGCAGAGATTGTATGTGAGGAAGGATTGGATAAAGGCATTGATAACATCTTAATTGGAGCTATGTCCTTTGATTCTGCCCTCACTTATTTCAGACGGTATGCTGACAAAGTGGTAATAACGGGGGGAGATAGAGCAGAAATCATGCTGGCAGCTATGGAAACTTCCACCTCCTGTATTGTAGCCACTGGTGGAGAGAGGCCATCACCTCCTGTGATCAAAAAAGCTGTAGAGCTGGAAATACCTATAGAGAGAGAGAGAGTTGTAGACACCAACGTGTGAGAATGTGTGAGGGGTTGTCATGCAGAAAGAACGGTTCAACTTTGTGGTAGATGAAAAGACACGGAAGGAATTTGACAAGATAATGGAAGCTTTGGGTTTAGACAACAAGAATAAGGCCTTCATCGTCTTGGTTAAAACTTACATGAGAAAGCACTTCGAGTCAGAGCTGTACAGGAAAATTACGAATGACATCAGAGCTTACGAGGTACTGTGGAAGAAAATAAAATCTGAAAACAAAGACCAATAGGTTACACACGGAGGTGATGCTATGGAAAAGAAAATAGACATCAGAGAGTACTACGAAGAGAATAAGGAATGGTTACAAAAGGTTGCACAAAGCAGTGACATTGTGGTGAGAAGCATGGCTTTGACCATTCTCAAGTTAGGCTCAGATCCTGAACAGTGACCAGACTAACCATTTCTTTTTAACTTTCTTCTATCATTGCCCTCATTTTTTTGAATAATTCGGGATTCTTTTCAAAGAGCTCCAACATGTCCCTGAATCTTTTCATTTCTTCCAAGAGTTTTGCATTATCAACATTAATGTCAGGGAAATCTTTTGATACTTGTCTGCTCCGTAATTCAAGCTTTATCCTCTCTTCCTCATCTAAGATCAGCCCGCAGCGACCACAGTAGCGATTGACAGGTGAATTAATGTAATGGCACCGTGGACACTCAATTGGTCTTAACTCGTCCTCTTTTTCTTTTTTTCTGGGTTTTACCCCTTCTACCTCAAGAATTTTGTCATCAACATCTCTCAGGCTCAGGTGGACATAGGTGGCAGGCATATTGCTGCCCTGGACCCACCCGAAATAGACGTTCATCTCTGCTTCTGTTAGACTCCTTGCCAGGTGTGTTGCTCTTGAGTGTCTGAAAATGTGGGGAGTTATTTTCTTTTTCACACCTGCTTTCTCTGCAATCCTCTTCAAGTTCTGCCTTATCCCTTGGTACGTTATTCCCTCTTTCTTGTAGTTTGAAGAAAGATTCACCCATAGATGTGCTTCTTTGTTATCTCTCTTGGGATGCATCTCCAGCCACTGTTGGAGTAAGGATGCAGACCCAACTACTCTCACCATTCTTTCACCTGTCTTTCCACTAACTTTTAGAACTGCCCCATGCTCATCGAATTCTATGTTCTTTATCTTCAAACTAGCCAACTCTCCTATTCTTAGCCCTCCTTCGTATAACACAGCTATGATAACCTTGTTTCGTGGATGATCTGCTGCCTCAATCATTTTTCGCACTTCAGCTTTGGTTAGAATTTCTCCTGGAAGTTTTTTCCTGTTCTCCTTTATGGTTGTCTTCACATTCTTGATTAATTCCCCTTTTTCTAAGAACCGGAAGAACCGTTTTAGAACAACCTTGTAATCCTTTTTCGTGTAGGCTGAATAATCTGATCGCTCCAAATCTGAGAGAAACGTAATAATGTCCTCTTTGTTTACATCCATAAATTTTTTTCCCATCTTTTCTGATAAAACCTTTAGGTGGTTGGCATACTTTATGATCCTGGGCTTTGATAATCCTTCAGCAAAGAGGTTCTTAATAAACTTCAAGATAAGTTTTTCATTCTCCTCTTCTTCAAGGCACCCTAACCTTTGTTTGACGTTTTCCAGCTCGTAGTCAAAATCGTACAACATGGTGTCGATTTGTACTCTACCCTTATAAAGCTTTGGGAGAATTGAACCGCTACTTTATAAGCTCGGTCGGAGCATAAATCAGGTTGTTTGAATCCCTTACACTTTTTATTCTTTTCCTTTTCAAATTCAATGTGATAAGGGTTCAGGAAGTATCATTACCTCACTGATAAGGTAAAAAGACAGAAACACAAGAAGGTAGATGGGCAATTCTAGTATGTTGAAATAATTGAAAAAGATGGCACTAACTGCAAAAACCAAAATTCCTGGCCCAGAAACTTTCCTTTTCGATTTCATAATAGATCAACTGGCTCATGGTATTTAAATGCTACGAAACCAGAAGGGCATGTCTTCACGTTTTCTGAAGCTTTGCTCATGAAGCCTTATTCATACATTCATAATTTTGCCATGAAACAGTGTAACATTGAAACCCATTTCTAACAACTATAGATAGTGTCTCATCTTATTACCCACAGGAACAGAGCAAAGGGGAAAACCTTATAAGTTCATAGGGGTATTTCTGAAATACGTGCTCAGGAGGTGAAAAAGGGATGAACCTTCTTCTAAGGAAAAGGGGTGAAAGAGATGCGACCCACCCTTGAGGACAAAGAAAGACAGTACCGTAGTATTTATGAATTTTTCTATGAGATTCCAAGGATTCCAATAAATGAAATTGCTTCACGGCTCCAAGTCACCCGACACACAGCCAAGAACAGATTAAAGGAACTTTTCGGCCTTGGATATGCTTCCATTCCGCAGATCAGAATGCGCTCCTTTGCAAACATGTTAGAATACGTGTATTTCCTTAGTTGTGAGAATCCTGTGGAACTGTTCTCTGAATATCAGAGAATAGAGAGCGTTATCTATCATGCGACAATGTACGGTTCTACAAACTTATGGGTTGTATCAAAAGAAGAACTTGATTTTGATTGTAATGTTTTAGTTGGAGGCCCCCGCTCAGACTACCACCTCTCTTATGCTCCAAACCATTCATGGGATACGGCTATAAAGCGGATGCGGAAGAAAGTTGAAAACTTCAACCCTTATGACTACTCACCTGAAAGAATTTTGGAAACGCACTGGGATGAAACTTTAGAATGGGATTCAGAACAAGAAAGGCTATTCCATGTGTTCAACTATGACTTGAGACAGCCAATATCCACTATACAAAAGAAAAACCTCATATCGTGGGCAAAAATAGATGCATGGCTGAAGAACCTTTCTGAGTATTGTACGATCATTAACGCCTACTATCCCGAAAGAATCTCATCCTATGATCCTCACCTTTTTGTATTTGAGACCGATTATGAGGACTTCCTAATTAATCTCTTTTCAGAACTACCAACCACCTCATGGTTCTTTAGAGTATCAAATAAGCTGTTTCTGTACGCACACGTAAAAAAGGAATACTCAAGGGTTGTGGACTTCCAAATTGATATTACAAGGCTGCAGATTCCCGAATTAGTGACAAAATTGATTAAGAAGGGGATTGTTCACAGTGGGTTTGATGCAATAGTTCAGTGCTACTGGAATAAAGACCCCTAACCAGGGCAGCCTCCAGGACCACCACCGTCACCGCCACCGCATGGGGTTGGATCTCCTGGATCAGTAAGCTCTTCACCTTCTGAAAACTCTCTGTGCTCTAATGAAATTTCTTCTGACATTCCTACAGCTACGGCAAAGGTTCCTATGAGAACCCCGACCACCAACAAGAGAATTAACACCTTTTTCATTCTTTCACCTCTGTTAGATATGTGCATTTAACATAAAAATGTTATGGTTAGGGAGGCTTTTCATAGCTGTAACAAAAGACTGAGTAAATCAATAATAATTCTCCATTTTCTGGAATACTATCCTATCTGTCCTTTTATGAATATGGGTTTTTCTTTTCCACAAAATCATATAACATCAGCCAGCTGTACATCATGGTCCCACACCTATTCTTATGATAAAACTGGGAACAGAACAGCTAAGGATGGAGTTACCCATACTATCAATTCTGTCAATGAAGTGACCGCTTTGAGTGATGGTACTTCCTTTACCTACGACTCTAATGGAAATAGAACGCAGAAGACCAAGGGATCTGATACATGGTCATACACTTACGACTACGCCAATAGATTAACAAAAGTGGAAAAGAACTCTGTGACATTGGGAGAATACGTATATGATGGTGACGGGAAGAGAATGCAGGTGACAGAAAATAATGAAACCACAACCTATATATATTCAGGCATGAACACCCTATACGAAGAAAATACAACAGGTACAGCTTGCTATATCTACGGACCTAAAGGACAGTTGGCTAAGAGAACAACCATCAATGAGGAATCTAATATGTTCTACTATCATACTGATCATTTGGGATCCACTAGATTGGTGACTGATGAAAACAAGAACATTGTATCAGCTACCACTTATCACCTCTATGGTGAACCCGATGCAGAAGAAGGCACTGAAGAATACCTCTTCACAGGGAAGGAACAGGATGCAACTGGATTATACTACTATGGGGTCCGTTACTATGATCCAGAAATTGGCAGATTCCTTACCAGAGATCCTCTGAAAGGAGAAAGAAGAGAACCACAAACGTTGAACAGATATGCTTACTGCCTCAATAATCCGCTAAAATATATTGATCCTACAGGAACCGAAGAGGAGAGCAAAAATGCTCAAAAAATAGTGGAAGAAGTGTTTGAAAGTCTCCAAGATGTTGATCCAGATGATCTTGCAGAAGTTCAGGACCTCATAGATGCTGAAAACTATCTAGAAGCCCTCGAAATGATGATGAAGTTACTCGGATATGAATGTTGGCAGAATGATGATGGTAGTCTTACAGTAATAATAGAAGAAGAAGAGTGGACTATGATAATCGATAACGAACTGAAAGACGAAAAATCAGGTATACGTGCTTGGGGGAAAACAGATCATGATAATAATACCATATTTTTGAACTTCAGCAGTAAGAAGGTAGGAGATATAATTCTTAGTGCCCTTCATGAGGTATGTCATGCAATCTTGGGTGGAACAACCTTCAAAGCGATAGAAAAAGAACATGAATTCATTTTCGGTGTGGAATTCAATTACATGATTGCTCTCAATGCCCAAGGTGTCGAATTTTCCCAAGATTTCAAAGATAGTATCATAGGAGACGCATTTGTCTACTCTTCTCATAGAATTGGCCTTGTCTCAGTTCAAGAGATCTCGAAGAAATGGATACAGGGGTGGAAGAAGTGCTAAGGACAAAATGCCTTTTTGTGGTTTTCTTTGCAGGATTTCTGTCTCTGTTTTGTGCATCCCAAATGCTAATGCAATCGAGCAACTACGAGAAAATTGCCTTTATTTCAGATAGAGATAGGAACGTAGGACGTCAAATCTATACAATGAATCCTGATGGGAGCAATCAGGTAAGGCTGTCCAGTAGCTTTTGTACACATTCTGACCCTGCATGGTCACCAGATGGTGAAAGGATTGCCTTTACCTCACGCTGTGGAGAATCTTGTGCACAGATTTATGTCATGGACGCAGATGGGAGCAATGTAATTAATCTTTCTCTCTCTCCATTTACCAATGGATGGCCTGGATGGTCCCCCGATGGAAAAAAGATTGCTTTTTTTGGGAGTAAAGACGAAATTCGCGGACTCTATGTCATGGATGCAGATGGAAGTAATGTTATAAACCTTACTGATAGAAACTTTCTGGACAGGGAGCCTTCATGGTCCCCGGATGGGAAAAAGATTGCTTTCACACCAGGTAACAGTATTTACATTATAAATGCAGATGGAAGTAACCTAAGAAAGTTGATCAATGATGTTACTGATCCTGCATGGTCGCCGGATGGGAAAAGAATAGCTGTTACTATGAAGAAGGATGAAAATCGGGAGATTTATGTGATGGATATCGATGGGAGCAACCTGATACAGCTCACTGATAATCCCGCATGGGATTATGATCCTGCATGGTCGCCAGATGGTGAAAAGATCGCATTTACCTCAAATAGAGATGGAAATGATGAAATCTATGTCATGAATGCAGATGGGAGCAATCAGGTAAATGTAACCAACAATCCTGCTGAAGATCGATATCCTTCATGGTGCTGCCATTCATTACGGGAATCCTCACCAGCAACACAATATCTTCCTGCAATTCTCTCCATAATTTGTGTTCTTGTAATTTCTTTTGCAGTCATTTTTCTTAGAAAAAGAAAATCTGCTTTTCAATAAAGCAGAAGCTGAAGAGATGTTAAGAAGAACCGAAGATATCTTGAAAATTTCTCAAGCCGTAACTGAAGGAGTTGCTCTCTTTGAAAATGAAAATGCTGTAGATATTAATCTTGCCTGGGAAAATTCTTAAATTCCGAAACAGAGTTTGAGAATCTGTTGAAGGAAGAAACATTTGGTGAAGTTGAGGAATGGATGAGAGAGAGAATAGATGAGTGTGAAACGTGAAAATGCAAAATTGGATAAGGATCATGGGAAGCTCAAGGAAGCATTGGAGAAGTGTCATATTTCGCTCGAAATATTTGAGAGGTATGAGTGGGAAGAGTATTCAGATAGAGTGAGTATTCTAATAAATGAAATTGAAGAATTAATCTCAAAAAGGGAAAAGTGGTCTGAACTATATCTCAGATTTGTGATTTCTGCCAACGTTTTGCTCGTCCTAGTGGTGCTAAGATTCCATAAGAGTCCTGAACCCTTGTCATGATGGCTTTCGGTTCGTATTGGGTATGTGCTCATCTTGAGTAAAATACAGTAACAGAGTTCTTAACTGGGCTTCTTGCGGGATTTCCTTTGGGTATCGGAATATTGTCTGTCATGTATCTTGTGCTTAGAGAAATAAGAAAAAAAATAAACGGATAAGCTGTTAAGTTCCTTTGAAGGAACAATAAATCCAGAATCGCCAAGTAACGATTAAAAGAATAGCAGTGATGATTAAAAGAACGACAGTGGCTCCAAAAATATTTTCACTAACAACCCAAGAGGAGAGAATGGTATGAAATTACTGAAAGGGGCAAGAACATTTTAAGAATCATAGAAGATATGGAGACAGAAGAGTAATACACTAGCTTCATATCACAACGAGCAAAATTCAGTTGTTACACGTGTAACAAAAAGTAAAAAGAAATTGAACTTCACGGATCATCCATTGGAATGATATCAGTTATCCGGTACACAAGATAGACTCTCTTTTGGTAGGGGCAGTACCGGTATTTCATACGCCTTCAATGCGAACGGGCTGGACCTTTTTCGTTGTCTTCTTCCATGATACCACCTTTTATTTCTCCTTTTCTTCTTTCCTTAAAGCGTTCCATACCTTGTGTAACTATCCATCACAATCTGGTGTTTGAATTTCTTTTGAAGAGGGAACCATATACCATATATCAAGTTCATCGCATCATCTTTCGAGCAAAGACTACTACAAATAGAGCAATTAGAAATGTTCCTAGTACAGCTTCACCATATCAAAGTCCTTCCAAGAAAGCTGAGTGGTTCAATGTCTCCTAACCCAAGAGTGGTAAATGTGACAAAACTGAAGTATGTGGTACTTCCGATCTGTTCCAAGAATTGTAGGGTGTTCCATAGGATACTGCAAGCATTCAAAAAACCAGTAGATCAGAGCAAAAATGAGAACGGTTAAAAGAGATGAAAGAGCTGTTCTTTCTGGTTTTTCTCCATAACCTGCCAAAAGACGGTATAACTCAAGCCACAGACGTTTTTTCCTACTCTTCATTTTCTTTCGCTTCATCTTCTTTGCAAAGCCATTATCTTCTACATACCACTTCTATATTCTTTTAATATTCTTCATTTTTTTCTGATTAATTATATCTGAAATCTTAACATCTGGGTGACGATAATAGTATCCTTTTTGGGCTATCTCACTTTGAATGGCTTCATGAGGACACCAATTATAACATGCAAGGCAATTCTCACAATGGTTCAGCCATACAGGTCTATTATCGGTAATTTTAATATTGTGTACAGGGCATACCTCTGCACAGATCCCGCACCCATTGCATTTTTCGTTCGTACTATAGCTTCTATCTGCGAGATATATAAGCTCTTCTATCGGCATATCTGATGAAGAACCTGAAAGGGCTGCTAAACCCTTTTTGGTGATAGGCTTAATAAACTTATTAAACGGAAAAAGAATTAAATTTAATAGTAAATCACTTAATAAAATCCCTTTTTTTTGAATGGTTATATTTTTACTGATAATTTCAAGCTTCTTTTTCCATTTTTTAAAGATCTTTTCATGGTTTTCCCAGGGTTTATAAAATGCATTTTGCGGCATATGAACACCATATTGTGCTGAGAGTTCTCCTCCACGGGAATGGATTATCCGGCTTAACGTTCTTAAAGAATCACCTACTCCCCCTCCATATGTACAGACAGCAAATATGTATTTATTACTGATATTATCCAATTTTTCAGCAAATCTCTTTATTATGAGAGGAATGTCACAGTAATAAACTGGGAATACAATGCCGATTATATCAGCATTTGCAGTAATAACTTTTTTTTCAATCTGAGAAGCAATAGGAATCAGGTTCGCATTTGTCTTCTCAGCTATGTCCCGTGCTACAATAAGTGAATTTCCTGTTCCCGAAAAATAGTAAATTTCGACACTCATAGTAAAACCTCATACGGATGTCAAACGTTCTCTCTGTTTTGTGAGATAGCATTTATAAAGCTTTTTGAACAACCAGTAGATGGAAATGTAAAACATTTTTGCACATTTCTATAGGGTAGGGGTTGAAGGTAGTATATGTACATGATTAT
>JGI2171J19970_10001696_pt1 | contig 12276 bp, 13 predicted proteins | sample DeeMarSWOR324_28_FD_19970 | JGI IMG/M metagenome (IMG submission 19970) | reverse complement strand
ATATTTTCAGCGGTGTTTCTAATAATTTCAGGCGTTTTAATACCAAATCTTGGAAGCCTTATAATATAAACATTAATATCTAATTCTTTTAAGGCATCAACTAAGTCTCTTACATATGTGAAAATTCCGCACTTAGCAGCCCAAGGAGATATTATTGCTAAATTTAAGCCCATGTTTTTTCACCTTCTTTTGTTATTAATGGTTTTAAATCTAATTCAGCATCATCTAAAAATGGTTTAAAATATCTATTCATAACATTTTCCCAATCATATTTTTCAGCAAATCGTCTTGCCCTCCTAGCCAACTTATTTTCATCAGAATTCATTATCTTGGTAATTGCATTTGCCATTCCATCAATTGAAGTAAGAGCTCTTCTGACACCAGGAGTATTAAAAATCTCATAATCATCAGCCTTAACAGTCAAACCAGCACCGACCTGTTCAGGACCACCAGCATAATCAGTACAAATCACAGGAACACCGCAACTTTGTGCTTCAACTAATGGAATTCCAAATCCTTCCCCGCCTGTGCAGTACAATAAAAGATTAGCTGAGTTGTACAATTTGACCATATCCCATCCTCCTCTATAATCTTCTCCTATCCATTCTGGGATTCCTTCACCTATCATTTCTTTATCAGGCCAGATTATTTTCTCACCCAAACCTAATTGCATAACTTCTGGTAGCAAATTTATTCCAACATCTGCTACTCCTTGCGATATTGCCCCTTCTTCATATGGATTTGGTGAAGGTGTCATATCTCCCCAAAATAAAAGGTGAGATTTAACATCAGGATTCAATTCACAAAACCGTTTAAATCCTCTGAACGCTCTAGGATTCATTTTTCTAACCCTATTCATTGAAACCATTAGAATAGTGAAATCATCTGGTTCAAGAAACCACAGTTTTTTACAATCTTCCTTTTTGTCTTTTAATGGCCTGTAGACTTTAGTATCTACCCCATGCGGAATATAATGAACATTTTCGATTCCTGCCTCTTTTAGTTGTCTCTGTCCATGCCTTGATGGTGTCATTACTCTAAAAGCGGTATGCATTGTTCTTGTCATATCGGGACTTACTGGCTCATGATCGATAGGAGTATATGGAACATGATTGATTGCATAGTTGAAAATGTTCTGAAGAACCCAAGCCTCTTTGAGGGTTATCATTATGTCAGCCTTGAAGTCAACATATTTTTTTATTGCTATATCCTCGTTGAATGGATGCATACCAGAACGAAAAACAAGTGCTCCATTATATTCTTGTGGACTCATCCTATTGGACATACCCATAGGCAATATTCCAACTTTATGCCCCATCTTTACTAACCTTGTGCAACATTCATTTGTAACTTTAGAATAAGCCGACTTTCCTCCTATTGGTCTATCACTATTCCAAAGTATTTTCAGCGTCATTTTATTAATCTACTATATTTAAATAATTATAACTATAATAGTATATTGGTTAAATTGAGTAGCATACCCACAGATTATTTCAGAGGTTCATATTATGATTCAGAATATTTTAGAGGTTTAGAAGGTGGTAAATCTTTTAGGCAATCTAATGGTTCAATTAGTAAGTGGAGTTATTACAATTTGTCGGGGGAGTGGCTTGGATGCAAACAAATTACAGAAGCATGGAAAGAAATCTTTTCTCCCATTAATTTATTAGATGTAGGTTGTGGTAGGGGTCAGATTGTCGCATATGCTAGAGATATAAGAATTGAGGCTGAAGGTTTCGATTTTTCGGAGTGGGCTATTGGGGATGAAGGTAGGTTTGCAAGAACTAGGAAGGAGTGGGTTAGGGTTCATGATGCTACTGAGAAGTGGCCCTATGATGATAAGTCGTTTGATGTTGTTTCTGCTCTTGATTTTTTTGAGCATATCTATGAGGATGATGTCGATTTCGTTGTAAGCGAGATTTATCGTGTCGCTAGGAAATGGATTTTTCTTCAGATTGCAGTTTCGGAGACCAGCGGTTTAATGGGTAGGCATGAATTAGGTTATTCATTTAAGAAGGATGAGGCCGTTCCAATGGAACTTGAGGGATGTGCTGTTTCGGGTCATGTTACTGTTCAGCCTGAAGAATTTTGGATTGAAAAATTTGAAAGTGAAAAATCTTTTTTGAGAAGGGATATGAAGAACTGGTTTGTTTCTTTGGTGGACAACAATATTTTGAGTAATTGGCTTAAGAACAGCATTTTGGTTTATGAAATTTTCGAGGATTGAAAATGAGTTATGGAATAAGCATTATTCTTCCTACTGCGAGAACTTCAAAGGAATCCATTATTGAGCAACCATATTTGAATATGCTTGAAATGACTGTAAACTGTCTTATCAAGCAAACATTCCAAGATTTTGAGTTTATCATAGTTGATGCATTACACGAAACTAGGGATTTCCCATTTCATCTAATACCTTTTCCATTTAAACATGTTCCAGTTCATGAAAATCATCGATTCTGGCTAGATAAAAAAAGATGGAATGTGGCGGGTTGCTTGAATACGGGTCTTCTTCATGCTGAAGGTGAATTAATAGTTAGAATTGATGATTGCTCTGAATTTGAAACAACATTCTTGGAAAGAATATGGGAAGCCTATCAAAGCGATTTATGGCTCCAGGCTATGCATATAAGATTTTTCAAAGGTAGACCAGCTAAATATGATGACGAATATAGAGAGAAGGGCTATGAGGCAAGATACGCTTTAATGGTTACAGAAGAAGAACGCTTTGATGTTTTAAATAGAATTTATGGGGAAAATGGAATTATTCGAGATACAAGGTATGAAACAGTAAAAAAAGAAGGGGGTACGATGATAGCCCCCTATCAATGGATGTATGGATATTCAACTTTCACTCTCGAAGCTATTTTAAAAGTAAACGGTTTTGATGAATTATTTGATGGAGACAAAAGTTTAGAGGACCAAGATTGTGGTTCCAGATTGGATTTATCGGGATATAAAAATAAATTTTTACTAGATGTAAGCCATCAAGTCATTGAACATGAACACGAACCGATTCCTGAAACGATAATTTCCAGAAATGTGCCTAATATTAAGTGTAATTACGCTGTTTATCTTTTGAATCGTATGAGAAATAGGTGGAAGGCTAACACAGTTAAACTTACTGAAGAAGACATAGAATTCATTAGAAAAGAAAGCCTTAAACCGCCATGCTCTCCTAAACCTAACTTCTATGTAGATGATTGCAAGGGAGAATTGTTTGATTTATGGGTTAAGAATCAGAATATATTCGATTTAAGAGAAGAGAGATTAGGCATATGAGATTATTAGTTGTTGGTTTAGATGGTATTGACAATTCATTTTGGAAGAGAATAGATACTTTATCATTGGTTGATTATCATGGTGAGCTCGATACTTATTATATGTCGTTACCCTCTTGGATGTGCAGTTTGACTGGCGAAGAATTTGATTCTAGAATGAATGCTGAATACTTTGTTTCACATAGAAAATATAAAAAAAAGATGTTATGGGAATACCTTCATAATTTTAAACAAGTTTATTTGAATATTCCAGTAACTTTTCCAGCAGAAAGAATTAAAGGCTCCTTCGTATGTGGGGATTGGAAAACTAAATATATGGATTCTAACTCAGTTTGGCCTATAGAAACATTAGAGGGATTGAAATCGATTGGATATACTTTTGCCGATGATTTTGAAAATGCTGCAGTAAATTCTGATTGGGATTATTTCTTTGATCTTATAATAGAAAAAATTTCTATGAGAACTAAAGCAGTCAAATATCTTTATGAAAAAGATAATCCAGAATTAATGTACTTTGTTTATAGATCTTCTGATGAATGTTTGCATCAAAGACTTAGACTTGGAGAAGAGCGAATAGATAAAATGCACCATATGTTGGCATGTGAAATAAAAGAAATATTGGAATATATTCAACCTGAAAACGTATTATATTTAAGCGATCACAGTATAAATAAAAATGGGTATCATGGTCCAGATCATCCTAGTACAAGATGGGGTACGTGGGCCTTATCGACAAAATTTGAACACATACCACCATTAGATAATGCACATATTTTAGATATTTTTCCAACGATATTGGAATTTTTTGATGTAGAACTCCCTCCAGTTAAAGGAACATCCTTAATAATTCCTGAATCTGATACTGAAAATTTTATGAAAAGAATGAAAAGATTAGGATACATTGCATAGTGATTAGAATGGTTGGAATTAATAGAAGAAAATTTTTGGTTGTATGCCAATTATGTGGTAAAACTGGTTTTGTTGACCTTAATGATCCCAACGAATTAAGAAGTTTTATTTTGAAATTAAGAGAAAGTTATTGGATTTCCCCAAGATATAGAGAACCATTAGAATATTGGGTTTGCAGAGATTGTAGTGGATAATAGAGCAAATAACTATTATAGTATATTATATTCTAATAAATTCAGATACTTTTTTAAGAAAACCATATCATATTCTAATAAATGCGTACTATTATTCTATGCGCTGGTATAGGTGAACGACTTAGACCTCTTACATATAAAACTAATAAAAGTCTTTTAGAAATAGGTGAAAAATCATTAATCGAACATTGGCTTGATGCATTAATATATAGTGGTGCAGATGTTGATTTAGTTCACATTATTATAGGACATTATGGGTATAAATTCAAGAAACTTCTTGGAAGCAAATATAAAAATCTAAAAATCCAGTTTATGGAAAATAAATTGTTTAAGATTACTGGTGCAGCTCAAAGCCTCTATGTTGCAAATAATATACTAAAAAATAATCAATGTTTGGTTCTCGAAGGAGATCATTACATGGATCCAGAGTTAATGAACGATCTTATTCAAAGCGATTTTGAAAACTGTATTTTGGTTGATGAAGACTTGAATAGAATAAATTACGATGAAGAAGTTTTGGCATATGGATATGGAGGAATCCTAGAAAATCTTAAATGGCTTCCACCTTACCAAGAAAAACCACTAGGGGAAGCCCTAACAATATTCAAGTTATCCAAAGAATCATCAAATGCATTATCCTCCATTCTTGAAAACTATTTGCTTGAAGATGGTCCCGCAAAACGGGAAATCATAGAACCATTCAACCGATTGATAAAATCATANGATATGCAGTATATTGAAACAAACGGAAAGAATTGGATTGANATAGATTTTCTAAAGGATTTAGAAAAAGCTAGGGAGATGAATTTTTGAAATTAAAAAACTGGCAAATATCCATAACGCTTCTAACAAGCATTTTCTANTTNCTGTATTANTTCGCACGTTACAATTATAGTGTTACAATTCCATTCATAAAAGAAGAATTTTCTCTAAGCAATACTATGGTGGGTTTAATAGCTACTGTATTAACAGCAGGATACGCCATTGGTCAATTCATAAATGGCTTCCTAATAGATCGATATGGCCCAAGAATCATGATGACTTTAGGGGCCTTCCTATCTACTATAGCTAACTTTGGAATGTCGATAAGCCAATGTTTTAGCCATTTATTGTTTTCTTGGTTTGGCAATGGCTATGTTCAAGCTATGGGATATGGAAGTTGTTGCAAACTATATGCTAATTGGTTTGAACCAAATAACAGAGGAAAACCACTAGGATTCAATGAGTTCCTACAAAGCTTTGCCTCAACTGTGATAGTTCCAATTGGGGCCTTCATAATAATTGCATTGGGATGGAGATATGTTTTCGTAATACCAGTTCTACCCCTATCAATNGCTGCAATAATATTCTATATACTAATAAGAAATCANCCATATGAAAAAGGATTCAAAGTTTCATGGATTAATGAAAAGCCAACTGAAAAAGTCAGTTTTCTAGATAANGCTAAAACAGCATATAAGATTGCATTATCGGATTGGAGAATGTTATGTACATANGCATCATATGGGGGTAGTCAATATTCAAGATTTGCAATTTATACTTGGGTTCCAGCATANATTTTCAGCTTAACGGGGAACATAGTTAAGGGTGCTTGGGTTACAGCAGCCTTNGCATTNGGAGGATCCATTGGGAGTCTAATAGTTGGTTATTTGAGTGATGTAATGGGTAAAAGATATCCGCTAATTGTCTTTGGAATGACCATGAGTGCATTAAGCCTATTCGTATTCGCAATTAATCCTCATGCCCCAATAACTATCTTGAGCACCTTAATGGCTATTTGCGGTGCAGGAATCGAAGCAGTTGAAGTATCCTATTTCCTATTGCCAATAGACATTCTGGATAAAGCAGAACAACAAGCTACAGGCGTTGGATGCATGAATGCTTGGGGTAAAACTTTCGCAACGTTTCAAGGAGCATTATTTGGCCTTATGCTTGATTTGAGTGGATATAGATTCGCCTTCATAATTACTGGATTGATAGCCTTGGTATCAGCCTTTTTAGTTATCCCGATAAGGAAGTGAAAAAAATGTTAGAGTATGTAGATGTTATACAAAATGATGATTGGATGCAGCAGATTCTTGTCTGTCCCTTCTGCTTATCAAAACTTTATAAAGCAAAGCATTACTTGAGATGTTCTATTTGCAGTAGAAAATATGAAATAGTAAATGGGATACCCTGTTTTGAACAACTTCCATTCGACAAGAGAGAATATTTGTTTGAAATGAATAGATATAAAAATATTGCATTAAAACCTCCAGAAACATATTTCGGTTTCGATGATTCATATCCAAGTGAAAGGGCTGAAATTCTGAAAAAATATCTAAAAAATAAAAATATGTATCTGAATATAGGTCAAGGATTTGGACAGCTAGAACAAACAATGCCTAGTAAAGCAAAAATATGTCTAGATCAATGCATCGAATTCCTTAATTATTGCAGTAAAAAGGAGATTCCTAATACCAGATATGTTATGGGCTTTGCTGAAAAAATGCCATTCAAATCAAAGTATTTTCCAGCAGTTGTTAGCGATAGTGTTTTTCAGACTTTGGTTGATCAAAGAGAATTCTTAGTAGAGAATGCAAGAGTATTAAAAAACGAGGGTATATTTCTTCTTACGATAACTTACAAGTGGAATTATCCAAGGAAGCCTCAATCTTTCATGGCAAATATTCCTGAACTTCTCGTTCATTTTCTAAAGGAATTAGAAATTAATGCAGAATATGAGTATTTGACATTGCCAAACTTAGATAAATCGTCATATGAAGAGGGAGATATATTAATAGTTAAAGGTGTTAAGCAATAGATGAACTTGAACTTAGAGCAAATATAATGCATGATTTTCTTATAAAACAGAAATACCCATCTCTAAATATTGGACCTGGAAATGCTTTTCTGGAAAAATTTCTTCCATCTTCCCATATCAAAATCTCGTTAGATAAAAATATAAAATGTTTAAAATATTATAAAGGAATACAAAATATTCATTTGATTAATGCCGTTGCAGAACAAATTCCATTGAGAAATAATTCTATTCCTACTGTAACAACTCAAGCAACTTTTCAAATTATGCGAAATCAAATAGCTTTCCTTATGGAATTACATAGAATAATTATGCCAAAGGGATTTTTCATAATAACAATCTGTTATCATTCAAGACATAATGGCGATCCATTTAAAATTAGTTCTGATTCAAATCAAGATGAAATTGATAAGTTGAAAAACTTTATTGAACAATTAAAATTAATTATATTAGACATTAAATACTTAGATATGAATGGCAAGTGGGTTTCTAAAAAATCAGAGGGATTTTCTTTATGGATAATAGGTAAAAAGGAGGAATGAAAAAATGGTTATTATTTTTATAACTGCAGATATTGAGGGAAATAGAATATTATCCCATCAACTTCCAATACAGCCAATTTTCGATATTATGAAAGCTCAGGGATATGATTGTAGGTGGGGTCAATGGAGATCTCCTTGGGGTAAATGTCCTGGCGTTGATAGCCATGATCAGGTTCAATGTTATGTTACTGGTGATGTAGGGATTCCAAGTCAATTTAGGTCTAAGACATTTTTCCACACGCATGGGCTTCATCCTATTGAAAAGGGATTTGTTTCTGGAGATTTATGGTATGGCTATTTAGCACCAGGTAAATGGTGGTATAACATTGTTAATGAATATGGAGAAATTATTGATCAGCAATTCAACAATGATAGAATACCTGTTACTGGTTGGGCTAAAATGGATGTTCTTTTCAAAAAAACAAGAGAGGAAATAATATCTGAATATAACCTAAATTTGCCATATGATAAAACTGTTCTTTATGCTCCTACGGGAAATTGGGATTATGCCACAAGTTTTGATAAATCAATAGAACATATCCTGAATTTGTTCTCAAGATTACCTTATAATTTGATAATTAAAAATGCAGTTTACTCAAGCAGTTTTGAAAAATGGGATTATTTCTGCAAATATATGAAAAACAGCCCAAAACATATTCAGAAAATAGGCCCTCTCATAATTCAAGGTACAATTGAAGAGACAAGAATACCCGATATTACGCCTTTATACAAAATATCTGATGTACTAATAACTGATGGTTCATCTGTTGCATGGGAATTCATAGGAACAGATAAGCCCTCCATACAACTTACAAACATGAAAGACCCAGCTACTTCACTAATGGAAGGTCCATGTAATGAATATTGTCAAGTAGAAAATAAAAAAGGATACAGATATGATAGGTCTGAATATGGAAGATCTCTAATAATAAATGATTTTGAAGAGTGCAAGGGTTGTGGTGGAGTAATAAAAAGTTCTCTTGAAAATTTAGAACAAACAATTAACGAATCCATAGAAAACCCAGATCTTTATGCAAAGAAAAGAAGAACTTGGGCTAAACTTGTAAATGAATATGTGGATGGAAAATGCGCCCAAAGATGTGTAGATGCAATTAAAAGGATAGCTGATATATGAAAATTCTATATTTGACACCTAATTTTTCAAATTTTTTTGCAGCAACCTATGATGGAATGATAAATTCAATTGACCCATATTGCGATTTAACATTATATGGCCCAGGATACAAAATATTTGATGATCTAGGATTTAGTAGAGATATTTCCTATGTTATCAAATGCATATACAATGGTGAAAATCCAGATGTCATACTGATGTGGGATAAAGAAGGTTCAGGTTGGGCAGATGATTTCACAAACCTAGAAAACCAAGACTGTCTTAAAGTGCTATGGAGCGTGGATATTCATAATGATGCAGTTCCTAAAACTCTTGACTATATTAAAAAAAATGGTATTAAACTAATTCTTATAACCTATGATAAAAATCAGATCACCGATTCCTCAAAAATTTTTAAAACGCTTGGAATACCTATAGAGTTCTATCCATTCAGTGTAGATACAGAATTATTTAAGCCTATGAACTTAGAGAAAAAATATGATGTTTCATTAATTGGAAATATGTCTTCAAGCTATTATCCATTGAGAAATGAATTTCATAAAAAAATGCTTGGAAGCGATTTTAAATATCATCATCCAGAAATGGGAATTTATGTAAGAGATGAATTTGCTAGACATATTAACGAATCAAAGATTTGCGTTACATGCTCATCATCCTATAAATATTTGGTTCAAAAATACTATGAAGTTACATCCTGCGGAACCCTTCTAATGGCAGATTTACCTATGGATGCTGAATACCAGCATTTTATACCTGGACACAATTTCGTTGAAGTCTCCCCTTCAAACATACTTAGCAAAGTGAAATACTATCTAGAAAATGAGGACGAGGCAAAAAGAATAGCTGATAATGGACGTAAAACGATTCTTCAATATCACACTCATGATATTAGAGGAAGAGAACTTATGGAGATTTTGAAAAGATATGTCTGAAGAAGTCTCTATAAAATATGATAATATATGGTATTTATTTGGATATTATATGTATAAAGATAAAAATTTTGTAGAGTTTCAAAAAAAATGGTTTCTATATAGATATAACTTAACTGAAAAAAAGTTAAACGAATTAATTAAAGACAAAAATGTTATTGAAATCGGAACTGGATCAGGAGCATTTTTAAAAAATCTTATTTTTGCTAAAGAAATATATGGCCTAGACATCAGCGATATTGGAATAAAAATAGCGGAAAAAATGTATTCTAATCAAAATAATGTGAAATTAATTAAAAAAGACTTAATGAGTTTCGAAGGTAAATTCGATATTGTTATAGCAGATCAAGTTCTCCACCATCTTCCAAACACATTCAAAGCATTAGAAAAGGCAGTAAACTTGCTAAAGCCAAATGGAATAATAATGTTTTATATTTATCGTAAGAAAGGACCATTCAGAGAATTTCTAGATACTTCATTCAGATTTTTTACAACTAATATTCCAGATATTGCTTGCCTAGAATTTTCAAAAATTACCTGTTTAATTGGTAGAATATTAACTAAAATAAGTTTAAGACTTCAAAGATTTATTTACTGGAACTTTTTCAAATGCTTTTGGAATGAAGATTTTCTATATGAAAATAATCTTAGAGTTAATTATGATTGGTATAGTCCTCCAATAGCGCATAGGCATACTTTAGATGAAATTATATCTTGGACAAAAATACTTAACTTAAAAATTGAATCATTAGATATGGGCAAAAGTGGAATAAGTGTAAGGGCGGTAAAGTGTTATCCGTAATTATTCCAATTGGTGGAGAAGATGAAAAAGGCAGAAAAAGACGTAATCTTGATGAGATGATTCTTTGCATTGAAGAACAAAATTATAAAGACTATGAAGTAATAATAGTTGAAGAAGTATATAAAAATAAATTATATGATGATATTAAAGCAGATAAATATATACATGTTTACAATAAAGGAGGATATCGCAACATTTCATGGACTAGAAATATTGGTTCAAATAATTCTGAAGGAGAAAAATTACTTCACTTAGATGCAGATTTAGTATTTGACAAAAACTATTTTAAAAAAATAATAGATTTTAAAGAAAAAGGATTTGCTGCATGGGATACTTGTTTTCGACTGAATGAAAAAGGTTTCAAGGATTATATAACTATAGGATTGGAAAAAATAAATAAAGAAAATATTGACCCAAGAGAAGGTCTAATTATAGTACCACGCGTTAATTTTACTGCTGGTTTTGCTAATTGTTTTGATAGAGAATTCTTCTTCAAAGAATTTGGGGGATATAATGAAAACTATTTTGGGTGGGGTGGGGAAGATAACGATGCTACTTTAAGATTTTCAACTTTATTGGGGAAATATCATATTTTACCTAACTGCACGATATATCATCTCCCTCATGGTGGAAGAAAAACAAGAAAAGGCAATTATAAGGAATTGCAGAGAACTATAAAAAATCCTTTAGAAATTACAAATCTACTTCTCAAAACAAAACTAGGGAATATAGAAGGCCCCAAAGTGGTTTAAATGAAAACAAGTAAGGAACTTCTAGAAGGAGATTCAGAAATAATAATATTTGGGGCAGGATATATTGGATACAGTACATCTGCATTCTTTGCAAAAAAAGGAATTTCATCAATACTAATTGACATAGATATTGAAAAAGTAAATACCATCAATCAGGGAAACCCACCATATAACGATATGAAAACATGGTTAGGATTCGATATAGAACAATTCAGCCAATTAATAAAAGCAACATCAGATTGGCATAAAATCATCTCAAAAGGAAACCCCGTCTACTTTATAGCCGTCAACACTGAACTAAACGGGGAACCTTGGGAAGAAGCATTAAAAGATGTCTGTTCAAAAATAGCCAAAGATCCGAATCAACCCCTTATCATAGTTGAAAGCACCGTTGCACCAGGATGGACAGATAAAATAATAAAACCTATTCTAGGATCAAAGTCTAAAGTCATCATCGCCCCTAGAAGAGATTGGTTTACCTTACCAGGAATGACAGTTGAAACATTAGATAGAGTCATAGGATCTACAAACAAGAAAGCCCTTGAAGAAGCATACGATATTCTAAGCATAGTCAGCAGTAAAATACACAAGGCCAGCGACTATCGAATTTCTGAAATGGTAAAAGCAGTTGAAAACGCATATCGACAAGTCGGAATTTCACTGAGTTATCAATTATCATTGGCTTACCCCAACCTAGATGTTCGAGAGGTTCTTGAACTCTGCTCAACCAAATGGAACATGGACAACTATTATCCATCCATTGGGATAGGGGGATACTGTATTCCGATAGCCCCTAAATATGTAATGTTTGGAACAGATAGCCCTATTTCTATATTTAAGGAATCTATGGAAACTGAAAGGTTGATGCCTGAAATAATTGCAGAGAATTTGTTAAAACACGACATTAGAAGTGTATGTATTTTAGGCATTGC
>JGI2171J19970_10001693_pt1 | contig 12286 bp, 8 predicted proteins | sample DeeMarSWOR324_28_FD_19970 | JGI IMG/M metagenome (IMG submission 19970) | reverse complement strand
ATATTTATCATCTAATAAATGATATTTAAATGTTACAATAACAAAAATTATTATCAATAAATTGGATTTTATTTANANAAAANATAATAAAAANNTTACTAAAANGAGNTTANAGTTTTANTCNNATANANANAANAAATATCAACTTTNAAAAGCATACTTNATCNATATTNNTNNAGCNNAAATTANTAAAAAAATTGTNACTTTTTTAATAAATGAATGTCGCCAATTATATCATTATTTTGTTTGTACCAATTGAAAATGTCCCTATAGACAAAAGCATTTCCAGTTGTATACAAAACCATGGTTTCATAGTCTGATGTAACATTTTCATCAGAAGTAATTATTATTCCAACACCAGTAAATCCCTTTAAATAACCATAATAATGGAAAGGAATTTCTTCTCTATATGCAATACCTTCATATAAAATCTTGAATCCTTCATTTTTAAGTTTTTGCTTATAATCATTTGCAACAGCATTTAATGATTTATTTGTACCAAATACTCTATATTTAAGTTTGTCAAGGAATGGGAAATCTCTAATCTCTGGATGTTTATTCAAATGTTCATCTATATTTATTTCCTCAGAATCTCCAACAGGTTTTTTTACATCCATAAATCTGGTGATAGGGATATAACCTGCATTATAAACAACAGGTCCAAATACTCCCAACAATATTGTTATAACTACAGACACAGCCAATAACTTAATAATTTTTCTTTTACGCTTATTTTTTCTTTCTTCGTTAAAAGTGTGATTTGTTTCTTCAGATATTTTATCCCACATTAAAGTAAAATATATGGGTTATTTATATATAAATTTTTAGTTAATTAATATTTGAATTTAAAAATTAGAAAAATCTTCTAAATAAAATAAAAAGCTTTAAATATAATAATCTAATTAATATAAAAATGGGTAAAGGAATCCTTAAAGGGGGTAATACGGACCCTTACACCTTTTATTAGCCCCATCCTCATCTAATTATTTTCTCCTTTACCCTATTTATAACTTATAATAATTAATAATTCAAAAACTATGGAGTAAAATTATAAACAGCAAAATTTAAACTATTTTTTAAGATGTTAGATTTTATATAGTAAATATAATATAATAGATAATAAAAGGGAGGTTACAAAAAATGAAAAAATTATTACCAATATTTGTAGTAGTAAGTTTAATTATAAGTGGAATTGGAGCACTGGCAACAGATGTTGAAAACAGAAGTATTATCCTTGAAGAAAAAATTGTAGATACAATAAAGATAGATACTTCATCACTTAAATTTACAGATGATAAAAACAATTACCTAGAAGTATCTCTTGGAAATGAAGAATTATATTTAATGAATCCAGGTCAACCAATGATTCCAAGAATTCTTAAAAAATATGAGCTTCCATTTGGAGCAACTGAAATTAACGTTGAAGCAAAAGCATACAATATTAAAGAACAAAAAATCTCAAAACAAATAAATCCTGCACCAGCACCTCTTCCATTAACCCCAAATGAAGATTTTATTATTCAATCTAAAGTGGATGAGACAATATATAAAAGCAATGAGTTGTACCCTCATGCTTGGAATAGCTATCATACAGGCTGTGGTTTAAATAGTGAAGGAAAACATGTTACACATCTAACAATTAATATTTTTCCTCTTAGATATAGTCCTGCAACAGGGAAAATAATTATTGCTGATAAATTTGATATTAAAATAACATATAAAAATCCAAAAAATGATTTTTTCCCAATAGAAAGTACATATGATTTGGTAATTATTAGCCCCTTAAAATTTACAGCTGAACTCGAAAGACTTGTTGAACATAAAAATTCATATAATGTACAAACAATTGTAAAAACAACTGAGGAAATCTATGATAAGTATGATGGAAGGGATAAACCAGAGCAAATTAAATATTTCATAAAGGATGCAATTGAAACTTGGGGAATTAGCCATGTCCTTCTTTTTGGTGGCTTGAAATCCATTATTTATGCAAANCCAAAAGATGATATAAACCATGGAGCAAAATGGTGGTATGTACCTGTAAGATATTCAAACTTCCAATGGGACGGAGGTGAAGGCTACAATTTTACAAGTGGAGAACCAGGATATCTTTGTGATCTTTATTATGCAGATATTTACAAAGAAGGAGGGGAATTTGATGATTGGGACTCAAATGGTAACAATATATTTGCAGAATGGTCTGGAGATATAATAGATGAGCTTGACCTTTATCCGGATGTAACATTTGGTAGACTTGCATGCAGAAACAAAATAGAAGCAAAAAACGTAATCAATAAAATCATAAACTATGAGCAACAATGTGACCCCAGTTGGTTTAATAGTATGATATCTATATCTGGAGACGGATTTCTTGACCAAGAAGACTGGAACATACAATGGAATACAAGTGAGCTATCAGATGGAGAATACACTATATATGCACAAAGCATCAACCCAGAGGAAGAAAAAGGTCCTGTCGATGAAATACATATAATACTTGATAAAACAGTTGAAACAAATATCACATTCAATCATGATGACCACCTAAAAGAGGAGTTACAAAATGGCTATCCAGCACCACCAATCGCAGAAATTATGACAATATCAAATAACAACACCCTTGGCAATACAGACTATACATATACTCCTACAGGGGGACAAGCCTACTGCAACGATTTATACTGGTATGCAAATGTATCATATGTTGACGAAGTACTTACAATAAGGGGAAAATCATATGACCCAAAACCTTATGGTAATCTAACAGATATAGATGTGTGGATAACAAACGATATCGGAACAGAAGTATTTAGGGTAAAACTAGAAGATACTGAAACTTACTATGAAGGAGAATGGATAGTTGGTAATAAAATTTTACGGGGTAGAGGAGGGGCTCTTTGTTATATTCCAGATGATTTTGACACTAACAGTGTATTTACCTCAAATGGCAAATGGTTTGATCAGGAAGATGTAATAGAAGAATTCAATAAAGGATATGGCCTTGCATTTTTGTCAGGTCATGGAAGTCCTGGATGGTGGGGAGACCATTACCCAGGAATACCTGGTAACAGAAGATACGGCCAGGTAGCTGGTCTTGTGGTTACACAAATTTCACCATGGTTTCCATTTATCCATTTTCCACTTTTCCCCATGAATAGATTATCAAACAAAAATAAACTTCCTGTTGTTTGTGTTGGCGGCTGTCATAACAGTATGTTCAGCATATCTTTGATTCCTGCATTTCTTAACCTATTTGTGAATAATTGGATGTTTACATATGGTACCCCTGTTCCTGAATGCTGGGGTTGGTACATGGTTAAACTTCCAAAAACAGGTGCTATTGCAACCATGGGAAACACTGGATTTGGATGGGGATCAGAGGGCGATGTGTGTACTATCGGCACCGGTGATGGTTGGATTAACACAGAGTTCTTCAGACAGTACGGTGAAGAAAATCAAACCGTGTTAGGTAATGCGTACACCCAAGCAATATCAAACTATATAACCCATCATATGACCTTCGAAGTTGAATATTGGCGTCATGATTACGGATGGGATGGAATTGATCATAAAACTGTACAGCAATGGCAACTATTAGGAGACCCAAGTTTACAAATCGGAGGATATTTATTTTTATAAACTAGGAATATCCCTCATTTTTCTTTTTCAAAAAATAAAAATTATTGGTGTTTTCCAACTTTACAATTATTGCATATTTGGTGAGAGATATCAAAGCAGTTACTGCAAACAATTCTGCCACACAAACTACAAGTGTACATTGCACCTGGTCTTCCGCATATACTACACAAACCTAGAATATCCATGTTTACGTCTCACCAATCCTTATCAATCTTTTTTTAAGATCATCAAGAGGCAGGCTTGTGACAACAAGGGGAATATTTTCACGATCTGCAAGTTTTATTGCAAGTGAATCTACAGAGCCGGGTCTATGATAAACAACAACTGTCGGTTTTACTGGATGAACTCTTATTGCTATCATTGGACTACGACCATATCTAATACCTGTGAAAATTATAGCCCTCTCAGTACTCCAGCCATACAAACGGTTATAATCGCCTGAATTTATGGTTTCAATAGTTTTAACACTGTCTACAAGTGTAAAACCCTTAACACTTTTTTTAAGACCAATCTTATTGGAGGTTAGAATATTTCCATCTAATGCTTTAATGAATTTCTCTGCAACAATTGTGTATGGGTATTCCATAATTTCAAGGATTCCTTCCTGTGTTTCAATCATGGAATCATATTGGTGTATAATTTTTCCACCGCGGTTTTCATCTATCTTTATAAAAGCCTCAATTATTTTTTTAATTGTTTGAATACCTGGTGATTTTCTTCTACCTGATTCATAGTCACTAATTACACTAGGTGATAAATTCAAACAACCTGCAAGGTCTGTCTGACTTATACCAAAAACACTTCGCCACTTACGAATCGTTTGACCTGGCTTTGGACTTAAGGTTATTTCACCTGCGATTTTTTCTGACAAAGCATTTTTAATTTTCACTACTTCACCTCAACAGGTTTAAACTTATACCCGTAATATATTGCTCCTATGTACCCGTCCTCTTGTATTTTTCTAAATGTTGATTTTACTCTCATACCAATTTTTACATCATTTACATCACAATCCACTATTTGAGCAGTGACTTTAGGTCCTTCATCAAGTTTTATTATTGCGATTGGATAAGGAGTTTGACCTTCAAAGTGCTCAGGAGCAGTATATATTATAGTATAAGTCAATACCTCTCCAAGACCCTTTAATTTTATTTCCTTCATTTTACCTATACTTTTTCGTCTACAATAAGGACAAGATTCACGAGGAGGAAAATATATTTTATTACAAGATCCGCATTGATTTCCAATAAGGTTGTATCTTTGTGGTATTTCTCTCCAAAAACGGGGTACAGCTCCATTTGCCATTTTACATCGCCTCCAATATATGAACAACACAAGAGGCCCCAGCTGCTCCAACATTATGGGCAAGACCAACCTTTGCATCTTTTACCTGTCTTTCGCCTGTTTCACCTCTAAGCTGCATTACAATCTCAGCAATTTGAGCAACACCAGTTGCTCCAACTGGATGGCCTTTAGCCTTTAAACCTCCACTAGTATTAACTGGAATTTTGCCATCAAGAGTGGTTATTTTTTCATCAATTGCCTTACCACCCTCACCTTTATTAACAAATCCAAGATCTTCTATTGCCAAAATTTCAGCTATGGTAAAACAATCATGAACTTCTGCAACATCAATATCCTTGGGTTGTAATTTTGCCTGTTTATAGGCATTTTTTCCAGCATAAACAGTTGAATCAAAAGTACAAATATCTCTTCGACCGTGAAGTGAAAGGGTGTCTGAAGCTTGACCAGAACCAATAATTTTGACTGGTTTGTCTGTGTAATTCTTTGCTTTATCAGCAGCACATAATACTATTGCAGCAGCACCATCACTTACTGGCGAGCAGTCAAGCATACCAAGAGGATAAGCTGTCATTGGAGAACTCAATATTTTTTCTAGAGGGATAGCTCTCTTAAATTGGGCAAATGGATTAAGTGCTCCATTTGCGTGATTTTTAACTGCCACCTTTGCAAGCTGTTCACGTGTTGTACCAAAATCATACATATGCCTTGTTGCAATCATTGCATAAATTCCAGGAAATGTTGCACCAAAAAATGTTTCCCATTCTTGATCAAGACCTGTTGCTAAAGTATCATTTGCCTCATCACCAACAACATCTGTCATTTTTTCTACACCACCAACAACGATCACATCGTTCATACCTGATGCAACAGATAAATATCCTTGCCTAACTGCAAGACCTCCTGAAGCACATGCGCTTTCAACTCTTATTGCTGGAATATGCATATGTGCAAAACCTGACCAATCAGCAACAAGTGCACCAATATGTTCTTGACCGATAAACCTGCCAGTACTCATAGAACCTACATATAAAGCATCAAGTTCCTTACCACTTATTCCTGAATCAAATAATGCCTTAGAACCTGCTTCTGCTATCAGATTTCGAAATGATTTATCCCATAGTTCACCAAATTTTGTTACTCCGACTCCAATTATAGCTACATCTCTCATCATTTTATCAGTCCTCATATAAAAGATCCCGATATTTAGTATAAGAGGAATAATCTATATATTGTTTCATCTCTATCAACTGGGAAACTAGAGGTGCATTATTTCGTGGTAATTTATTTATTAAATCTGTGACAGTTATATCAAAAGCGTCGCTTCCAGCACCTGAACCATAACTTGTTACAAATATTCTATTACCAGGTTGTGCAACATCAAGTACTGATGCAAGACCAAGCATAGAAGAACCAGAATATGTGTTTCCGATAATTGGACATAAAAGCCCTTGTTTAATTTGATCTGATGTAAAACCAAGCATCTTTGCAACCCTTACTGGAAATTTTCCATTAGGTTGATGAAAAACAGCATAATTATAATCTTCAGGCTTTGAATTTGTTAATTGCATAAGATTCTGAGCATTGCTCATTATATGCCTAAAATAAGCAGGTGCTCCAGTAAAACGTCCACCATGTGAAGGGTATTTACGACCCTCACGTCTCCAAAAATCTGGAGTATCAGTTGTAAATGAACAAGTTTCGTTAATAAATGCAATAACCTTTTCCTTTCCAATAATGAATGCTGCACCTCCAGCACTTGCAGCATATTCAAGAGCATCACCTGGTGCTGCCTGGGAGGTATCAGCACCAATTGCTAAACCATATTTTACCATATCTGATTTTACCAATGCCATACAAGTTTGTATAGCAGCAGTTCCTGCCTTACATGCAAATTCATAATCCGCAACCTTTAATATAGGTGTGGCACCAATTGCTTCTCCAACTATAGTACCAGTGGGTTTAACAGCATAAGGATGTGATTCACTTCCCACATAAACAGCACCAATATCCTGAGGATCAATATTACATCTTGCAAGAGCAGCCCTTGCCGCTTCTACACTAATCGTCGCAACATCCTGGTCAGGCGAAGGAACTGATTTTTCAATTATACCAAGACCACTAGTAATTGTTTCAGGGTCTTTACCCCATGCATGTGCAATATCTGAAGATTTAATTCTAAGCCTAGGGATATGAGCTCCATAACTTACAATACCGACATCTTTCATAGATACCACCAAAAGAGGTGTAGTAAAAATCAATATTTAAAATTGCCGATTTATTTCTCGTTTATTAACGAAATAATTTAAGTTTAATAAAAGATTTACCATCTAAGATTCTGTTTTAATTCTATTAAATGAAGGTTTACACCAATTTCTTCTATTCTCAACAAATATGCTTTTCCAAGACGCTTTTTAAATTTGGTAATGAATTGTGAACCTGCCTCCTCCCCTAAAGAGCCAATTATATCCTCCATAATTCTTCTAATACCCCTTCCAAGTTCAGAGGCTCTTATAGAGTCAATCTCTTGTGGTACAATAATTGCATCAAAGCTTTCTGAAAAGCGTGTTCCATCTATTTTGATTTTTTCTAAATATTCATATCTATCCTCAAATTTTCTAAGAACATTATTCACAAGTAGGATAGCATAACTCTGGGTTGTTGTTTCATTTATGATATCTACTAAAGCCTTCAATACATTTTTAAAAACCAACATCTGGGATAACTGTAAAACATCCAGATTTATACCCATCTCTTCTAATTTGAACAAATAATCAGCATTAAGATACTCTTTAAGTTCATTAACAAGAGAAATACTACTTCTTTCATTAAAATATTTATTTAAATCCTGAAAACACCTCTGAATAGCTTCACCAACGATATGTGCATCTATTGAGTTAACTTCCTTATCTATGTTAACTGGATCTACCCCTTGAATAGATCTTATATCATTTATCTTTACTTTTTCTAATATAGGATATTGTGTTCTAAGCCTTTCTACAAGATCAGTTAAGGCAAGTATTGCTGTATCCTTGTCAAACTCTCTATCTAACATATGAAATAATGCTTTAAATGAATAAATAAGTACATCATAATTTTCAATTTGAAATTTAAATTTCTCCTTAGTTTCTGTAACAAACTGAAGTTGTAATAAATCTAAATCCACGCCCAATTGTTTAATTGCAATTTCATAATCAAAGGGAAGTGTTTCCTTAATTTCACGAATAAAATAATATCCCGCACTTTTTCCCATAGATTTAGTTATTATAATCATTAAATCATTTGTTGCCTTTCCAATTTCCTTATTTTCAACATTGTTTACATCAGATTCAATATTTACTCTCTCAATTGTTTCACTATACTTAGTGCCTTTAATCTCAATAAACCTTAAAAAATTATATTTTTCTGAAAGCTCTTTTAATGCTTTACTTATAAATATATTTGCATAAGATTCAGATGTTCTTCTACCAATCACATCGATTGTAGATCTGAGTAAACATCCAAGAATATCTTTATTTTCTATTTGAGGCATCCCAATTCCATTCTTGAACTTGTAAATTTACCATTAGCCAATGCATATTTATGTTTTTAAAATTTATCCTAAATTAATTATTATCCCAAAATCCTCTCGTTCTAGCGTAGTTTAATTCAGCTTTTAGGATATCTCTAAGCAATTTTATTTGTAATTCTTCTGATTTCTTAAGCTGGGATATGTTATATTTTCTCAAAATTCTAGCAGCGGTGTCAGGCCCTATTCCTCTTCCTACCAATGCCATTATAGCTGGTTTACCATAACTCAGAATAAGACTTGCATTTTTATGTAACCTTCTAAATTCTTTCATTTCTTCCTTAGATTTTTCTTTTTTTGTAAGAATTTTTGCTTGATTTTTATTATGTCTTCTTAAAACAGAAATTTTTATTGCTCCACAATTGGAGCATTTTGGTCTATAATCTGATCTACCAACAGTTGTGTCCCATGTTTTATTGCAATTTGTACAAACAAATGTGATATCAGCATCCTCCAATCTCTTTTTTAATGCCATTAGAATTGATCTATCTGCTCTTTGAGGAATCATTAATACTCTAATTGTTTCAAGTCCCGCAAGAGAAATCGGTGAAAGCCTCTGAAGTATAATTTTTATTGCTCCATTTTGTATTTCACTTAAAACTTTTTGAGTATTTTCAATGTCCATCCTATCCCAGATAATCTTATCGATTGCCTCATCCTGTATCAAGGAATTATCAAAAAGAGTAAACAATTTTTTAGCTCCAATGTTTCTAGAATCATAATCCTTTTTTATCGCACCAAATTTTCTTGCAACATGTATAAGTTGCCATCTAATATAATTAGAATTTTTTAGTATTATATTTAACGCATAAGAAAGAGATTCAGGTTTAGTTTTCAATAAAATGTCCTTTATTCTTTCTACAGGAATTCTACCTGGCAATTCAAGGTTTATTCTATACGCATCACTGTTTATTCCTACACTCTCACCAATTGATTGGGCAAGTATAGCAGAAATCAGCCGTCCTAGAGTTTCATTTACCTTTGTCCCAAAGCATGCATTTATAACAACTGTTTTATCTTCTACATCTATTGTTATTGTCCTATCATCTGGTACAACAAATCCAAGTTTTTTTTGATTTTCTATTGATTTTAAGAATTTTTCAAAAGTCTGGTTATTACATGGATATTTCTTTATAATACCTTTTTTTAACCCTTGGGTTCTCAACCTACCTACCTCTCTTGCAACTTCAAAAGGAATTGGAATATCTTCCCCAATCCAAGAAGGTGCAGATCCGATTTCTTTTGATTGAGAAACTAAAATCTTTTCCTCCTCGGTTTTTACAATTACCCAAGGCCTACCTCTAAGGATAAATTTGGAATCCTCAAAACCATAATTTAAAACAAAACTCTCATCAAGCTTTCCTATTCTCCTCCTTGAGCTTATATCAACAACAATGTAGGTTTTTTCATCAGGTATCATTGATATGTTATCAAGAAAATAATTTCTTGAGCTGGTTCTTTTAATTATAAAATTATCATCAATCCAGACGCTCCTCTGGTTTTTTAATTGATCAAGAATTTTAAAAAATCTATCTTTTTTTAAATTGTGGAAGGGATAAGACCTAACAATTATTTTATATATCTTATCAGATTCAACCTTTCCATATTCAAGCGCAATTGATATGATTTGATTTGTAAGAACTGATAACGGATTTTGCCTTACTCTTAACTTCTCGATTTCTCCTTTCAGGGCATGCCGTGCAATAACAATGCTTTCTGCCAAATCTTCGGGTGTTGTTGAAATAATCATTCCTTTTGAAGTCCTCCCTATACTATGACCCGACCTTCCTACCCTTTGGACTATCCTTTTAACCTCTCTTGGAGAGTTATATTGTATAACAAAATCAGTATTTCCAACATCTATTCCGAGCTCAAGAGATGATGTACAAATCAAAGACTTGAGTTTACCGCTTTTAAAATTGTCTTCTGATTCTATTCTTGCAGTTTTTGAAAGTGAACCATGATGTACATCAATTGGAAAATCATCAACCCATAGATGAAATCTTGAGGCAAGAATTTCAGCACCATCTCTGGTGTTTATGAATAGTAAAGATGAAACATGATTATCGATAAGCTCCTTACACCTTCTTAGAGAAGCAAAAGAAATCGGTTCGATTGAAAGTCTGTTTGCCAAAGTATAATCATTTTTAATTATATTTGGAAGCTCTACATTTATATCAATATGCTTTGTAACATCAACATTTAAAATTGTGACCTCGCGAAATTTATTATTTTCAAATCCTCCAAGATAACATGCCACCTCCTCAGGTGAACCAACAGTTGCAGACAATCCAATTCTTTGGAAATTTATTCCTTTTTCAATCGTTAATTCATGCAATCTTTCAAGAGCAACTGAAAGTTGTGCTCCCCTTTCCTCCTCTGCCATTTCATGGATTTCATCAACAATTACCCATCTAACACTCCCAATATGCTTTTTCAATCTTTTACCAACAAATAGAATTTGAAAAGTTTCAGGTGTGGTAATAAGCATATCTGGTGGTTTTCTTGACTGAGCTGTTCGTTCACTTTGTGGTGTATCTCCATGTCTAACAGCAATTTTTATACCTAGTTCTTTACCCCATTCAAATGTTCTCTGTAGCATATCTCTGTTTAATGCCCGAAGAGGGGTAATATAAAGAATAGATATTCCTTTGTTTTCAGAAAATTTATTTTTTTCTTTTAATTCTAAAAAATTATGAAAAATTGGTAACAAAGCTGATTCTGTCTTACCAAGACCTGTTGGGGCTATTAAAAGTGTATTTTCCCCTTTTAATATTGGGGGAATAGCTTTTATCTGAGGCTCAGTAGGTTCCTCGATATTTTTTGATTTAAGCAAGGCTTGAATTTTTGGATTTAGCATTGAAAAAACTGAGTTCATTAGATTTGATGCAATATAGTCTTATATTTATTTTTTACCCCTTTATCAATAAAAAATCATAATTCATTAAAAGATGTAATGGGGCTAGAATATTTATCTAGACTACTATCGCGTATTTCTTTTTTTAAAAAAAGTTTTATGTTTTCAATATTTTCGTGGTCTATATTTTCAATTAATTCTGATGTATATTTATAATATTTTTTCGCCTCTTTATCATTTTTCAATAACCTATATAGCCTACCAAGATTCCAAAAAGAGAAAAATTGACCACGATTAAAAAGCATTGAATTTTTAAAATAATTTACTGCCTGTTTAAAATTACCTAAAATAAATTCTTTAGTACCTATTTGGAAAAAACGATTGGATTTCAAATTAATAAGTTTTAATGAAAAAAAGTCTATTTTAAATTCAGGAGCAATTGTTTTAGACATTAACCTTAATTTTTTAAAAACCTCATCTCTATTTTCATCCTGAGATAATTTTTCAATAATTTTTATACCCATTTCATAAACTGTAGAAAACAAATCCTCCTGCTTTCCAATAAAATTAGGTGTTTTCATCATTGTATCAATCAATATACTAGGGAAATTTAATTCCTCTAAAATTTTTAATAAATCTATATGTTTTTCAAAAAATTCTTTTGGAATTTCTAAATTTGGTTTAATATTTTTCAAAAAAATCTCAGTTATAACTGGACTTCTAATTGCCCCATAAACAATTATTTTTTTAAGATCGTCAAGATTTTTTGACTTTGAATATTCTTTTGTTTTATTGCTAAAAAAATCAATCAAATCATGCTTTTCTAAAGACGTTATTTGATTATTTAAATCAATAATTTTTTTTTCTAATAATTTTTTCCTTGTAATAGAAAACATTTGGTCTATTTCACACTTTATAGG
>JGI2171J19970_10001690_pt1 | contig 12296 bp, 11 predicted proteins | sample DeeMarSWOR324_28_FD_19970 | JGI IMG/M metagenome (IMG submission 19970) | reverse complement strand
CCCGCTATGCTGCCAATAGAGATGCGAAGGTAGTTATTGCCGCCGGTGGCGATGGCACTGTCAACGAGGTAGCAAACGGACTGGTGAACACTGTTGTAGCGCTGGGGGTGCTTCCTGTGGGAACGACCAACTCGTGGGCATTACAGATGGGCATCCCAGCCCTAAACCCCATGCTTCCAGGCACACAAGCGGTCAAGATGATTGCGGCTCTAGAGGAAAGCATTGCACGCCCATTACCTGCCAACTACTATCGGAAGGTGCTGTTGGACGCTGCTCGAGTGCTCGTAGAGGGAAACACCGTTGCCGTCGATATGGGCGAGCTCTCCGGTCGCCACTTTCTAATGTGGGCAGGTATCGGATTTGATGCCGCTATCGCCCAAAGCATACCGCTGAAAGAAAAAAGGGCATTAGGTTCCTGGGCGTACGTGCTTCCGGCGATCGGGGCAGCTTATCGATACTCCGGCACCGATGTTTGTCTGAATCTGGACGGAAAGGACGTAAATGTCAGCACGCCATTAATTGCCGTTAGCAACATCCAACTTTACGGGGGCATGATAGCGATTGGGGCTAAGGCCTGCGTGAACGACGCCAGGTTAGATGTGTGCATTTTCAAGGGAGGCGGTTTTTTCACCTTTGTGCAGCAGGCCATGAAGGTGCTAGCGCATAGACATCTCCAGGACCCGCAGGTAGAGTACTACCAATGTCGTGAAATAGTTATCGAGTCAGCTCACTCATTGCCAGTCCATGTAGACGGTGAACCTTTTACCAGGACCCCGGTCGCCATCCATACCGTGCCTTCATCGCTGAAGGTGATAGTGCCCAAGACTGTGCCGGCTAATTTATTTAGCCCGCTACCCTGCTCTTCATAAATGAGTCCGAATTCCCTTTGGTGAAGTTTACGGGACGTCCACCGAACTCCTACTTGAAAGGAGGGCGAAAGGTAGACACGGCCTAATAGAATTGAGTAATAACACGAATTATTAAATTGACAACCGATGTTGGTGGCAGTAGTATTGAAATCAATGGGTTGGAGTTAAACCAGATAGGAGGTCCGTCATGAAGATTGAATATTTTCATGCCTCGAAGCACGGAAACGGAGCCAAAGTCGCAGAGGAGTTCAAGAGGCAGATGGCCGCCAAGGGCGTCACTGTCAATATCCATCACGTCCGGGATGTAAAGTCCAAGGAGCTACCGCCGGCCGATCTGTACCTTTTTAGCTCACCGGGACGCTTCGGCAAGCCCATTGGAGATATGCGCGGTTTCTTGAAGAAGGCCAACTTGCCAGCCGGAACGAAGTACGCCGTCCTGGTCACCGAGCTAGCACCAGAGCCAGAAAAGGCCATACGGATACCTACCGAAGAGGAGATAGGCAAGTGTCAGCGCGTCATCCCCATCATGAACGAAATGCTGCAAAAAAAGGGCCTGGTCAAGGTCGCCGAGGGCAAGATTTTTGTGACTGGTATCAAGGGACCACTGGAAGAGGGCTGGCAGAAGGAAGTGGAAGCCTTTGCATCACAGATGCCCATCCTGCCCTAATGCTACAGCAGATGGGAATTACCTGCGACTGGTGGAACGATTTCGCTTTGCCTTAGCTTGAAGGAAGAGGAATATCTGATTAGCCTCCAATTCGTTCCCAGACAGACCTACAGATCGTCTCGAAACCGGCCGGCATTATCGTAAAACTTCATCCAACTATAAAAAGCGCCAGCAGTGAAAAGCTGGCGCTTCTAAATCTCTTGGTGGAGGCGGGGGAGAGTTGAACTCCATCGTATTAAAATTATTCTCATTGGTCTCAGAAAACGACGCGCTTCGTTAGTGACACTCTTTAAGAGCTCTAACATCAGAGGATTGACACAACTGTCAAAGGGCTCCTTTGGTACAGGAATGAGTCTATAGGGCTTTAAATGTGGACTAGGGCTTACTTCCGTCTCATCCACAGATATACCCCGACACATAGGTTCAGGGAGATATTAGCCGATAAAAAGTGAAAAATTCAGATAGCTGATTCTTGAACAGTAAAGCTATCGTCCAAGAGCGTATTTGTCCAAGTGGCGTTATAGGTTGATGGCGGGTTATGTACCACATCACACACAATCACGTGCCAAGTGCCAGCGATGTCTATCTCGTCAATAAAAGTATGGTGGGACGACAGATCTCCTGAAGTGTCAGAGATCACGGTTTCAGTAGCTGAGTTATTACCACTACCATCATAGTAGGCTACCTTGTAGCTGTGATTGGCAGTGAAGCCGGTGCCATACATATAAGCAACATGCTCGGTACTGTAGTCTGAAAAGTTGTCGCAATGGATGTTGTGCTCTGAATCGCTATATGACTCCCAGAACAGCAGCTTCACGCTCTCGACTAGGCTGAATATTCCGGTCCCACCATCACGGTACACGTTGACCGTTGCTTGATTACTGCCCACGACGACATCGAAGTAGGTCAAGCCATCACCCGGGTCATTTCCGGCATTACCGACATCAAGCTGCCAGACGCCGCCGACATGGCTCTTGTCGCCCTGGTGCTTAGAGTAGTAGTGAGTGTGACCACAGAAGAAGGCTTGAACATCTTCAGCTTCAAGCAGGCTCCAGAACGCATCCCGGTTGGCTACGTACTTGTCTAAGCTGTCACCCACATGACGATTGTAAGGAAAGGCTGGCTCATGACCGAAGACAAATACGAACGGTTTGGTATTGGCTGTCAGATCCGTCGCCAGCCAGTTGTAAAGAGCCGGCACTATATCACCGTCGGTGGCGTTGTCGCTGCCAAGCGTTGTCCCACCATCCCAATACTGGTTCAGTGCGATGAAGTGTGCATTGCCGTAGTCCCACGAGTAGGTAGTCCCAACACTACCGATGGGGCCGTCCTGGTTCGTGTTGAACTCAAGTGCAGTTCTGTCGCTGTGTCCGGTGTTGTACTCTGTTCGCAGCCAGTCCATATCGCTCGGGGTTTCAGCTTCATGATTGCCGATAATTGGATACCACACCGCTGTAATGCCAAACTTATCATCGATCTGAGCACGATTTTCTGGGATCGTATTATCTATGTCCCCTATGGAAACATGGAAGACGCCAGGGCCAGGCCCGTAATTGATTGCCTGTAATAGATCCCCGAACTTGATGTGGTAGCCACGCATATCAGCCGTTATGGTAAAGTGAAAACCATCAACAGGCGGTGTGGTGGGACCGCACGCCATTGACCAGCTCCCCACAGCCACCACCAAAACTAACAGAGCCACAGGCAATACCAGTGTAAATCTTTTCATAAGCAAATCCCGAGCAGAATTCGAATCCTACACTTTCTCTATCCATTGTAGCCTTTGCTGTATCAAGCTTCAAACTAAAGGTTAAATACTTGCAATTGTGGAAGCGCGCAATGTTAATCTCAAAACCATCCCGAACGGAAACAGAAAATCACTTAGAACCGTGCTACGTCATCACAAACCGAAGCAAATAAAAAAAGCCTCAGTAAAACCCATCTGAGGCTTGTTATTATTTCATGGTGGAGGCGGGGGAGAGTTGAACTCCCCGTCCAAAAGAAGGTTGCCAGAATATCCTACAGGCTTAGTCAGCTCCTTTTATCTCATCTGGCTTTCATCTGCTGACCGAATCCAGCCAGACCAGCCAATACTTCTTAGCCAACCCCTATCGGCATCAGGATTGGAGCGCCTCGATTTTTCTGAAACCTAATCCCAACCTTCGAGGAGAGCTCGGGTTAGATTGAACCGTTAAGCGTAAACAGGTTCCTCAGTTATGTTTTGCCACCTGTTTTATGAGGTTAGTGGCACCTCAGCCTGCAATTCTGTAGGCCTCCCCCTGTCGAACCCACGCGCCCCCATATTCCAGCCTGCTTCCCATCACCTCCTTTTATACTTCATTGCCCGCTCTACTTCCCTGTCTGCGGCCCTACGGGCAATAGCCTCCCTTTTATCGTAAGCTTTCTTCCCCTTTGCCACCCCCAGCTCCAATTTAGCCACCCCATGTTTAATATACAGCTTAAGGGGCACCAAAGTCAAACCTTTCTGCACTACCTTGCCGGCAAGGCTGTTAATCTCTTTTCTATGCAGAAGAAGCTTGCGAGGCCTTACTGGCTCATGTGTGTTATAGCTGGCAGCATCGTAGGAAGCAATGTGGCTATTATAGAGCCACAGTTCACCATTTTCCGGCTTAGCATAGGCATCACTCAGATTTACCTTGCCTTCCCTGATGGACTTAATCTCAGAACCCTTAAGGACGATTCCTGCCTCAAGGCTCTCCTGAATATGATAGTTGTGATAAGCCTTGCGATTAACGGCTATCACGCTTGAACCCTTTGCCATACGACAATTTTAGCACCGGGACGTAGGGCGAGCAATTTACGGTGCACTTCCTGTCAAACTTGGCGTAAATCTGTGAGATTGCCACGCACCTTTCAGGTGCTCGCAATGGTAAAAAGCGAAGGGCCAGCAGTGACTATTCGAGTTGCTAAACGACCGCAGTTATTCTTTTTTCTTCTCCAGTCCTTGATCCCTGGCAAATGCCTTTGTGCGCTTGCTTTTCTCGTCAGCTTTACTGATTAGGTAAATCATGGCACCCAAACACACAAGGAAAATACCAGTGCCGATAGGTGAGCCCCATTGAAGCACCAACCACAGATTTTCCATTTGTCCTCCTTTAATTGAATATTCAGTTTTATTACCAGATTGTATGTGCAGGCTTATAGCGAAGTCAAGAGATGCACCGCCAGAGAACCACTTGGTAACAAGTTGATTCACTAAAGGAAGGCAATTTTATTGTAGAATATTATGTGGAATGCTATTTATTGAGAAAGGAGCTATGCCATGAGCCGTGCCGATAGATTTTACCTATTCATAACTGTCTTCCTGATTATCGCCGCAATAGCTGGCGGCATTATGCTGGCGGTGCAGAACAGCCGAAACCAGCCTGTGGAAATCTTTCTATCTCAAACAGAGCCCCCAGAGCAAAGCGGTGAGTTTTACATCGGCGGCGCTGTGGCTAGCCCGGGCATCTATCCCTGGCAAGAAGGCGACACTTTGCAGACGCTCCTTTCCGATGCCGGCGTTGAACCAGATGCCGACCTCAACCAAATCGAGATTTATGTTCCCCGAGAAGGCGAAGAACAACCTTCCCAGAAGATAGACATCAACCGGGCCGAACCCTGGCTCTTCGAAGCCCTGCCCGGGATAGGCGAGGTACTAGCTCAAGGAATCGTGGATTACCGCAGTGAAAACGGCTCTTTCAGAAGAATCGAGGACCTGCTTAAGGTCAGCGGCATCGGCGAAGCGACATTTGAAAAGATCAAGGACTACATAACCGTATCGGACTAGGCAGCTTTCTCTAAATCTACTGGTTAGGCTCCGCCAATCGTTACTGAAGCATAAAATTGTTCACACTTCTTTAGCAGGAATGGCGCCCAAGGTTTCGACAAGGTAGCCTGTCTCAATTCCTATACCCACCACAAAGCTCATAGCTTTCTTGGGATCGGGTGCTTCAAAAACAACTATACCGTCATACCGGCCAAAGGTAATATAAACATCACGGATTGTGATTCCCTTCGGAGCTTTGAGCTTTTTCAAGTAGTCGATAGCCTCTCTGCCTTTTCCTTTCGGTGATAGAAAACTCATGAATAACATAACGACCTCCTTCCTTGTTCTACTGCCCATCCAAATCCGCCAGCTGGGCTACTCATCGACCAAAGGTGTTTTTTGCCAACTAATTGTAATTATAGCACTTGTTGAATGTTCACCGTCGGCGTATTTTATATAATAACCAAGCTAGTAATAAGAGCTTGGTTAACAACGTTCGGTTGTCATTCTGAGTGGAGCGAAGAATCTCATCTCTGCTCAAGGTAAACTCCCCCTGGCAATCTCACCCACTCGATGACACACATTTGACAAGTATATATCGGTTAGCTAAGATGTTCGGTAATTAACACAATACGGACTGGGGGCGCAGCATAGATCGGGTAAAACATCTAATAATTACACTCGTCTTTACTATTTCGCTTTTCTTGATTTTCTCGCAGACGGTTTATGCCTCTATTGATGTTGGTACATTCGACGGGGCAGCTTATGCCTATTATATCGACCCCGGTACAGGTAGCATCATCATCCAGGTGCTCATCGGGTCGGTTGTCGGGGGACTGGCGATGATTGGTGTATACAGGGTGAGGGTAAAAAATTTTCTCCTCAATCTATTCAAAAAACGAAGAGGTCATGGGGAGAGTGAGTAGTACACGGCTCCCGGCTTCCTTCCGCGACCCTAGCGGCTTCCTTTTCCAGCAAGATGGCGTCATCTACCGTCAGGTAAACCTTGTCTACAAGGACGACTATGACCATCTGATGGATTGTGGTCTTTACCAGGCACTTATTGACGATAACCTTTTGATTCCCCACGAGGAAGTCGGCATTGAGCCACCGGTGTCTGAACTCGCTTACAAGGTAATCAAGCCGGAACCGATACCATTTATCTCATATCCCTACGAGTGGTGCTTCAGCCAGCTGAGAAACGCTGCCCTGACCACGCTTAAAGTACAGAGAAAAGCCCTTGACTTTGGCATGTCGTTGAGGGACAGCAGTGCTTACAACATACAGTTCAAAAGCGGCAGGCCGTTATTCATCGATACGCTTTCATTTGGGAAATATCATGCAGGCGAACCCTGGGTCGCTTACCGCCAGTTCTGCCAGCATTTCCTGGCGCCGCTGGCCTTAATGAGCTATAAAGATATACGGCTGAGCCAGTTACTCAGTATTTATATAGATGGACTGCCTCTGGATTTGACAAGCTGCCTGCTGCCATGGCGCACTCACCTGAGATTTCCCTTGCTTTCCCATATTCACCTCCATGCTCGAAGTCAGAAGCATTTTGCTGATAAACCAATGGATGTCGGACAACAGCGGGTGAGTCGCTATGCCCTCCTGGGTATTCTTAACAGCCTGGAATCTATCATTAAGAAGCTAAAATGGCAGCCCGGGGGCACTGAATGGGCTGAGTACTACCAAGACACCAATTACTCACCGCAGGCTTTCGAACACAAGAAGACAATTGTGGCAGGCTTCCTGGACAGGGTGAGACCGGCAACTGTCTGGGACATGGGCGCCAATGTAGGTATATTCAGCAGCCTTGCTAGTGACCGGGGAATTCCCACCATATCCTTTGATGTTGACCCCGCTGCCGTAGAAAAGAACTACCTGGACTGCGTTGCCAAGGGTGATATCAGTATTCTACCGCTGGTGGTTGATTTAACCAACCCCAGCCCCGGCATCGGCTGGGAGAATAAAGAGCGGATGTCTTTTAAAGAACGTGGTCCTGCTGATGCCGTGCTTGCCTTAGCTTTGGTCCATCACCTAGCCATCTCCAACAATGTCCCTTTGTCACAGATTGCCGGGTTTTTCAGCGACATCTGCCGCTGGCTCATCATTGAATTTGTCCCCAAGACTGATTCACAGGTCCAGAGGCTTCTGGCTACCAGGGAGGATATTTTCCCCGATTATACCCGCCAGGCGTTTGAGCAGGAGTTTAGTCGCTATTTCGCCATGGATGATTCCGCCGATATCCAAGAATCACAACGGACGCTGTATCTGATGCGCCGGCTCCAGAGATGAAACAAAAATTAAAGGCTATTTTTAAGGGACCCGTGGTTTTTTACCCGCCGCTGTTTGCTGCTTTTCCTATCCTGTTTCTCTATGCCTACAACATAAACGAAGTATCGATGAGCGAGGTCTGGCTGCCGCTGGTAATTTCAGTGGCTGCTGCCCTAGTGTTGTGGGCAGTCCTGAGCCTTATATTCCGTAGCCTGGCTAAGGCGGGACTTGCCACAGCTATATTCCTGTTATTCTTTTTCTCGTACGGACATCTTTATGATGTACTGGAGTGGGCCGTATTTATGCCCAAACACGCCTATCTACTTTCTAGCATGCTGTTCATTTGGGGATACTGCGTCTATTTCATCGGACGGGCAAAAAGGGATTTTCGCATCACCACCAAGTTTTTCAACATAACAGCGGTAGTGCTAATTGCCATCAACCTGTTTAACATCGGCAGCTATCAAGTCAACCTGGCCAAGCTGAGTGCCGACACATCGGAGGAGTCGTCGGAGCAGACATTTGCCAGTCCGGCCGAACTCAGCACCCTGCCCGATATCTATTTCATCATACTGGATGAGTATGCCCATCCCGATACCATGAAGGAGTGGTATGATTACGATAACAGCGAGTTCATCAACAGCTTGGAAGATAAAGGTTTTTTCATAGCTTATGAGAGCAAAACACAGTCGTGTCATAGTCCACAGGTACTTGCCCAGGTGCTGAACATGGAGTATCTCGATGGTGAGGCGTGGAGTGAGCCTACCTATTGGAAAATAGTCTACAGCGAGGTGGCAAACTTCCTGAAGGTGCAGGGCTATCAATACATTGTTTTCGGAAACAACTTTGCCAGGTACACATGGGAAAAGTATGCCAAGAACAACGTCGACCTTTACTTAGACTACCACGGATATAATAGCAGCAGTATGGTGACTGAGTTTATGTATATATTGTGGAACACCACCATGCTGGAGCCTTTCTATGTCTACGTTACCGGAAGTCAGTATGAAGATAGCTACCGGTGCCAGACCTTGTATATGCTGGAGAAACTTGAGGCGCTGCCTGAGCTGGAAGGCCCGAAATTTGTTTTCGCCCATCTCATATGTCCCCACACACCTTTTGTATTCGGTCCCAATGGCGAGTATGTTGCCCCTGCAAATTGGTTCAACTATGAAGATAAACAGTTCTACCTTGGGCAGTATATCTTCATCTCCGCGGAGATAGAAAAGGTGATTGATGTCTTGCTAAAAGACTCGGAAATCCCACCGATTATCATTTTGCAGTCAGACCACGGTACTAGGACTAAGATTAATGATCCTAAGACTGATTATCCTGTCGGCGACAATGATTGGCAGAAGATTATTAATGCCATGTGTCTCCCAGGCATGGATTACGATATTCTGTCTTCTAATATATCGCCAGTGAACACGTTCCGTCTGATATTCAACCACTATTTCGGCGCCGATTATCCACTGCTGGAGGATAATCAGTAGCAGTAATTAGCCATGGTAACAGGAAGCTGGCTCAGGACCCACAGGAGACAGGTAATTACGCACATATCAATTATTGTAGGATTTGTGCTGTTGACCATTTTCGTGGTAGAGCCTCTCTTCGCCAGACTTGAACAGTTTGCTGGTGAATCTCGATTGTATAAAACTTCAGTCCCCCCTGCAACCGACAACATTCAGTACGAGGTTGACCACTTTGAAGCTACCGCACGGATCCTAGAGATATACGGCTGGGCATTCATCGAGGGCTATGACTCTGTCAACAGCAAAATATATATAGTCTTGAAATCCGCGGACAGGACATATGTATTCACCACAGAAACAGTAATAAGAGAGAGTATTACCGAGCAGTTTAAAGAGTTAGGCTTGAACCTGGACTACTCGGGATTTTCGGCTCTTATTCCAATAAGGGAAATAGCCAGCGGCCAATACTCCATGGGGATTTATATCAAGAAAGGTAGTATCGAAGCTCTAATATATACAAACAAAGCTGTAGTAAAATCCGGAGACACAGTAAAGACCGAGTGAAGGCTGAGTTTACGGGGCAGCTGGTTGTCAGGAAGAATCGAAGACACTAGGTTTCCAGATGGGGCAGACGGAGCAAAGAAATCTCAGAAAGCAAAGCGCTCTGCATATCTCAGGACGGCGCCCAGAGATTATTCGTCGTCCGAATTCATTGGGACTCCTCAGGATGACATCACTAAACACTCTCGTTATAGCTGCTTTGGTATAATGCAAATGTGTGGCTTTTCTATATTAGCTATGCCTAGGTGGCCGAGATATTCCTGGNTTCAAAGATTAGCCTGCCTTTGCTGACTTCGTCTTTCCCNAAATCCGCNGGCTGGGCTTGCTGCTATTCGCTTTTAGGCTGAGCAAGCCTCACCCTGATTGCGTGGAGGCGACCGTTGGGGTCGCGTGTAAGCTCAAATTCCACTTTTTGCCCTACTCTAAGGGAACCATAGTCCACCCCTTGAAGCTGATTGCGGCCGAAAAAGAGCTCTTCTTCCCGCTCTGTCTTGATGAACCCAAAACCACGGTCTGCAATTAGCCGTTCTATTGTGCCCTTTTGCACAGAATACCTCTCTAAATCCGCTGGCTGGATTACCCATCAGCCACAGCATACATCGTAATCACAATTGTAGCACTTGCCGAAGAATTGCTTGCTTTAGCTAGATTACTAATCCCCTTACTCTCAGATATAGTCTGAATCTCTGCCTCGCCGTCTTACTACCCATATAGCCACTGCTACTGAAACCAGCGCCAGCAAGCCTACTATAGCTATCTTCTCCTCCGGAGAAGTATTGACAGCTACGGTGCTCATGGCCACAGCGGGCAGCAGACCGGCCCTCACTATTGGCTTCAGGCCGGGATGGTCAGTTATGAACTTAGCTATCGGTGGGCTGACTCTATAATAGAAACCTACAAAGGCTTGTCCAAGCAGGTTTGTCAACAGGTATTGGTCTCTGAAGTCATGGAGAGTTTGTACCTCATTGGCCATTGGTGTGCCATAAGCTGCGGTGGCGATGAAGCATATCTCAGTGGTCTTCTCGAAATTGGCAATGATGGAATAGTTGCTGCTCATGGTGATGCTGGTCAAAGCGGCATTAATATTGGCAATGGTGCTTACATTACCAGTCCACTCGTCAAACCGGTAGCCAGCATCTGGAGTCGCCACCAAGTTAACCACTGTGTAAGGGGTGTAGCTAGAAGTCCCCTCTCCAGGGGTGGTTACATTACCTCCAGTGGTGCTGGAGATGGTGAGGGTGTATTCAGGAAATAAGTCATTGTATGATAGGTGAATAAATTCACGCTCATATGCGGGAGTATTAAACGCTGAATCGGCAACCCATAATTCTAGGTCAGTAGAATCAAAAACCATGCTTTGAAGATTGATTTCGGCCCAAGCAACGGGAGGCGTCCGCAGAAACTCGATTGACATTTCAGCAGTTATGTTACCGTAATTATCTTCAATCAATTGGCTTAGTTTCTCGTATCTGTTCCAAGTCCAATTCCACCCAACTCTGGGGTCATAGGGTGAACGCTGAGTAGCTGCAAGTTCCGTATCAACATAATGGTTAGTCCTACGTACAGCATTTGCGATGCTAAAATGTGGTCCTATATCCTCTGCTGGGTCTCCAGCCCAAAACACTTTGCAGTAGTTATCGGATATCTCTACAGCACAGGCATTTAGGTTCTTACCATCCCCTAATAATATGTTGTAGCCAGTTGTTCTGTCTGCTTGGCATATGATATAAATCGCTTCCGTTAAATTGGTGGAGTATTGCAGCACTTTCTTATGTATGAATACACTGGGCATTCCGTCTAACGTTTTGTCACTGGATGAGGAAAGGTTACTTTCCAGAGTTATGCCTTCTTTGTTCATTCCAGTTGCCACACCGATGACTCCGGGCCACCCTACACTCACGAAAACATTTCCGTTCTCAGGTTCATAAACGGTGACCAAACCCATCGACTCAACAGGGTTGAGATAAAGGTCAAGGCTTCTACCATGATATAAATGCCCATCCCTAGTAACGTTCCCGAACACAACAAAACCACTACATCCCGACCATCCTGTCCCATAGTTCCTTGTGTTGGAATTTACCTGCTCAAGGAGCACATCAGTGTAGTTCATGCTAGCTCCATCAGCTAATCCCTCCATTTCCTGGATATATTCTTCGGGTATATGTGCTTCCATTGCCTGTGCACAGTTAACCATATATTCATAAGAATAACCCATGTTTATCATTCGTTGGATACCGTTTTGTATCACTGCTTGGGCGGCATCTTTCAATAAAAATCCATGTTGGTAACCCATTTCATAAGGACTTCCCTTAACATGGAGAACCAACAAGCCATTAATGTCTTCAAGGTATCCTTCGCCATAAGTGGCTATGACATTACCTGAGTCTGCTCTAACTGGTTGAATGTTACATGGTAATGTTGCAATAGTGAGTAGAAAGAGCGCGAATAGCATTCCAGACACTATTTTCTTTGATAATCTGTCCATCGGTTTTCCTCTTCTCATTATTTAAACTCCTTTTGGTTGCCCTTTCTAAATTTGCAAGCTTGGCTACTCATCAAGTATTCCAGTCATCGTAATCACAATTGTAGCACTTGCCGAAGAATTGTTTGCCTTGCTTACAGTACTGGTTATCTTGTTATCAGGCGTGTTGGCGGATGAATTCGCCAATCCTGTCAATTGC
>JGI2171J19970_10001681_pt1 | contig 12330 bp, 10 predicted proteins | sample DeeMarSWOR324_28_FD_19970 | JGI IMG/M metagenome (IMG submission 19970) | reverse complement strand
TGCATATGGTTCTAAAATCTGGTGTTTGTCTTCCAGATAAGTACATAAATACTAATGAATCCTTTAATAAAGCTGCAATTCTCCGGCTGCTCCTGATTCCTATCAAGTACGCATACACCAGTACCTTGAGCATCATTCTCGGATGGTATGCTGGTGCACCCTTGTGATCATACGACATAACAATCACTGCAATGCTCATGCAGTCAATAATACGACTCACAGCACATGCTATATGGTTTTTAGGCACGTAATCCTGAACACTCTTCGGTAGCAACAATTCCTGGTGCTGATCGTACGGAATAAATTTCGAAATCTGTCCTTCATTCTTTTCAAAATCTTTTTCGTTCATAAATTACTTTAAATTATCTATTTATAAATCTTTCGGTCAAAAAGTTTGTATCATGCCTTTTTTACCGACCGCGTACCGGAGAGCTGAGGGACATTCTGGGACAGCCTCGATAGATACAAATAAACATAATACTCAAAAAAGAAAAATGAAAGTATGAAAAATTAAATCCCACCATCAGGGCCGCCATCTCCCAGAGGTAGAAAGAATCCTCCACCAAAGACGGCAATCCCAATGGGATTCAAGTAAGATGAGGAGTTGATTTTCATTTGCTCTCCCCCCACCCTAACCATCAGGTCCTTCATCGCCAGTGTACATACATCTCCGCTCCTTTTTTAAAACTCTAAGTAATTTGTCTTCTTAAGGATTTGGGAACATAATGAAGGATAGTAATAAGACGAAATTTTCGTATTTATTATTTGAAAACCTTTAAATAGTTGCATTTCCTGGAGTATATCAGATGGTGATAAAGTGAATGCAGATAGTGTCCTGAAACTTATGGAATTTCTATCGAAAGACCTGGATCGCGATATACTGAAATCTCTTTTGAGAGGCCCAAAAGATGTAAGAACGCTCTGCAGGGACACCCATAGAAAAAGATCCACAGTTTTCGATAGCCTAAAAGAGATGGAGAACGCAGGTGTAATCAAAAACAAAAAAATCAAAACACCGGGGAGAGGAAGAAATAAGAAAGAATACACAATTGCAGAATTCTACATTCCCGAAATAACCAGAGAGACCTTGCTTGATTTTTTGGAGGGCAAAGATGTTAAAGCAAAATCAATAGATTTTGGAGATATGGCCCTGATAGGAAGTTTTTCCCAGGTATCTCCTGTTTCTCCAGAAAAGATCTTTGATCTACTTCTATCTTCAGGAGTTGATTTTAAATATGTTCTTCAGATTCTTCTCGATTTAGCTAGCGTGTTCAAAGCAGACATGGAGGAATCAGTTTTTCTTGATAAAGAGTCAAGACATGATGAAGTTGTATCCGACTTATATAAAACAATTATCACAATTATGGAAAATAGATATCCAATCAGAGATGAAATCATCCAAAAATTTTCTGAAATATCAAAGGATGAAATTGAACTTACATCAAAGTCTGGGTCTAAACGTAATTCGACTGAAGATCTGATTAGTATAGCAAAGAACGAATTAGGAATCACAGATTATGAAGCTGAATTCATAGCACCAGCAGTGCTTCATATGCTTAAGTCTAACGGTTTCACAAAGGTAAGTTATGCAATATTGGTTGATTTGATGTATCTTACGGCAGAGAACATGAAAATAGGCTGCAGAAGACCGAAGTTTTATGTAGAGAGTCCGGTAGTTAGAGAATTCAAGGAATATACAGGCATCATGGTCAGAGATGGTAATGTTAAAAGAAAATGGGGTGCACTCCATATTGCAGATTTCCTTTCCAGAAGATTGGAACTTAGTATAGAGTCTTCGACCCTTCTAGCGAATCTCATCATTGACAGGTTAAAGTATATCAATCTAGAGAGTTATGACATTTCATTTATTGAATCTCTCGCTAAGGAACTGATTATTGAACATAATATCTAATCTAAATTGTCAGTCTCATCCATTCCTTAACAGATTCTGGTGCCTCTTTTTCGGTCTCTTGCAGCAAATCCACATAGAAACTTCCAATGTCTTCCACAAAATTGAAGAAATTCTTGAAGAATCTGATCTTCGTTTTTTTGAGGAATCCACGCACCATTTCCATGGCATTGGCATATTCTTCTTCATTCAGTTGCTGTAATCTGATCTGTTTCTCAAGGATTTCAACTTGATGGAGCCTTGTCGTGGTACGAATCCAATCATTAGTAGCCCTGAGCATGCCTAGAATTTTCTTGGGATTGCGTTCATCGGTATATCCTGAGGATGAAAATAGTTCTTTAGTTGGGAAGTCACTAGTAGAACAATACTTCCTCATCCTGTTAATGAATTTACGCTGCGCTTCTCTGTCAAGCTCCGAAAAAGATGTGATATCATAATAGTCTCTCAAAAGCCCACGCTCGGCCTTCCTGAAAGATTTCATAGCTTGAGTGAATTCTTTTCTCATTAGGTGTTCTATCCCTATCCTGGTATATGGATCTCCAGCTTGTATATTGGGAAACAAACCTTCATCTCGTCTCTCGATCACATAATCATAGCCTGAACTGAAATACAAATAAAATACTACTTCAACTTTGTCTGCAGATCTTCGGTGTTTTATGGAGTGAGAAGTATCAAAATAAGATCCAAAATTGCTACGGATTATCTCTTCAGCCTTATCAATCATAAAGGGTGGTATTTCAATTGATATTCCAGCATTTTTTAACCAGAATTCAGGTATTTTGTGTTTTCTGTAATTCTTGTAAGATTCATCCGAAATCTCATACAAGGCTTCTTCTACGATTAAATATGCAAGCTCATTTGTCAGCATAGTGCCACTCTCTAAGCTAATGGGATCTGAAGCAGTCTCCAGAATGATAGATATCCGCACTCTGTAATACTTTTTATCTGGCATTTCTGTGTCCTTCACCTGAAATCTTCCCATTTCATTGACTGTTACTTCAAGAAGGTCAGAAGTAAGTTTCTTTTTCACAGTAATCATAAAATCTGAAAGGTTCTCTTCTTCAAGTTTAAAAATTGCTTCAAATCTCAGAGATCTGATTCCTATTCTTGGCTGAATCGGCACAATTAATGATTTTTTCAGAGTTATATATGGAATAAGTTCAAAGAGCGGTGTAAGAGAGTATTCTGAGTAATCCCCAGGAGGAATAATCGAATGTATCTTTTCAAACAAGAGAAGGTATTCATTTACAAAAGATTTCAAAGCAGATCTTAAGGTTCTCACAAAATCTTCCTCCAATGTCCCCTTTTGATCCGAGATTATTGAATCCCATTTTGACGTGATTTCCTCCTTCCCAGCTTTAATGGTCTTCTTACTAAAGTCTACCAGATCAACTTCTGGAAACCCATATTTAACTGCTAATTGGAATGAACTCAGTTGTTTTTCGTCCAGTGTATTGGACAGCAGTAAGAGGTGTCTAAGTGGACACATTTCTTCGTTTTTCACATCGTTGTGAACATCTTTCTCTACGAACGTATCTTCCCTGGAGAATTGATTCTGTTGATTTGGGAGTATCAATATTCTGTCCCTTTTCAAGACTATAACATTAGATTTCTCAATTGGAGATCCAAGCGCTTGGTGAAAAAATTCTGAAGAGAATATGAAGAAATTTGGGTCAAAAGAATCTATCATGCTGAATACGTCACTTTCAATAACATTAGGAAGATGCAGAGGATATGAAGACATAGCTAGACCTGTAATATTCCTTGAGTCTGTCCATCCTAAATACAAGTATGTATCTTTTTCAAGCCACAATTTATCTTTTTCCCATTGAAGAGAAATAAATCTTGATCTCACGTTTTATCACCCAGAACACGATACTCTTTTCTATATTCTCTTGGAATCCCATGAGTGATTTTTACTACGCCCTCTTGGTAGCTCTTTGCTTCATACCAGAGAAATCTTTTTCCTAGTTTTGCCATGAATTCATCTATAGATGCAGATTCATCTCCTGTCATTACTGCTCTTGTGTCAGAAACGGTTTTTTGTTCTGTGTCTTCAATTATTCTTTCTGAAAATGTTTTTCGGAAAAAATGAGCTTCCGATTTTAGTAATTTTCTTGCAGAAATACCAATAAGACCCAGAGACTCTAAAGTATTCCAAGATATCTTTATTGTTGTAATTTCAGGTTGTTTACCGAATTCATACATTTTTCCGAGTTCTCTGAAATGTTCTTTAAGTATTTTGCTTTCTTCATTCTTGTGTACTCCTAAGAGAACTTCGCCATCACCACTAGTTCCTGCAATTGAAAAGAGATGCGAGTATTTCATGTTTGAAAAGATATGAAAATTCAAAGGTACCTCTTCTTTTTTCTCTAAATAGTCTTCAAACCCTTCTGTCTTAAAGAGTAGCCTCCAATTAACCCATCTCCCATCTAAATCAAACACCTTGCTGCAAACCCACCATGGTTCTGCGCAATACAGAAATTCTTCTTGAGATTCTGGCATGCATTCTTTAATCTGTAGTTGTTGATCATACAGGAGTTCATGACCTATTTTTTTGGGTGCCCATACTGGAACATCAAAAGCATATAAATCAGTTGCAAGCTGGGCTGAACCAAGAGAGAAATTCACAAGTCCATTCTGTTTCATAGCTAGTTGACGAAGGAGACAATCATGCTGAAGGATACCTTTGTCTGTTTCGTATGGAGTTGAGATGATGAAAGCCTTAAATTCTACTTCTGGATTTTCGATCGCATGTCTTCTTATTTCGGGAAACCTATTAAGAATTTTTTGAGTGATTTCTCTTTGTTTTTCAAAGATTTGTGGTTTTTCCTCTTGGATTCTCTCTTCTAGTTCTTCTGGATTTTTCATGAGATTCAGGAATCGCTCAAGGTTCTCTTTTGTCATTGAAGCGTAGTCTTTCATTGTCTCAAAAATGTACCTATTCTCAAGTTTCCCCAACGACATCCCACAATGTGGACAGAACTCCACATTCTCTTGAATTGGTTCTCCACAGCCCTTACACTTTATTTCAGAGGTCATCTTCATAGAGTAATCTTCGAAGTATATAAATAATTCTGTACACAATGCTTCATTTATGACGTAAGATTAATTTACTTGATATTCATAATTTACATTTTAAGAGTACTATATATTTTGCATTTTAAACAGTCAAACGATTCTGTTCTAAAGTACAGCCATCATTTTCTTTTTTTGGTTGTATCTTTCCACCTCGCAGCCCATATGATATATAGAAGCCAGGAAACTGGCAAATTTCATCTGTCCTATGGAAATACTCACCGTTCTTGAGTTTTTGCATTACATTATAGGTTATTGGATCAATATCCCTAAATCAGAAAAGAGATCATAAATCATCTCAGCATACGCTTTCAGAGGATAGCATGGCAGTATTCTGATACAACCTTTATGTATTGGGTGTTGTCGAAATCAGGGGAGCATAGTTACCTAAACTTCTGGGTCCACTTTCAAAGAAATGCCAAAAAGGTTGAACAAAATTCAGAAGAAACTAAAAAATTCTGCAAGACAGTTAAACGACTCGTTAAAGATATGGCAAAATTCAAAGAGACAAATCCCCCACAAGAAGAAATAGCAAAAGCAAAAAAAAGATTTCACAGAAGATTCAACAAAATCATCAAAGGACCTTACACCGACCCTGACTGCATCCGACTGGCAAAACTGCTCAATCAACACAAAGACAGTATGCTCACCTTTTTAGAGGTTGCATCTGTCGATTACCACAACAATACAGCAGAGAGAATCATCAGACCATTCGTTGTTATAAGAAAAATCAGCGGTGGAAACGACTCAAGAGCTGGAGCTGACACGCATGAAATAATGATGACTGTCATTGTAACGCACACACTAAAAGGCGAGAACTTCTTAGAAGAAGGTGCAAAATTCATAAGAAAGCAGATAGGGCGGGGTATTACCGTGAAAAAAGCAGATAGTCGTAGATTGAGCCTTGAGAAAAATTCTATTTTCTCATCTTTTTATCAATTTGCTGCATGATATAGGTATCATATTCATCAATTTAACAAGATTGATTTTCTATGCCACACTTCAAAAAACTAAACACTTACAAAAAGAGCGGCAATCCTCGTCTTTCCTGTAAGATTAGACAGAAAGAAATGCCGCTCAACGAAAAAAAACATTTCGCGATATGAAATTAGCTCTTTCTATTCTTGTACGACATCTCAGATATGTCGCTTTCCAAGAATAGTTTGACACTGTGGATATTATCCATCAGGACCTTCATCTCCTCTTCTTGATTGGAGAAGTCTCTGGCATGTCATCCCACTAGCTCCATTACCCGTGTATTCCTTTTGGGTCATGATATCACCTTTGTCTCGGATCGTGATATCACTCATAAACTTCGATCCTACTATATATTATGCATTTGAGCTTTATAAATCTTTCGGTAAATTTACAAAATCATGGCAAAATATACAACCTATATGGTAAAAATCACAAATATTAATAAACTGCGGTAGATCTTACAAATAGTCTATAATTCATTTTCTACAAAAAATTCTAGTTGAAATTATAAGGAAAGAATGATGGCGTTTCGAAATCTTTATAAAGAACCTTTCCCTGTACTATCTATGCCATTAATTTTAAGTTTAGGTGCACTGATCCTCGTCATCATCATAGTAGTAGCAATATACATTCTTTTCAAAGCCATTAAATATCTGGCAGTGAACGCCATCGTTGGATTAATTCTTTTAGCCCTTCTCAAATGGGTAGGTATCCTTTCAGGAATGCACATTGGGTTGTGGGATGTCATTCTTACAGCCATAGGAGGAGTCATAGGAGTTTTCATCATTGTACTGTTGTATTTCTTGGGTTACGACATTTAATTATTTTCTATTTTTTATTTTGAATACTTGAAGGGTTTCCAATTAGTATCTGTCTCATTTTTGTTACACGTGTAACAAATTGTCACTTTTAGTCATTCTCTAGAGTAGATGTCTAAAGAAATCCAAATTTAGCCCAAAAAATTGACACTCCCACTTGAGGTCATAACCCAACAACCCATTAAAAAAAGGAAAGAGGAGGTAGATGTGGTAGTATCGCAGCTTTCGCACTTTTTGTTGAGTTTTCATCCTTTATAAACTTAACGGTGTATGAAGTAAAAATGACATTTTCTCCATTGCTTGAGGATACTAAAATTAACCTGACCATCTAAAAAGGGTCGATACCCATGAAATTCCACTCTTTTTTCCTGTATTTCTTCCCAAGCAATTCTTCAGCCAGAGCACGTTCTTCCTCTGTAAGCTTATCAGATTTAAAAGTGACACCAAACCTTCTCTGAAAGTTCTGTGCAATCTCAAACAAAATTGCTTTCATGTTCCCTCCAGTATTTACCACCTCACAGAAATTGCTGGCAGTCCTCCCTTTGTTCTTGTGTGTTAACGCTTTCATGTTCTCAAGGTCGCACTCCACAAGTAAGGTCATGTGATGAAAGAGAGAACCCCACTTTTTACAGCTGGCAGCTCCTGAAACCTTCTTTTTTTCAATGAATAGACTATTCTTCTCATCAATTCCAGCTCCCACTGTTTCACCCACGCACGAACTTAAAGCCCGAAATACATCCAGTGGATTCTGCTGTAAAGGTAAACAAAAGGACAAACAAGCAACGCCCTCATCCAAAAAGACAGCTCCCCCACCTGTGAACCGTCTCAAAATCTTAATACCATTTCGTCTACAATAGTCTACATCCACTTCATTGTCCACCTCCTGAAATCGCCCTACAACCACACAGGGCGACGTCGTCCACACCCTCACCGTGCTCATACCGCACCGAGCTATAGCCTCCTCTACTGCTAAACACATCTCCGGATTGCCATGCTGATACAGCAATCTCAACTCATTTTCTGGGCATATTGAAGGCATTACCATGGATATCCAAACTCGCATCTTTCACCATTTCTGTCATAGTAGGATGGGCACACCACAAACGAGATAACTCATCGACAGTGGCTTCCATCATCATGGCAAAGGAAATCAAGTGAATTAACTCTGTAGCTCCTTTCCCCAGTACAGAAGCTCCCAAAATCTCTCCATACTTCTTATCTGACAATATGGTCACCCTTCCTTGTAAAGCACCGACCGTTTGTGCCCTCCCTGACGCTCTAAAGGGGAAATTCCCCTTAACTACATCATACTTTTCTGTTTCTTTCTCTGTTAACCCCACCACTGCCGCTTCAGGAGCATACATGACCTTAGGGACCAACTGGCTCTTGTAGACAGCATTTCTCCCTAAACAATGTTCTGCTGCTGTTATCCCTTGGGCCATGGCATCTCCTGCCAAAAAACTTCCCGTGCAGTCGCCCACCGCATACACGTGAGGAAGTGCAGTCTGCATGTGTTCATTGACAGTAATAGATTCACCTGTCAAAAATGTTTGAGGAATACCCCCGAAACTCGGCTTTCTTTTCATCCATATCACTTCTTCTGCCATGACCTCTTCTGCACCTACGTCAACAATTTTCTTTTCTCCACTCTTCTTAATGGAGGTGATTCTCCCTTCCACACTTTTGATACCACGATTTCTCAAGTACGAGGCAATCCTCCCTTCGATATCTTCAAACTCCTTTTCTAGTAATCCAGCAGTCAGCATGATAACTTCTGATCCCGTTTCTAAAAAGAACCACGCTAACTCCACTGAAAAGACACCGCCGTACACAACCATCACACTGCGAGGAAGGTATTCCAACTGGAAAGCCTCCTTATACGTGATTACCATCTCCTGGAATAAATGCGGGACATCTGGTTCAGACCCTGTGGCAATAATGATCTTATCTGAAGGGATCTTTTCTACCCCCACTTGTACGGTGTGTTCATCTGTAATGCGGCCCTCCCCGTGCAGCATGTGGACTCCGTAAGAGCGAAGCACATTCTTTAACCCTGTCACCAGCGATTGCTTTACTTCATCCTTTTTTTCCACTAACCTCCGCATGTCAAAAGGTGAAGCTCTGGCAGAAACTCCGTAGGCTTCTCCCACTTCCAGCTGCGAAAAAATCTTGGAACCTTTTAAAAATACTTTGGAAGGTATGCACCCCCAGTTCAGGCAGGTACCCCCGAATTCCTCTCTTTCTATTAAGGTGACCTCAGCTCCTAACTGGGCTGCCCGGATAGCAGCAGTATACCCTCCAGGGCCTCCTCCAATGATGGTGATCATGTCTCTCCCTCCATGAACAGTCTATACGGATGTTCGAGCAGGTTTTTGATTTCCTGCAAGAATAAAGCGGCTGGCATGCCGTTGACAATCCGGTGATCAAAGCTCAACGACAAGGTGACCTTCTCTCTAATGTGGATCTGATCGTTAATAACTACTGGCACCTTTTTGATCTTTCCCACTCCTAAAATGGCAGCTTCAGGTGGATTAATAATGGGAGTAAAAAAATCGATGTCATACATTCCCAAATTGGAAATAGTAAAGGTACCATCCAGGACGTCCTTCTCAGTGAGCTGGTCCTTTTGCGTTCTCTCGATTATGTCTCTGGTTATCCGGGAGATCTCTTTCAAGGAACATTTGTCTGCATTGTGGATCACAGGTACTAATAAGTCTTCATTTCTGGCTACAGCAATGCCAATATTAATTTTTTCTCTCAAAATGATCTTATTCCCTTTTAACGTGGAATTCATAATGGGATACTTCTTTAAAGCTAAGGCAGTGGCTTTAACAATAATATCTGTGTAACTGACAGTTAAGGAGGTTTTCAATTTTGACGCTTCTGTCATACTCACTTCCATAGCTAGAGTGAGGTGAGGTGCTTCTCTTTTACTCTTGATCATCCTTTCTGCAGTAAGTTTTTTGATTCCGGTTAAGGGGATACCTGGTGCTTCTGGCGGTATATGTGGTTCTGCAGTGACTTCTGGTCTTTCTGGTATTTCTGGTACGACCTTTGGAACGACCTCTGGTACAACTTGTGGTTCTGTAATGGCTTCTAATTCTTCTGGTACAACCTCAGGTACAACTTCTGGTTCTGCAGCTTCTACCGGAGTCTCGTACACTGGAATTTCTGGAACTGGTACAACTTCAGGTTCTACCTCTCTTTCTATATACCTGAGTACATCCTCCTTGGTAATCTTCCCACCGATTCCAGTTCCTTTCACCTTTGAGAGGTCAACTCCCCTTTCACGGGCGATCCGTTCTGCCAAAGGAGAGACACCCCCAGATTGTGCAGATGATCCAGATTCAATTCCAAACCCTCCAGATACCACGGGGATAGTTACTTTTGGTTCTCCAAGTTCTCGTAGAACATCATTTTCTGTAATAGCACCACCAGGGCCTGTCCCTGTAATTCCCACCAAGGAGATACCTCTTTCTTCAGCAAGCTTTCGAGCTCTCGGTGATGCAGGTATTCGTTCCACTGTGTCTGCAACACCCGCAATTGTAGGCTCAACCTCTACTCTGGATATGGGGACCTCTTCAAATTGGGCCACTGGAACCTCTGCAATTCTTTTTGCAGCCTCTGCAGACTCCTCAATGAGTGCAATTATCTCCCCCACGGGTAAAACTTCATCAGGACCTCTCAAAACCTTCAAATACCCGGAACTAGGAGCTTCCACGTCAATGTTCACCTTGTTGGTCATGATTTCCAGAATAATTTCTCCTTTCTCAACGTATTCCCCATCTTTTTTCTTCCACTCCACGATGGTGCCTTCCTCCATAGTCATTCCCATTTTCGGCATTACCATTTTCATGCTACAATCTCCTTTACTGTTTTTTTGATTCGTTCCTCATCTGGTGCTACCCACTTTTCCATGACAGGTGCAAAGGGAATGGGTGCATCCTTTCCAGCCAGTATTTTAAGAGTATCCAGGTGGTAAAAAGCTCCTCTCACCAAAGCTTTGGTGATCTCTCCAGATACACCACCTGTGTCGCAGGCTTCGTGGACAATCAAGACTTTCCCTGTTTTTTTGGCAGAATTGCACAATGTTTCTTCATCCAAAGGTCTCAAAGTCCTTGGGTCTATGACTTCACAAAAAATACCTTCATCCTCAAGCTCTGAAGCTGCATTCAACGCTCTCGTCACCATTAATGAGGTAGCAATAATCGTGAGGTCTGTACCTTTCCGCATCACCCGCGCCTTTCCAAGGGGTACTGCATAATCCTCTTCAGGAATTATTCCCTTTAATCCGTACACGAACTTGTGCTCACAGAATACTACAGGGTTATCATCTCTAATAGCTGATTTGAGCAGCCCTTTTGCATCGTACGCATTTGAGGGCTGCACCACTTTCAACCCTGGCACGTGGACAAACCACGCTTCTAAACTCTGTGAGTGATGGGAAGCGTACGAACCCCCCGCCCCAAAAGGTGTCCTCAGCACGATGGGTACCTTTACTTGTCCTCCAGACATGTACCGTAATTTGGCAGCCTGGTTACAAATTTGATCCATAGCTAAAGCGACCAAATCCCCAAACATGATTTCCGCCACCGGTCTTAACCCTGTCATGGCAGCACCCACTGCACATCCGATGATAGCATTTTCTGATATGGGTGTGTCCCGTACTCGTTCTGGTCCAAACTCTTCTTCCAATCCTCTGGTTACTTTGAAGGCTCCCTGCCAGTATCTCCCGATGTCCTCTCCTAACAAAATGACATTTTCATCTCTGCGCATCTCCTCCCGCAGCGCCTCATTTAACGCTTCAACCACAGTGATCTCTCTCATTGTACCACCCAGACATCATCTAACGCTTCTTCAGGTGCAGGAAGTGGACTGTTCTGTGCGAATTCCACAGCTTCCTCAATTTCTCTCTTAACGTCACCTTCTACTTTTTGGAAGAACTCTTCTGGTACGCCTTTGTCCAGTAACTTCACCTTGAAGAGTATCAAAGGATCTTTTGCCATCCATTCTTCAACTTCTGGTTCAGGTCTGTATTTGGCAGGATCGAACCGAGAATGCCCCTTGTGCCTGTACGTTTTGCACTCGATCAATGTGGGCCCTTCCCCTCTTCTGGCTCTTAAAACAGCTTCTTTTGCAGCTCCATACACTTCCATGACATCATTCCCATCTACTGTCACGCCGGGGACACCGTACCCTGCAGCTCTCTCAGAAATGTTGTGAACCTTCATGGCAATGGACTGCCTCGTCCCCATGGCATACAAATTGTTCTCGCACACGAAAATCACTGGTAAATCCCAGACTGCAGCCATGTTTACTCCCTCGTGGAAGGTACCCTGGTTAGACGCGCCATCGCCAAAGAAGCAAGCTGCCACTCTTTCCGGGTACTTCAGCTTACAGGATAATCCCGCACCCACTGCAATGGGGATAGCACCTCCCACGACGGCATTGGCCCCTAACATGTTAATACTCTTGTCCGTAATGTGCATGGAACCTCCCTTTCCCTTGCAGTATCCTGTTCGTTTCCCAAATAACTCTGCCATCATC
>JGI2171J19970_10001678_pt1 | contig 12342 bp, 12 predicted proteins | sample DeeMarSWOR324_28_FD_19970 | JGI IMG/M metagenome (IMG submission 19970) | reverse complement strand
AAAACAAGGAGAGATTGATTAAGGAAAGCAGTGCTTTCAGGAAGACAGTTCGAGGAGAAGCTATAGGAAGGTTAGGATAAAAGTTAAAATTGGGATGAGCTTATGGTTGTTGAAATTGAAGACACCTATGCAGAAGCTTTCGAAGGCTTGTACTCTCGAGTTATAATCACCGCAGAGGACAAGGAAGTGTTGAAGAAAGCTGCTGAAGACGCCACAGCCAACCCATCAATTGTCATCGGCAGAATCGAAGGAGGCATAGAAAAATGGCTAAGCGAAAACGAGACACCGGATGGACGCAAAGGTGTAATCGTACAGTTTTGGGGAGGCATAGATGAAAGAACCCCTATTAACGATTCAATCAAGAAGTTTGAAATTGAAATGTCCTACTCCATACGTCAAAACATACTCGTCAAACCCTTCACCGCCGTCTTCAACGCCCTTCCCAACCCAACTGGAAAAATTGACACTATGAAGCATATAGGACATTGTGGAGACGGTTTTGAGTGGGAAGAAAAATTATATGGACGTAACATTGTTACAGTCCCGTTAATGGTCTCCAACTTCCATGTAGAACGTTATCTAGGTTATGGACGAGGGGTAATGGGTGGCAACTTCTGGTACATGTGTGAAACCAAGCAGGCAGTGATGAAAGCTGGAAAGAACGCGCTAAAAGCTATGAGCGAAGTAGAAGGCGTCATCACACCATTTGACATCTGCTCAGCTGGTTCAAAACCTGAAACTAATTTTCCATGGATAGGACCCACCACAAATCACCCTTACTGCCCAACACTTAAAGATAAACTTGGAAACCAGTCGAAAGTTCCAGAAGATGTCAAATATATCCCAGAAATCGTAATTAATGGGGTATCCATAGACGCAGTTAAGGAAGCGATGAGAGCTGGCATCCGCGCAACCGTGAGCGTAGATGGAGTGGTAAGAATCTCTGCTGGAAATTATGGAGGAAAACTGGGAAAGTATCGTATATATCTGCGAGAGTTGTTTCCATGAGTCTAGATGTTGTCTGCTTCGGTGCCTTAAACATGGATAAGCTGTACCGAGTGAACAGAATAGCGAGGGAAGAGGAAGAAAGCGTTATCATGGGCTTCAAAGAGTCTCCGGGAGGCTCTGCTGCAAACACAGCAGTGGGTTTAGCGAGACTGGGAATAAAAACTGGTTACATAGGAAAAGTTTCTAACGATCGTGAAGGAAAACTTCTCCTGGACAACTTCAAAACGGAAGGTGTCGATACACGTGGAGTAATGGTTTCAAAAGAGGGTAGAAGCGGAGTTGTCATCGGCTTTGTTGATGTAAAAGGTGAAAGGGCGCTCTATGTGAATCAAAGTGTAAACGACACGATTGAATTCAAAGAAATCGATTTAGAGTATGCTAGGTCAGCCAAAATTCTGCATTTAACGTCGTTTGAAGATAAACCGTTCAAAGCCCAAAAAACACTTGTGAAAACACTTCCAAACATCAAAGTAAGCCTTGACCCAGGAGAATTGTACGCGAGAAAACGGCTCGCAACGTTAAAACCCATAATAAAGAGAAGTTTTGTTGTGCTTCTAAATGAAAATGAAATAAAACTGCTCACAAGAAAGAACTACAGGGAAGGCGCAAAGACTCTGGTGAACGCAGGCGCAAGCATAGTTGCGGCTAAGCTGGGAAAGAGAGGATGCTACGTTACGGATGGCAAAGAAACTCATCTGATTGAGCCGTACAAAGTGAAGGTTGTGGACACTACAGGCGCGGGTGACGCGTTCTGCGCCGGCTTCCTATATGGTTTAATTAAAAACAAGGATTTACATCAATGTGGAAAATTGGGAAATTTTGTTGCGTCTCGCTGCATAAGAGAGGCAGGAGCCCGAGAAGGGCTGCCTAAACTTTCAGATTTGAAGTAGATGTAGTGTTAAAAACTTCTTTCAACAGATAATATTATTTTTTTGTGTGTAGAATTTAGACCCCTTGCAAGACATTTTCCATTTCAGTTATCACTAAGATCCTTTCAAGCCTAAGTTGTTCAATCGATTGAGAAGATACTTTTTCCTCCCCGTGAGCCATCGCTGTTAAAACGTGGTCGACATACCTAATTTTTTTCACAAGAACATCAAAACCTTGTGTGTTTAGTTCAGGCACATGGGACACCTTAAATAAGAAAGAGTGTATTATATCTTAATATACGTTACTATCTCTCACAAAACATTATTGAAATCGACATATAACTAAAAAGAGACATATTCATAACGCATCACCACAAGCCACAAAGTCAGCATCACCCATCTCAACTCAAACTCAGCATACATCCCAACATATAGATTACACGTCAATAACCATAAAAAAGACGGAACAGCCCTAAAACTTCTTTTTCAAATATTCAACCACAGACTCAAGAACTAACCGTCCATCACCATACGTTGGTATTCTCTCCTTCCTCGTCCAGTCAGGCAACTGCCAACCGTAATACGCTCTTTCAGGATGAGGCATCAACCCGAAAACCGTTCCAGCCGGGTTGCAGATACCAGCGATGTCATGAAAGGCGCCATTTGGGTTTGTAGGATATTGTTCGTTTGCGGGTTCACCGTTTTCAGCGCAGTATCTAAAGACAAGTTGATCGTTGTCACATAACTTCTCTAAGTAATGATTCTCATTCTCTTTTGGAAAGACAAATCTTCCCTCAGCATGAGCTATAGGTATTCTCAACACCTTTCTCTTCGCAACTTTCCGAGTGAAAACACATTTGCCAGAGTTTTCATGGCGTACGTAAACCCAACTACACCGATACCCTATTGGAGTGTTAGTGGCTAAAGCCGCTTCAGGATACTCAGTGATTCCTTCAAAACCAGGCAACAAACCGATTTCCACCAGCACCTGAAACCCGTTACAAATCCCCAAAATAGGTCTCTCCTCCTCAACAAACGTTTTCAAATCATCGCCAATCTTAGCTAAAGCTGCTTTCGCCCAGATGGCTCCAGCTCTAACGTAATCGCCGTGAGAGAAACCGCCGGGAAATATGAGGGCACTGTAGTCAAGGAGGTTTCTTTTTTTAACTATTTCTTTGGAATGAACAACCTTGGCTTTTACCCCTAAATCGTCAAATGCTCTTTTGGTTTCTGCATCGCAGTTGGTTCCAGCAACCCTCATTATGCAAACGTTAATGTCTTCTTTTTTCATTTTCAACCTCCAAAAGTGCTTTTCCAAGCGTTTCTTAATCTGCTTAAACTGACGTTAACTACGCCTTCACCGTTTAGACCATAAACAGAAAGGCGCTTATTCTTGTCAACTCGACCAACTGCTGAACAAACATTCTTTCCCATCAACGCTTCGAAATCTTCTCCACGTTTCTCTGGAACTTCCACCAAGAACCTGCTGTTGGACTCCGAAAAGAGGACATAGTCGTTCCTTTTCATATCCCTAGCTCTCGGAACACTTCTCAGATCCAGTTGGATTCCATATCCACCGCTGAAAGCCATTTCAGCCGCTGCCACCGCTAAACCTCCTTCAGAAAGGTCATGACATGACTTTACATATCCAGAATCAACTGCTTTAACAAGTGAGTTTATGGTTCGTTTCGCTTGGGCTGCCCTAACTTTAGGAACAGTTTTCCCTGTAAAACCTCTCAGTCGGTAATATTCGGAGCCGCCCAACTCATGATATGTTTGACCAACTATGTAGATCAGATTTCCCGGACTTTTCACATCCGCTGAAACCGTTTTTCTTATATCTGGAATAATTCCAATCGCTGTGATTAGGAGAGTTGGAGTGACTGGAATCGAAACGTCTGGTCCAATGCGCAACTCATTGTAGAGACTGTCTTTGCCCGAGATGAACGGAGTCTCAAATGCCTTCGCAAAATCGTAACAGGCTTGGCAAGCTCTAACCAGTGACCCAGCTCTATCCGGTTTTTCTGGGCTGCCCCACGTGAAATTATCAAGTAACGCAATTCTTCTTCCTCCAACCGAAACNTTGTTTCTGACCGCTTCATCTATTGCAGAAGCAGCCATCCAGTACGGATCAATCTGCCCATAGTTAGGGTTCATTCCACATGAGATGCTGATTCCTCTCCAAGAGTTCGCCAATGGTTTTACGACAGCCGCGTCACTCGGTCCACTATATCTACCTTGCAGTGGTTTTAACACGGTGTTCCCCTTAACTTCATGGTCATAAGTTCGTATCACTGGTTCTTTGCTTGCAACGTTTGGGGAGGACAGAATTTTCAGTAGGTCATGAGTCAAATCGTTTGGTTCAGCAAAACTTGGTTCTATAAGACTTGGCTTTTTCCATTTTGCAACTCTTCTAGCTTTCGGTGGATTAAACAAGAAATGCAAGTCCAGCTCCGCAATTGCTTGTCCACGATAATATGCTTGAAGCTTTCTGTTGTCGGTAAATTTTCCAACAGGAGTTGCCTCTATGTCTTCACTTTCAAAGATTTCTAAGACTTTCTGAAGATTTTCCTCCCTAACAGATAACAGCATTCTTTCCTGTGACTCAGAAACGTAAATTTCCCACGGGGACATTCCAAGATGTTTCAGAGGAACCTTCTCAAGTTCAACTTGAATTCCACAATTCGATCGGTGTGCCATTTCGCCGGTGGCGCAGGATAAGCCTCCGCCGCCCAAATCGGTTATAGCAGAGCCCAATTCTTTATCGCATATTTCAATGATGGCGCGTTTGAGTTTTTCTTCTTCTATAGGATTTGCAATTTGAACTGCGGGTCTAGAAACTTCCTCAGACTCTTTTGTTAGCTCGGCTGATGCAAAGGTTACTCCGTGGATTCCATCTCGACCTGTTCTTCCACCTGCTAAAACAGCCATGTCTCCGGGCAGGGTGTTTCTTGTAAACTTGTTTGTTGGAAGAACCCCTATGCAGCCACAGTAAACNACAACGTTGCCCACGTAGCTTTCATCAAAAAATATGGCGCCGTTGACTGTGGGTATACCCATGTTGTTTCCATAGTGGCCGATGCCAGCGACAACTCCTTTGAAAATGTAATTTGGATGTTTTGTCCCAGGAGGAAGCTTTTCATAGTCATAAGTTAATGGTCCGAAACAGAGAACATCTGTGCAGGCTATTGGGTCAGCCCAAACTCCTAGTATGTCTCTGATAACTCCGCCTGTGCCGGTGGCAGCGCCTCCAAAAGGTTCTATGGCTGATGGGTGGTTGTGGGTCTCCACTTTCGCGGCGATTGCGTAGCCGTTTTCAAAGTCAATTATGCCTGCGTTGTCCTCGAACACGGAGAGACACCATGGCAAGTTGAGTTCTTTAGTAGCTTTTGCTATGTATTCTTTGAACATGTTGGTTACGATTAGTTTTCCCTTTGCCGTTACAATGTCGCCCTTGAAGGTTTTGTGGTAGCAGTGTTCTGACCAGGTTTGGCCAATAGTCTGAAGTTCAATGTCAGTGGGGTTTCTTCCCATGCGTGAAAAGTATTGTTTAACGTTTTCCATTTCGTTGAGGTTTAGGCCAATTCCCAGCTCGTTGCTGATTTGAAGTAATTCTTTTTCAGTTACATCTAACACGTTTATTTCAGAAAGTTCGAAATTCAATTTTCTCTTAATGTAGAGATGAGAAGTCATTTCACTTCCTCTATGTCAAAACGATAGTTGTCTTTGGTTGGATTTGCCAGTAGTCGCCTGCACATTTCATCTGCGTGTTTCTGGGCTTCTTTTAGAGATTTTGCGTGAAGAAACACCTCATAAACTTTACTTACTTTAACTGTTTCCACCGGGTACCTTAATTCTTTCAGAGATTTTGCTGTAGTTTCTCCTTCGGGATCAGAATGTCCTGGTTTGAGAGAAACCTCGATTTTAACTTTGTATCTCATAAGTATTATATTAAATAATTAAAAATTTAAGTTTTTCTCACATAAAAATTTAAATGAAAATTTAAAAACTTATAGTTCGATTTTCTTTTCTTTATACAAAGCAACAATTTTTCTTGAATCAGTTACTCGCCCTATCTGTTCAGTCTTCACACTGCTCTTTTCAAAACTGTCAATGATATCATCTCTATCCTCGCTATCAGCAATCACCGCAAAGCCCCATCCCATGTTGAAGGTTTTCAGCATCTCTTCATCACTAATTACGCCGCCCATCTCTAAGGCAGTTTCCTGAATCAGTTGAAATATGGGTTGTGGCTTAAAGTTGTTGAACTCAACCCCGATTCCCTTAGAAAACTTCATCAACCTATTGAACTTCAAGTAGGCGTCGCCAGTGATGTGAACCAGCCCCTTAATCTTATGATTTTTTGCAATATTCAACACTGGCTTAACGTAGATTCTCGTAGGCTCCAGAACTTCGTAAATGAGTTCTCTTTCAAATCCGTCGGCAACATCGAATGGTTCATACTTGCCACCCCACTGTTTAAAAAGAACTCTTCTTGCTAGTGATATTCCGTTGCTGTGGATACCGGAGCTTCGTAAGCCTATCACGGTGTCTCCTGGTTTGATGTTGTTGCTGAAGACTATGTCTTCTTTAGATAATTCTCCTATGCAGGCGAAAATCATGTCGAAGCCTTTTCCTTCCACTGCTCCTTTGATAAGTTCTGCTACGTCTCCTATTTCTCCGCTTGGCACAAAACATTCAGCTTCAGTTGCGCCTTTCACTATGCCTTTCATCCATTCGTTTACCAGATGAGGATTAGACACTTGAGCATGTATGTTGTCCACAACCGCTATGGGCTTTGCACCGGATCGGATTACATCATTTACTGCCATTGCAACGCCGTCAATGCCTATAGTGTCGTATTTGTTTGCTAGTTGTGCCAGAAGAACTTTGGTTCCGATGCCTTCTATAACAAAGTCAAAGTATCTATCACCAACTGGAAAAATGTTGCCGTAGGGAAGTTTAATGATCTTCCCATGTCTGCTGAAATTGTAGGTTTGTTCAAGAGCCGTCAAGGCGGCTTTAGACTTTGCTCTTAAGTCTCTGTCTACTCCCGCCTCCGCATACGTAAATTCTCTTGACATACATTTCACTTGTTAGGTGACTATCTCCTGAAGTTTCTTGCTCTCCCAAGCTCTCCTTATCTCTAATGCTATACGGTCGCCCATGCTCATTCTTCGCTGGTATTTTGCGTTAGAATATTGTGCACCAATTCCCATGTGAGTGTTTGTTCCACCACCATGTCTCAAAGCTAAATCCTGTGTAACCGGCACGTGCATATAGGCTTCTTTTCCTTCAGGAACATCGTACAAGCCGTACTCAACTGCCATGCCAGGTCCTATTTTCCTCCATGTTATGAGAGTTTGTAGACACCAAGCACCAATTATCCCAGGAGGCTCATACTTTCTGGATGCCAACATGAACGCGTCTGCAAATCTATGTACATCTTTGAGTAATGATTCTCGTAGGCTCATAGGCACGTGACAAGTGACTTCAAACGATGGAATTGTCTTGATTTTTTGTTGAACATCAACGGGAAGTCTCCTCAAACCGTCAAGGATTGTTTCTCTCCTTTCATCTATTGATAGAAACTGGTTTGCCAAGCAAGTTCTTGCGTCCTCTAAGTTTACATTGTACAGTTTTGAGTACCAGTCGTCAACGTCTCCCCAGTCTTGTTTTGCGTCTAGCGGTGAATAGAAGAAGTTAAAGTTTGCATGTGGACCAAGAACTATTTGTTCTACTCTAGCTCTTTCTAAAGATTCTTCATTGAGGTTTCCCATTTCCATTTCTAGCTTAACTTTCTCTTCCAAATCGTTGGAGTTCGCTGCAAAAATGAATTCTCTTTCAAATTCTCTGCTTGCATGTTCCGCTTTCAGCAACATGGGATTGTCAATGGGTTCTTTAAATTTTATGCCTTTTTCAGAAACGTTATATTCATAAGATTCTGGATAAGGAATACCCGCCTTCTCTGCAAACCAGTAGTAGTCTTTTTCTATTTCGCCTCTATTCTCAATTTTCAACAGTTTTCTAGAGCCTAGGATGGGTACTGCAAACTGATTTTCGATAACACTGCAATATTCGTCTCCGCCAACATAAACAGAAAATGCTCTGTTTGGAATCTGAATGCATTCCATATCGACAAGGTCATCAACGTACTTAACTATGTCACCGTATTTGTCTAGAATCAAGATTGCGGCTTTCCAATCTCCCTTCTTTTTTATGTCAGCAAGGTCATCAGTGACTATGACGTCTCTGCTAACCAAGCTGGGTAATTCTTCTATTACTTCATTGGGGTTTCCAACCATTGGATTTTGCAGGTAAATTCTTGCTCTCTGTGGAGTTGTGTAGATTATGCTTTTGAAACCATAGTCTCTTTGCCCCACCCAAGCGTCAAGTGCTGAGTGAGACCCTAAGTTTAGTCCAACTGGTTTTTTGTAGGATTTTACGATTTCTTGCATTTCTTCTCTTTCTATAGCCATTTCAATCACCTCATTAACTTATCATATCAGAATTTTTTGCCAGTTAATTTTTCATATGCTTGGATATATCGTTGACGTGTTTTATTTATTATTTCTTTCGGCAAAATGGGCTTAGTTAATTTGGTTCCAGGCGCGGGCTGATTTTTATCCCAACCCTTCACTTTTTCAAGATAGTCTCTAACAATCTGTTTATCGAAGCTTTCCTGTATCTTATCTGGCTGATATTTGCTTGCGTCCCAGAACCTGCAACTATCAGGCGTTTCCGCTTCATCAGCTAAAATTATTTTTCCGCCCTCACCTATTCCAAATTCCAGCTTAAAGTCAGCTAGAATGAACCCAGCTTTCTCCGCGTCCTTTAACATCAACTCGTTTAATTTCAACGTAATTTCTTTAATTTGGTTAATTTCAGGAGCACCTAACCATCCTCTAGATATTATCTCTTGCTCAGTTAGCGGTCGGTCTTTAGCTTCAAACTTGGTGGTAAACTCAATTAACGGTTCACTCAACTTCGCAGCTAACACGGGGTCTGTTCCTTCTGGAAGTTGAACTTCACCACGTTGGTATCGTTTCCAATACGAACCGTAAACGTAGTTTCTCCCTATCACCTCGATTGGTATGAGAAATAACTTCTTAGCTAGCATCTCGTTGGGAGCAGGGACATCTATCATGTGAGTTTCAATATCATTATCCTCGCAGTTCGCAAAACAGTGGGCAGCGAGACGGCAAAGAACTTGACCTTTTTGCGGAATCTTGTCAGCCAACATCACATCATGAGAAGACAGCCTGTCTGTAAAAACGAACAGAAGCTTTTCTTTACTCACGTCATAAACATCCTTAACCTTGCCGCTTCGCAAAAACCGTTTTTTTATTTTGCTCATTTTTTTGCCTCTATCAGTCTTTTAAGTTAGAAATTTTCTTTCCTCTCATTTTTTTGTCCGCGGTTTTAACTTCTCGTTTCTTCTCCAGCTGGAACTTACCAACTTTTTCGGAGAGCGCCGGGTTTCCTACGCCTAAAATTTTTGCCGCTGCTAATGCGGCGTTTTCCGGGTTAAGTACAACTAATGGAGCGACTCCACTTGGGGTTCTTAGGGAGGAGTAAATGTCGGCGCCTCCAAACTTTTCTGAGTATGGGGGGCAAGCTATAACTGGATGTTTTGTGTTGGCGTCCACTAGTCCGGAAAGCGCGTTAGACCTGCCAGCAACCGTAATATAAACGATGTTGTTTCCAGACTTTTCATATTCCTCTAAGATTTTCAGTAAATCTCCGGGTGTTTTGTGCGCCGAGGCTATTCTATACTCATAGTCAATGCCAAATTTTGCTAAGCCATTACCTATTGGAGTCGCAAAGCTGAGGTCGCGTTTGGAACCCATTATGATGACGACTTGTTGTTTTTGCATGAGAATCTATATTTAGAGAAAACCTATATAAGCACAAAGGATTGTTTTCGACTTTTTCATGTTATTAAGAAAGATAACGAAGGATAAGACAGCATATAAGTTAAATAAGTGATTTTCAGAAAATATATGCAAGAGGTGTATTAGATGTCTTGCTGTGAATCTAAAAAGAAAACCACGACAAAGAAGACGAATAAAAAGGGCTGCTGCACCTGATCTGAAGCGCCCTTCTCATTTTTTCTGATAATTTAAAAAAATGAGTGTTAGCTAGAGTTGATTTTAGCTTACTTCTGCTCTTTCACGAATAACATTAAGACTGTTGCGAGGATTGTTAACCCCAGAGAAAAGTAGAATGGCGCAAACTTTCCAAAACTGACCCACAGCAGGCCAGCGATAAATGAGGCTGGTAATGCGCACAATCCAATTGTCATTTGAAACGTTCCTAATATGCTTGCTCGATATTCTGTTGGCGACAATTCGGAAACAATAGTTCTTTGCACAGGCTGTATTGCTCCTAGATGTAGACCGTATAAAACAAACAGTAGCACAACGCCCACATACGATTGTACTAAAACAAAACCTAGACAAAGGACGCCCCATAGAGAGTAAGACATAACCAACACGAATTTCCTGCCCAGTTTATCGGCAAGTTTTCCGAAAGGTAAAGACACTAAGAAAGCCGTGACGGTGAAAATCAAGTATAGAATCGGAACAACTGTTTCTTCAAAACCGAATTCTCGTGCATAAACCAGTAGGAAGGAATAGCTGAAGGAACCCAAAGCGAACACACCGCTTAGTATTAGAAACAACTTCAAATTGGGAGTTAAGTCTTTCAAGGAAAGCCCCTTATAGATTTCCTTAGTTTTTCTGTCCTCTATGAACACGAGAATCAACAGAACGCCAATTAGGGATGGAATAGAAGCGAGCAGGAACAAATTTCTGTATCCAAGATAGCTGAAGAACAAGATAGAAACTATCACGCCGCAGGCAGCGCCCAAGTGATCCATGGTCCTCAACAAACCGAAGTTTCTTCCCCTATTTTCCTTTGTAGAAATATCAGCAACGATGGCGTCTCTTGGTGCTCCCCTTATCTTTCCAAATCTGTCCAAAATCCTGAAGGGAAATAGAGCTTGCCATAGGGTTGATAGGGCATAACCGACTCTGGACAGTGACCCTAACAAGTAGCCAGTCCAGATGAAAATCTTTCTTTTCCTTAGTCTGTCAGAAAGATAGCCAGAGCTTGCTTGGGACATTGAAACAACAGCGTCACCTATGCCATCTATTAACCCAAGAACAGCTACATTTGCTCCTAAGAATGAAGTTACAAATAAAGGCCAAACAGGATAAATCATGTCCGACCCGAAGTCATTTAGAAAAGACGCTGACGCAAAGACTGCCATGAACCTTTTAGTTCTGTTGTGCATTAATTATGCTCCAGCTCTTAGCTTTTCATCAATTGAGATATGCTTTATGGAAGATATCCAGCTAAGTTTCATAAAATTCTTTTGAGACTTTCAATGTTGAACCATGTGCTAACGCAACCGTTCTTGACGAGAGGAATCGACTGGCCTCGCAACTTACTATTTGCAAGGTGTTCTCCTCCAATCTTCAGTTCTTGGCTACACGCAACTCCCACAACTCCCTCGTATGGGTGAGTCTTCAGTATTTGGGAGACACATGAGCCGCCAGGAAGCACGTAGACATCGTATCCTTTCGATTTTCCCAGCGCGGTTGCTTGGTTAACTAGACAGTCTGGGGAGCATTGACCGCAGTGGTAAGATGGACCATTCGGGTTGAAATCTGCTTGACAGCGTTTGTCCATGTATTTCCTTGAGCAGTGAGGTAAAAATAGTGCTCTCTTTTTGGTTTCCAGAAATTTGTCCCTTTCTGAGAGGTTTCGGGCGTGTATATCCACGAGGTCTTCCACGAGCATGATAGCGTCGGAGATGTTTAAGCCTGTGAGTTCCTGGATTTTGAATTTTTCAGCCAGACTTCTCGCCCTATCTCCAATTCTTCTGTACACATTCTTTTCATGTGCAACNCTAGTNAGTTCTTTGAAGAAAGACTTGGACATTTTTGTTAGGTCGAAGCTGAATCCGTATGGCATAATTATAGTCTTTAGCATCCTAAGCTTTAAGATTTCCGATTCGTGAATTCAGCTTTTTCGTAATCCATGTTGTTTTCTACTAGAATTTGTTAATAGAGCAATGTTCCTTAGGCTTTTAAATAATGGAAGTTGCTTGTTTATTTTGAGAAGGGAGAAGAGGGGTTACTTTGAACATTCCTAAACCCAACATTGTTGTAGGAGTGAACAACAACTACTATGGAATGTATGTTCCAGCGATGAAAACGATTTTCTTAACATCCTTAACTAACGAATTTAATGTAGAATGGATATTGAACCATGAAACTATACATCACGTTTTAGAACACAGAATGAATCATGAGGTAAGTGTAAAATTTGATAACATAGACTTTGACTTATGGGTACTTCTACGTCAAGATTCAGATGAAGTTTTGAATAACCCATTTGAAGAAGAGAACATTCTGAAAAAGATATGGAAAATTACAAAATNNTCCCTTACCAAACT
>JGI2171J19970_10001675_pt1 | contig 12346 bp, 10 predicted proteins | sample DeeMarSWOR324_28_FD_19970 | JGI IMG/M metagenome (IMG submission 19970) | reverse complement strand
CCCGCCGACATGTGGATCGGGGACGACTTCCACCACAACGGTGCTTTCCGCCTGATGTATACCTTCGATTGGCTGGCTCGTAGTGCTCGGACGAGAACCGGCCCCTCCACGACTGGGGCTGGGCGGTTCGACTACGGGAGCCCCGATGGGTACCAGTTCTTCCTCGATCTCGGGCCGCTGCCGAACGTTGACAGGAAGTACTTCCACGGTACGGTGCCGACCTGGAACGAGTACATGGAGCACGGCGACTACGACGACTATTGGAGACAGCAGAACGTTCTGCCGCACCTGGAGAACATCGACCATGCGGTCCTTCATGTCGCCGGCTGGTTCGATGCGGAGGACTTCCGCGGGCCGCTGAACATCTACTATACGCTCGAGGAGAAGAACCACGACAATAAGAGCACGATCGTCATCGGGCCGTGGCTACACGGTGGCTGGGCGTCGATGGACGGCGACGCACTGGGTGAGATCAACTTCGAGCAGAAGACGGGCGTCTACTTCCGGGAGAACGTCGAGTTGCCGTTCTTCAACTACTACCTCAAAGACAGCGGAACGATGGATCTCCCCGAAGCCCTGGTCTTCGAGACAGGTTCGAACGAGTGGGAGTCCTACAGTGATTGGCCGCCGCAGGAGGCAAGCGAGAGGTCCTTATACTTCCACGCCGATGGCGGACTTTCGTTCGACCCTCCGTCCGGCGGCAGAGAGGAAGCCTACGATTCCTACATCAGCGACCCGGACAAGCCGGTACCGTGGTCGGCGGAGCTTGGCACCAGGCAGGGCCATCTTTGGATGGTCGAAGATCAGCGCTTCGCGGCACACAGGCCGGACGTCCTCGTCTATAAGTCCGATGTTCTTACCGAGGATGTCACGATTGCCGGCCCGATTATCGCCGACCTGTTCGTGTCCACGACCGGAACCGATGCGGACTGGATCGTCAAGCTGATCGACGTGTACCCGGACACGACATCCGAGCGAGGCGCTGACTCCGGCATGCGGATGGGCGGCTTCCAGATGATGCTGGCCGGCGAAGTGTTCAGGGCGAAGTACCGGAACAGCTTCGCGGACCCCGAGCCGCTGGTAGCGAACCAGGTGACGGAGATCTCTTTCGACCTGGGAGACAAGTGCCATACGTTCAAGCAGGGCCACAGGATCATGGTGCAGGTTCAAAGCACCTGGTTCCCTGTGATCGACCGGAACCCGCAGCGCTTCGTGGACATCTATCACGCGACGGAGGAGGACTACGAGAGCGCCGTGCACAAGGTCAACCGGTCGGAAGAGTACTCTTCCCGTGTTAAGGTCCGTGTGCTGGAGCGCGACTAGGAGTGAGTGCGTATAGTCGTTTCGATGGTCGCTAGGTCTTCACCATCCAGCCGTCGAGGAGGTTGATGATCCGATTGCCGTAGGCCGCCCACCTCTCGTTGTGTGTCACCTGGATGATCGTGGCGCCCTGCTCGTTGAGCTCCTTCAGCAGATCCATGATCATCTGGCCCTGAGTAGAGTGCAGGGCACCTGTCGGCTCGTCGGCAAGGATCAACTTGGGCTCTGAAACCACAGCCCTGGCCACCGCCACAAGCTGCTGCTGCCCCCCTGACAGCTGACTCGGGAACAGGTCCTTCTTCGCCACGATCTGGAAACGGTCCAGGATGTCAGCGACGAGAGCCTGCCGTTCCGAGCGCTTTACGTTCCGATAGGAGAGCGGGATGTCGAGGTTCTCCGCCACCGTCAGGTCATCCAGCAGATGGAAGTGCTGGAAGATGAAACCGACATAGTCCCTGCCCAGCGTCTTACGGTCCTTTGGCGATATATCATGCACGGCGTGGCCGTCCAGATAGTACTCGCCTGAGAAATCGCCATCGAGCATCCCGATGATATTCAACAGAGTCGTCTTGCCCGCGCCCGACGGCCCCATGATCGTCAGCAACTCCCCTTTCCTGACGTCCATGTTGATCTGGCGAAGGACGAACGTCCTACCGGCACGGGTCTCGTAGCACTTCTCGATGTTCCGCAACGTGATCATCGCCGCTGACTCTCAGCTGTCGCTCACCCTCGGCAGACCGGACCCTTGCGAGGTCTGCACCGGGTTCCGCGGATTCGTGTGACAGCGTCTTACCCACCGGGGCAAGCGTTGTGCCGGGCTGGCTGAAACCTCTCCATGATAATACGCGTCGAGATCCTATGGGATAGGACCGCCTGCGGCGCCTGTCGGGCCGCGCCTGCCGGCGCTGCGGCCGTGCGGATGCGGACACACCTGTCTCGGAACCGGACACCGGGCGAGTACCGAAGACCCTAAGGGGGTCTGCCGAGCTTCACTTCCGGGCGACTATCACCATCCGGGCAGCCTGGTGATCGTATGGCGCACCCGCCAGATCGCCGAAGGCATCTACCGAGGCGAATCCACATTCCTTCAGAAGACGCGACAGCTCGACCGCCGAGTAGAGCCGATGCGCCAATCTGAACTCTGTCTTCTCCCCGTCCTTTATGAGGATCCAGCGGCTTTCCAGCCACGACCACGAGTCCGTGACTCGCCGCTCATAGAGCCAGATCTCTCCGTCCTTGTCATGCCACTCCCGTGGCGTGAAGACGCGTGCCAGATTCTCCTTACCCATCAGGTCGAGGACCACGGCAGCGCCCTGTTTCAGCGAATCATACAGGTTCTCGGCAACGCGGCGATCATCTTCGGGATTTTCGAAGTAACCGAACGAAGTCAGTAGATTTACGGCCAGGTCGTATTCAGCGGGCCGGCAGAAGCGTCGCATGTCGTCCTCCACGAACTCCACAGCGAGACCTTCGGCTTTCGCTTGAGCGCGAGCCTCGGTCAGGAACTCCCGCGTCCTGTCGACGCCAGTGACCCGGAAGCCGCGCCGCGCCAACTCGAGAGCGTGTCTGCCGATTCCACAACAGAGATCGAGCACACTCCCGGGAGGATCGATGCCTACCAGTCCGATGATTCGCTCCACCTCCTCCGGCGCCCGGTCCAAGCGGTCGCGGAGCAGATGGCCCACGCAGGTTCGCCAGAACGCGTCGTCCTCATACCAGATTGTCATAGCTGGCCCCCCATAATGAGGCTGAGTGGCGATGATGGCATCTTGGCCGGCAGCTGGCAACGAGTGCGGCGACAACGGCGTAGACTGTGCGAGACGCGACGTTATGTCAGGAGGGGGAGGGCGATAGAGATGGCTATGAGGAGAACAATGATCCATTCGAGGATCTCTAGGCGGCGCGCGGAGGACTCATCGGTCAGCTTCTCATATATGCTCTCGAGGGTGCGCAGCTTGCGCAGAGCTGACGCGTCCCATGCTGCTAGATGGAGTCGTTCGGCAGTCAGTCCGTAGACACGGCTCAAGTATTCCTCACCGAATACCTTGAGCGCGTTAGAGACCCGCTCGAACAGAATGGCGCCATCGACCTGTAGCCCGGCGATCTTCCTCATGTCGCGCCGGTAAGAGCGCAGCGGCCTTCTCCAGATCCCTCCCTGCTGTGACACGATAGCGTACGACTCCTCCAGTGCCGTGTCCAGCTGACGATCCAGGAACCGCATCTCCAGCAACTGCACGTTCGCGAACTCGATTACGGTGCGGAGGTCGTCCACATCGCGTCCGTACAATAGGGCGGCATTCCAGTCGAGGATCGCCACGTCCGATTTCCCAAACGCGATCCTCAGGGCGACGGCGTCGCGCACCTCTTGCTCGGAGAGCGCTTCGGCTTCGGAGCGGATGATTTGGGCCACCTGATTCGCGTGGAGTGTCGAGAGGTCGTTGGGCGTCAGGCCGTTCTCGAACTCCTCGATGTGGAAGATTACGTAATCTTCAACGATGTCGGCGATGGCTAGCTCCCTCGTACCGTCTTGCAGGACACCGAGCAAATCGGCAACCAGCTGCCGAGCCTCTCTCGGGAGATCCTCGCTACCATAGATCTCGCCGCTCAGCGTGATGAGCTCGAGGAGTGAACCCGCGAAGGGAATCGTATATGTAGTAGTGACCGCGCCGAAATCATAGATCACCACATCTGCACTCGCCTGGCTCTGACGGCGCCCGATGCGGATTGGATTCGCGTTGAGTGAGATGACGAGAGGTGCGGGGCGGTACTCAAAGTACTCCAGGGCACGACGTCTCTTCGTGATCTTCTGCCTGTGCGTGGCAGCGACGACGCGCTGCTCACAACCCTGCAGGTCGATATGCGGAGCCACGTCGAAGGCGAACAGGACAATGCACGCACCCTGCTTGACACGTGGCTCTGCGGACGGCGTCTGATTCGGCATACGGCTATGGATTCTACTACGTAGGGATCGTTTGAGGGAGGGGCGGCGCGGACGACTGTGACGTAGCAGTGCAGCTCGCCGGCGCGTCCTTCCTTAGAGCAGTTCCTCTAGCCCGAGCGAATCGCCGTACGCGAACAGCGCCGGCAGTCCGCCGGTGTGCAGGAAGACGATCGTGCGGTCCGCTGCGATCAAGCCACGTCGAACGTGATCGACCAGGCCTGCCATGGCTTTCGATGTGTAGACGGGGTCGAGCAGCAGCCCATCACAGCGGCCGGCGAGTCGCATGGCGTCGCGTGCCGCGTCGGTGAGCATCCCGTAGCCGGGACCGACGTAGTCGACGATGCTGGTGATGTCGCCTGGCAGCAGGCGGGTCGACAGGCCGAGGATCTCCGCGCACTCGTTCCCGAACGCGGAGATGCATTCGGCAAAGGTCCAGCCCGGTGCGATCGGCTGGGGAACGGCCGGCAGGCCTACGAGGCGGACAGGCGACTCGCAGTGCTTCGCCGCTATCGCAAGACCGGCCTGCGTGGCGTCCGACGAGCTCATCCAGATCTCATCGATCGTCAGCTCGAGTTCCTCGGCTTGCTCAATCAGCTCGACGAACGCGTCTGCATACGCGACGGCATACCGACCTAGCCGTGACTCGTCACCGACGCGTCCGATGTGCACTCTCTTCCCTTGCGCTTCGAGTTGCCGCGCGCGCTGTCGGATGATCTCGCCGTGCTCCACCCAATCGATTCCTTCCAGCNTCTCGACCTTCGCGCCCACCAGCAAGTCGAGCAGCAGTCCACCCTGGATCTCATCGTCCTTTTCGCCACGGACTTTGCGGAGCAGCAGGTGACANTCCAGGCCGAGCTTCGCGCACGCGGCCGCCAGCTGGCGGCAGTAGTTCGACTGGACCGCAGCACCTGCCACCACCGTGTCCGCGCCCTCCTCGATTGCCTGGCCGAGCACATACTCGAACATGCGAGTCTTGTTGCCACCCGTGGCGAGCCCGGTGAGATCGTCGCGCTTCACCCAGATCTGAGGTCCGGCGAGCTCACGGGTGAGGCCCGGGCAGGGTTCCAGCGGCGTCGGCAAGCTGGCGAGCGAGACGCGCGGCCTTGCCGTCAACACCTCACGCAGCTCGGCAAGCCGCTGCTGGTTGGCGTTTCTCATGACCCCTCCTGGGTGGGCTGATCGCGAGGTGCTGAAGATGTCCGGAGCTTGCATTCAAGATGGCCGGCCGTTCCCCGGTCAGCAACGAGCAGGGCGGCTGCTGATTGGACCCAGGTCCGTCCTTGCAGCCGCCGCGCATCTCGCCATCTTGGTCATGCAAAGGAGGCCTTCAATGTACAGGAACAACGCCGTCTTAGGCCTGTGTGTCTCAGGCCTCTTCATGGTCTCGCTGGGACAACAGGCCGGCTATGAGGAGCTGCTCACCATCAAGGAAGTGGAGGCGGTGACAGGGATTCAGGGCATCAAGCTCGTTGCCCGCAATCCCCAGATAGGCGCAGGTGGAGAGCTCAATTTCGCCCTGGCGGATGGAAGTATGGTTCTGATGGTGGGAGTCCAAGACGCACCTATGTACGACGAGTGGAAGACTCAAGAAGGTTTCTTTCATGAATCGGTAGCCGATCTCGGAGACGAGGCCTTTCAAGGGCCGAGTTTCGGCGAGCATCGCTACGTCCTGATCTTCCGCAAGGGAGGTAAGGCGATAGCTCTCTCCAGTTTCTTCAATCTGAAGGCCGGCGGAGAGCCGTTCTTGAGCCAAGAGCAATTGCGTGAGGTCGCCAGAATCATCATTCCCAGACTCTAATCTGGTCGGCATGCCTGCCGCGATCCATGCGCACCTGCTCAGCGGCGCTTATGCCCACCAGCGGTCGAGATCACGCGGCCGTAAGAGTGTTCATCCCGGTGCACTACCTGGAGGGGAGGGATCTACCATGTCCATTCAGGGGCGTTGTGGCGCGATCGTTCTGCTCGGGCTTCTGATCACGGCGAGCATGGCCCAAGCACAGGAGTACACCGGGACGTACATCATCAGCGGTCAGGCCGGCGTCGTCACCCTCACTCTCGAGCAGGACCAATCCGGCGCCGTACAGGGCCAGATGACCGGGGCCGGAATGGTGGTCCTCCTCCAGGGCGGCCGGGAGGATCCCGGTATAAGTGGGATGGCGACGACCGCCGACGGCGCAACGTACGGATTCGTGGCCCAGCTCGGCGAGCAGGATGGGTACCTGTACCTGAAGCTCTTCCCGTTCGACTACGCGGGCAACCCGCTCTACGACTACGCCGAGACGCTCATCTTCGCGCCGCAGGCGGCAGGAGAGGCCGGCGCCGCACAGGCCACGCCTCAGTACTGGGCGCCGGGCGCCGCCACGGAGAGAAACGTCTACATCAACCGCGTCAAGCTGCCGAGCGAGCGCGTCCAGGCGCTCGAGCGCCAGTACCAGACGCTGATCATGGACGGCCGCTACTGGTACGACGCGAGGTGCGGCGCCTGGGGTGTAGAGGGCGGACCGACGTTGGGTTTCATCCTCCCGAACCTCGAGCTTCCGGGTCCCATGCCGGCCGACATCTCGGGCGGCGGAACGGCGATCTTCATCAACGGGCGCGAGATCCACGTGCAAGACCAGATGGCGCTGCACCAGGTCTTCGGGGTCACGATTCCGGGGCGCTATTGGCTCGACGCTCAGGGCAATCTGGGCATCGAGGGCGGTATGGTGATCGCCAACCTGGCGGCCGCCATGCAGGCCGCGGCCGGGCGGGGTTACGGTTCCGCCACCGGCGCGGGAGGCACGGTCGGCAGCGACAGCGAGGGATTCATGTTCTCCGCTCGGACCCTGGACCGTAAGTCCGTCTTCTGGTACAGCGGGATGTAGACGGCAGCCCACCGACCCTGGCTGTCGCCGCGGTGTCGGACACGTCAGATGAAGAGGGCAGTCCCACGCTGCCCTCTTTTCGTTCCGGCGGCGTGCCAGTGCTGCGCGTCTTGAGAACCTCGGCCTGCTTCAGCGAGGCCGAACGCGAGGTTGGCGATCAGGGGGGCGCCGGATAGATTCGACGCCAATCTGCAGGACAGATTCGACATTTGGCACTGGCCGGCTCTTCACAGAAAGGAGGACTTCGTGCAGGTAGGCGGCAAGAGCATCCAGTTCGACCCGGACGGCTTCATGATCGACCCGGATCTCTGGGACGAGCAGGTGGCCTCGGCGATTGCCGAGGAGGAGGGCATTAGCGACATGTGCGAGAAGCACTGGGGGATCGTCAACTTCATCCGCAGCTACTGGCAGGAGCACGACTTGGCACCCCCGGTCCGTCTGATCTGCAAGGAAGTCGGCGTGAGCGTGCGCGAGATCTACAAGCTGTTCACCTCCGGCCCTGCCCGCGGGGCCTGTCGCGTGGCCGGTCTTCCCAAGCCCGACGGCTGCGTATAGTCCCGTGCTCATCCCGGTCAAGCTCTTCGTGGCGCTGAGCCTGCTGTGGGCGGTCGCTGCGCTCGGCGTTCAGGTGCTCGCCGCCTGGGGCGGTGGGCGCGAGGACTACAGCAGTCGAGCCGGCAGCTCTGCCAGGGGTATCGCCTACAGCTTCACGGTCGCGATGACGCCCAGGCACAAGGAGTCGGTGAGCCGCCATCCGGTCAAGTTCGCGGTCGGCGTAGTGATGCACATCGGCGTGATGCTGTCCCTGCTTGCTGCGGTGCTGCTGGTCGTCTGGCCGACGGCCGGCTCGGCCGCCCTGTCACACGGCCGCCCACTCATCGCGACCTCTCTCGTTGCCGGCCTGTATCTCCTAGTCAGGCGCACGCTCTCGCGAGATCTCAGGGAGATGAGCGCGCCTGACGACTACATCGCGATAGTCGCGACCTGTGGGCTGCTGGTGTTGGCGTGCGTCTACACCGGCGACGCCGGGAGCGAAACCGTGTACCTCATCTACGCCGGGCTGCTGTTCGCCTACCTGCCGCTCGGCAAGCTGCGGCACGCCGTGTTCTTCTTCGTTGCGAGAGCTAACCACGGCCGCCGTCTCGGCCGCAGGGGGGTCTACCCACCTGCCACCGTAAGGACGGCATAACGGGATGCCGGGCAGGGACGAGCACGCAGAACGGATCGCCGAGACGGCGCGCGAGGCCTTGGCGAAGTCTATCCGTGGTCTCGCGGCCTATCACATGAACGCCTGCGTGAAGTGCGGACTGTGCGCGGAAAGCTGTCATATCTACCAGGCTGAGCCGGAACCTGCCAACCATCCCGGCGTGAAGGCCGGGAAGGTTATCAGCCATTACCGCCGCTACCATACCTTCCTCGGCAAGTACTTCCCGCGCCTCGTCGGCGCCCGCGACCTCACTGCCGACGCGCTCGATGAGCTCGTGGACACGGTCTACGGTCGTTGTACGGCATGCGGCCGCTGCGGCCTCCACTGCTCGATCGGCCTCGATGTCGGCGCCATCATGTGGGCGGCTCGCAACGTTCTCGCCTCTGTGGGAAAGGTGCCCGAGGGACTGCAGCGCACGGTCGATAACCAGCTGGAGACGGGAAACCAGATGGCCATCCCGCAGGACGAGCTCGAGTCGACGGCCGAGTGGCTTTCCGAGGACCTGCGACTCGAGATGGGCGACGACGACGTGAAGGTCCCTATCGACGCGAGGGGGGCGCGCGTCCTCTACCTCGTCAACCCGCGCGAGGTGAAGTTCTTCCCGCTCTCGCTCATGGCCGCCGCTGGGGTCTTTCACGCGGCAGGCGAGAGCTGGACCATGTCGAGCAAGTTCTATGACGTGACCAACTATGGCTTCTACTCGGGGGACGACCCGTCAGCACGTGAACTCACACGGCGGGTGATCGACGAGGCCGAAGCACTGGGTGTAGAGGAGATCATCCTCTCCGAGTGCGGCCACGGCTACCGCGCGTTCCGCTGGGAGGGGCCGAACTGGATAGAGCGGGAGTACCCTTTGCCGATGCGCAGCGTCCTCGAGCTTCTCGAGGAGTACATCGAGGGCGGGCGCATCAAGGTCGATCCGGAAAAGAACACCGATCGCGTCACCCTACACGACCCCTGCAACCTCGTTCGCTGGGGAGGAATAACTGAACCGCAACGGCGAGTGCTGAAGAGGGTCGTCAAAGACTTCGTCGAGATGACCCCCAACCGGAAGGACAACTACTGCTGCGGTGGCGGGGGCGGCATGCTCTCGATGAGCGAGTACGGAGAGCGTCGCGTCGCGTCCGGCAGGATCAAGGCGGACCAGATCCGCGCGACCGGCGCCAAGATCGTCGCCACTCCCTGCCACAATTGTGCCGACCAGTTGATCGAGCTTTCCAGGAAGTACCAGCTTGGAGTCGAGATCCAGGCCGTAATCGAGCTCGTCTACAGCGCGCTCGTCTGACCGGCAGGTGTCGCTACGCCCCCGCTCGTCTCAGCGATTCACGCCTGAGCCGCGGTCGGCCGCGATCGCGGCAACCGCTCGGATCGCGGCTTCGATGTGCTCCTCGGTATTGAACGGTCCGATCGAGAAGCGGACCGTGCCGCGCGGGGTCGTGCCGTGGTGCTCGTGGATGAGCGGCGCGCAGTGTAAGCCCGTGCGGGTCTGGATGTTGTAATCCACATCGAGGATGGTCCCGATATCTTGAGCGTCGAAGTTCGCGACCGTCATCGACATCGTGGCCACACGTCTCTCCAGGTTCGTCGTACCCCGGATCGTCACACCCCTTATCTCGGAGAAACCGTCCTGGAGCATACCCAGCAGTCTCATCTCGTGCTCGTGGATGTTCTCGAGACCCGTCTGCTCGATCCAGTCGAGGCCCGCCGAGAGCCCGGCGATACCGGCGAGGTTCAGTGTGCCGGCCTCGAGCCGGTAGGGGTATTCCTCGAGGTGATAGGGCACAGCACTGCGCACGCCCGTGCCACCGTAGATGGTGCCTCGGATCTCCGCATCGTCCGCGACACAGATCCCGCCCGTCCCGGTCGGCCCGAAGAGCGCCTTGTGGCCGGTGAAGGAAAGGAAGTCGATGTGGCACTCCGCCATGTCGATCGGCAACACGCCCGCCGTCTGCGCGGCATCGACCGCGAACGGCACCCCTTCATCTTTGCATACCGCGCCGATCGCCTTCAGGTCCTGAACCACACCGGTGACGTTCGAGCCGTGGTTGACGATGACGAGCGTGGTGTTCTTTCGGATCGCCTTACGCATATCCTCAGGGTCGATGTAGCCCTCGCCGTCCGGCACGACAAAAGTCGCCTCGGCGCCCTCCCTCACCTTGTGGTTGACCGGCCGGATGACGGAGTTGTGCTCGACCATCGTGGTCACGACATGATCGCCCGGCCCGATCATGCCGTTGATGACGAGATTGAGGCTCATCGTGGCGTTCATCGTGAACACCAGCCGATTCGGGTCCTTCGTCACCCCCGCTTCGACGAGGCTCTTGTTGAAGAACGCCGATAGACGCTTCCGCGTACCGTGGATCATGTGCTCGGCGTTCAGGGCGAGGTCGCAACCCGTGCGACCCGGGTTGACGCCGTTCTTGCTGTAGAACTCGCGAACGGTATCGTGGACCACATCCGGCTTCGGGAAGCTGGTAGCCGCGTTATCTAGGTAAATGTGTCCTGGCATGCTCGGCTCCTGATGGGCATCTGGGCTGGGGGTCCTATATTAGCACCCGGAGCCCCTCTCCAAAACCGCACCCGGCCCGCCACCTGCAGCTCAGCCGCTGGCTGGACGAGAGCCGCGCTGAGGCGGCGAGCATCAGCGTCGTTTCGGCTCGTCGGCCGCCGGCTTCAGCAACAGGTCCTGGAAGTCGAAGCTGAAGTCAGTTGCAGGCGAGACCGCCTGCATCTTGACCTGTTCGATGCTGCCGTCGGGGTGGAGAGCGAAAGTAATGTACGCGTCCGCGCGCAGCTCGCGGTCTCTCCAGCGAGCGACGAACGTGTCGTACTGCCAGTGCTCGAGGTCACCCACCAGCGCGGGCGTCTGCGAGAAGCGGATCACGAGGTTTCCATCCTCGAGCGCGATCACCACATCGCCGTACCAGGCATCGGTGTAGGTGCCCGCGTAGGCTGCCAGTGGGAGCGACGGGCGCGAGGCGGTGTCGCGTGCTGCCACCGCGCGCTGCTCCGCGGCTGCGGTCATCGAGTCCCCACGCGCCACTACCGTGCGGTAGGCGGTCACCCAATCGTGGATCGGACCGCCCAGGTAGTGGTCGAGGATCCGGTAGGTGATAGCTTCGAACGCCGCGCCGGACTCCTGATTGGTGAGGACGACGACGCCCAGCTTCTCGTCGGGTATCATCGCAACCCTGGAGACGTAGCCCGGGAGGCCACCGGTGTGCGTCACCATCTTGCGGCCGCGGTAGTCGCGCAGCATGAACCCCAGCGCGTAGCCCATGAAGTTGGCGCGCAGCCCGGCCAGTTCCGGCGGCGGATCCCCGATGCGCATGGGCGTTACCAGCGTCCAGAGCTCCCGCGTTGTAGGCGGGGAGAACAGCCGCNCGTCACCGGCGACGCGCCCCGAGTCGAGCTGCACGATCAGCCACTTCGCCATGTCTTCGGCATTCGAGTTGATGCCGCCGGCGGGGTTGGTGTTGTCGCTGGCGAAGGGGTTCACCGGTCGGACAACGCCGTCGATGCGCGCGTGCGGCGTGGCGACGTTCCCGCCCGCGGCCGACTCGGAGTGGCGAACGTTGCTCCCGGTCATGCCGACGCTCGCCAGGATGCGCGAGGCGACGAACTCCTCCCATGACTGTCCGCTCACCGCCTCGATCACCTCACCGGCCACCAAGTACAGCACGTTGTCGTACGCGTAGGCGCTACGGAAACTCGTCGCCAGCGGGATGAAGCGGAGCCGCCGCGCGATCTCCTTGCGGTTGTAAGCGGACGGCGGCCACCACAGCAGATCGCCGGCGCCGAGGCCGAGCCCGCTCCGGTGCACCAGCAGGTCGCGCACGCTGAGATCGCGCGTCACATACGGATCCGAGAGCTGGAACCAGGGGGCGTAGCGCACGACCGGCGCATCCCACTCGAGCTTCCCTTCCTCCACCAGCAGGCCGAGCGCCGTAGCGGTGAACGCTTTGGTGTTGGAAGCGATCCCGAACAGCGTCCGCGCATCGACTCGTGCCGGCT